>Ga0209536_100009732_pt1 | contig 14262 bp, 14 predicted proteins | sample DeeMarSeWOR28_12_FD_187461 | JGI IMG/M metagenome (GOLD analysis project Ga0209536, IMG submission 187461) | Marine sediment microbial communities from White Oak River estuary, North Carolina - WOR-2-8_12 (SPAdes) (version 2) | ecosystem: Environmental > Aquatic > Marine > Intertidal zone >...
TGATCCGGTAACGGTTGCAGCGGCCCTGCTTGGTGACGGTCAGGAAACCTTCGTTCTGCAGGTCGCGTACGATTTTCTGCACGGCACGCTCAGTGATACCAACTGCTGTCGCCACATCCCGGAGGCGCGCCTCCCGGTTACGGGAAAGACACACCAGAACATGCCCGTAGTTGCTGAAGAAAGTCCAATCGCCCATGATATGCCCCATGCGGGTCTCGCCCGGCTGCTGCTGCGGCCGCAACGCATGGGTGAATGATATTTCGTGTTTATATTTTCTGCAAACCTGAGCTAGCCAAACAGCTGCACAGCTATAAGAATGATCGTTAAGAAAACACAAAAAGCTATTGATTTACTGAAGGAATTTCACGAGCTCGAATCGGCCAGTGGCCTGCTGTTGATCGGCGCCACCATTCTTGCCCTCATGATGGCCAATATCCCGGCAACACTGGCGGCATACGACGGCCTGCTGGGAGTGCACCTGACGGTGACAGTGGGCGGTATCGGCGTCGACAAGCCACTGTTGCTTTGGATCAACGACGCGCTGATGGTGCTGTTCTTCATGCTGGTCGGCCTTGAACTGAAGCGTGAAGTAGTCGAGGGACAGCTCAGCCGGCTTGATCAGGTGGTCCTGCCAATCCTCGCGGCAATGGGTGGCCTGATTGTGCCTGCGGCCATCTACTGGTTCATCAACGGCGACTTCGAAAGCCAGCGAAATGGTTGGGCCATCCCGACGGCAACGGACATCGCTTTTGCCCTGGCCATGCTCGCGCTGCTCGGTTCAAGGGTCCCGACGTCGCTGAAGGTCTTCCTGGCCACCATCGCCATCGTTGACGACATCGCGGCCATCGTGATCATTGCTGTGTTTTACACGGCGGATCTCAGCATCGTTTCGCTGTCCCTCGCGGGCCTGGGAATCGTGGTGCTTGCCGCGCTGAACCGGGCCAGGGTCATGCGGCTGGCGCCCTACATGCTGACCGCACTGTTCATCTGGTTCTGCGTATTGAAGTCAGGCGTGCATGCAACGCTGGCCGGCGTCGTGGTGGCGGCGTTCATCCCTCTGCGCGCAGAGGACGACCACTCTCCCGCCCGCCACCTGGAGCACATTTTGCACCCCTGGGTCGCTTATGCCGTGCTGCCGGTTTTTGCCTTCGCCAACGCGGGAGTTTCCTTCCTGGGCATGAATCGGGATAGCCTGGTCAACGGGGTGACGCTGGGCATCATTCTGGGCCTGTTCGTCGGCAAGCAGCTCGGCATATTCGGGATGGTCGTGCTGGCGCGACTGCTGCGCGTCGCCAAGCTGCCCCAGGGCGTGACCTGGCAGCAGGTTTACGGGGTCTCGATCCTCTGCGGGGTCGGTTTTACGATGAGCCTGTTCATCGGCACCCTGGCTTTTGAACACGGGAATTTCGAGCTGCTGCCCGGCGTCAAGCTGGGCGTGCTGGTTGGCTCGCTTCTTTCGGCCGGTTTTGGCGTGTTGGTGCTACACCTGGCGTTGCCGCGCAAAGCCGCCTGATTCAGCCTTCGCAGAAGGCGATAAAATCGGCAAGGTAGGCTTCCAGGCGCGCGCGGAGCTCTTTGTCGGCCAGCTCCCCGTTCTCCGCGAAACGCTTGTGCGCCTGCGAGACCATGAGGCGCCCGCCTGACCAGTGGCGAGCACCGAGCGTCCGCCACACCGGCAGCCAGGCCGTTTGCGCCGAAATAGTGCCGAATCCGCCCGGCGAGGCCCCGATCACGGCAACTGGCTTGTCCCGAAATACGTTGCGGATTTCGGCGGAAGGCCGCGACAACCAATCGATTGCGTTCTTGAGCACACCCGGCATTGAATTGTTGTATTCGGGGCTGGACAATAACACCCCGTCCGCGGCGGCAATCTGCTGCTGCAAGGCTTCCACCGCGGCGGGAAACCTCTCGGACTCGACATCCGCATTGTATAGCGGAATGTCATTGAGACTCCCGACCCGAACCACTTCGGGATGGAGCTCCCGGGCTGCCCGCAACAGCGCCGTATTGTAGGAATGTCTCCTGAGACTGCCCGACAGGCAGAGAATCTGGCTCATGGTTGCCCTCCTGGGTTGGGATCGGTCAGTTGGCTGCCGACCATACGCTAAATGATTGCCGCCAGTTCCGAACCCTGCCGGATTGCCCGTTTCGCATCCAGTTCGGCGGCCACGTCGGCGCCGCCAATCAAACGGACGTTGACGCCGGCGGCTCGCAGTGGTTCCTGCAGGTCCCGCCTCGGCAATTGACCTGCGCAAATGACCACGTTATCCACCTCCAGCAACATGTCCTCACCGGCATGTCGAATATGCAGACCCCGATCGTCAATGAGGCGGTACTCCACGCCCGCCAGCATTTTGACGCCGCGTTGGCGCAGACTCAGGCGATGCACCCAGCCGGTGGTCTTGCCCAGATTCTTGCCCGGCTTGCTGCTCTTCCGCTGCAACAGCCATATTTCGCGGGCCAGGGGAGCGGGCTCGGCGCGGACACCCTTCACGCCGCCGCGCGCCGACAGCGTCATATCGATGCCCCACTGGCGCGCGAAGTCCTCCGGTGTAGGCAGATCCGAAGGATCGTGCGGCGGGTGCCCGAGAAACTCGGCGACGTCGAAACCAATGCCGCCAGCACCGACAATGGCGACCCGCGGTCCGACCTTGGCATCATGCTTGAGTACGTCGATGTAACTGAGCACCTTGGAGTTGTCGATGCCGGCAATATCGGGGTTTCGTGGCGTCACACCGGTGGCCAGGATCACTTCGTCGAAGCCGCTGAGCCGATCGGGGGTGGCCTCGGCGCCCATTTTCAACTCGACCCTGAGCAACTCCAGTTGACGTCGGAAGTAGGCGAGGGTCTCGGCGAACTCCTCCTTGCCGGGAACCCGCCTGGCCATGTTGAACTGGCCGCCGATTTCGGGCGCCGATTCGAACAGGGTAACGCGGTGACCGCGCTGCGCTGCGACACAGGAAAAGGCCAACCCGGCCGGGCCTGCGCCCACAACCGCCAACGTCCTGGGTTGGGCTGCGGGCTGGTAATTCAGTTCCGTTTCGCGGCAGGCGCGTGGGTTCAGCAAGCAGGAGGCAACCTGGCGGCTGAAGGTGTGATCGAGGCAGGCCTGGTTGCAGGCTATGCAGACATTGATCTCGTCTGCCCTGCCCGTGGCGGCCTTTTTGACGAAATCTGCATCTGCGAGCAACGGACGCGCCATCGAGACCATGTCGGCGTCACCGTCGGCCAGGACCTTCTCAGCAACGGCAGGTGTATTGATACGGTTGGTTGTGACCAGGGGGATTCCGACTTCTCCCTTGAGTTTGCGCGTGACCCACGAGAACCCAGCCCGCGGCACCATCGTTGCAATGGTCGGAATCCGCGCCTCGTGCCAGCCGATCCCGGTATTGATAAGGGTGGCGCCAGCCGCCTCGACGGCCTTGGCCTGTGCGACGACCTCTTCCCAGCTATTGCCGTCGGGGACCAGGTCAAGCATCGACAAGCGGTAGATGATGATGAATTGGGATCCGGTTGCAGCCCTGATTCGCCGCACGATTTCTATCGCGATCCGATAGCGGTTGGCGGCATCGCCGCCCCATTCGTCGTCTCGTTTGTTGGCGCGGGGCGTCGTGAACTCGTTAATGAAATAGCCTTCAGAACCCATCACCTCGACACCGTCATAACCGGCTTTTTGCGCCAGGCGAGCCGCGCGCACAAATCCCCGGATCTGGCGTTCGATGCCGCGCGGAGTCAGCGCCCGCGGCTTGAAGGGGGTGATCGGCGACTGCACGGCACTCGGCGCGACCGAAAGAGGATGATAACCATAGCGTCCGGCATGCAGAATCTGCATGCAGATTAGCCCACCTTCTTGGTGGACCGCGCAGGTCACCTTGCGGTGGTGACTGACCTGCCAGGGAAAGATCATCGACGAGGAAAAAGGCGCCAGCCAGCCGCGTATGGTCGGTGCCATGCCCCCAGTTACAATCAACCCCACGCCGCCAGCCGCGCGTTCCGCAAAGTAGGCCGCCAACTTCGAATAGTCCCCGGCATGGTCTTCCAGGCCGGTGTGCATGGAACCCATCAGCACCCGGTTTCTGAGCGTGACGAAGCCCAGGTCGAGTGGCGCGAGCAGATGCGGAAACGGCTCAGTCATCCGGGGGTCCCTCTGCGGCCAGTTGCTGCGCCAAACCGGCGACGATGCGGCGCACGCGCGCCATCGGTTCACGCAGGGTCAGAGCGATATCCTGTTCCGACAACAGCGTGTCGCTGACGCCGGCGGCCCAGTTCGAGACCACCGCCAAGCCGGCGTAGTCGACGCCCAGTTCGCGCGCCAGGCCTGCTTCCGGCAGGGCGGTCATTCCAGCCATGTCGCAGCCATCCCGGCGAGCCCGTTCGATTTCCGCTGCGCTCTCCAGCCTCGGCCCCTGGAAAATACCGATGCAGCCGCCATCGATCAGGTCCTCCGAGCAGTGATGTGCTGTTGCAAGCAAAGCCCGCCTGAGCGTCCCATCGTAGGGCCGTGTGAAATCCACGTGCACCAATGGCACATTGTCTGAGTCGCTGAAGGTATGGTCCCGGCCCCAGGTGTAGTCGATCAGTTGGTCTGGCGCCGCCAATACGGCCGGGGCATAGGGTTGGTGTAAGCCACCCACGGCATAAACCGCGAGCACGTGATCCGCACCTGCCTCGCGCAGCGCCCAAAGGTTTGCCCGGTAATTGACCCGGTGTGGTGGATAGCGATGCGGGTTGCCATGCCGGGGCAGGAACAAGAGCCTGACCGGGGCATCGGCGACCACGCGGATCGGTGCCGACGGCGCGCCATAGGGCGTATCGATGGCCAGGACCTCGGCCGATTCCGCCAGTTCGGTCAGACCGGTGCCGCCGACCAGCGCCAAAGTAATCCCTGGGACAGCCTTCGCGGTCATCCATCTTCCTCGAGGGCGCGGATTTCGCCGAGATGACGCCAGTGTTCGTGTACATCCATGCCGCAGCCAAAGATGTAGCGGTCCTCGATGTCCATGCCGATGAAGTCCGGCAGTTCACCCGTCGTCTCGCGGTCGTGAATCTTGCGCACCAGCACCATGCTGCGCACGGAGCGCGCGCCCTGGGCTTCGCAAAAACGCACAATGCTTTGCAGCGTCAGTCCAACGTCATAGATGTCTTCCACGATGAGCACATCCTGCCCCTCGAGATCCAGCCGCGGTGGCACCCGGAACGCGATGTCCCCACCCCGCGTGGCGCCCTCGTAGCGCGTAACATGGATGAAGTCCATCCGCAGAGGCATGGTCAGGCGAGCGGCTACCCAGGCCGCCGGCATAAGCGCGCCAGTCATGACGATCAGCAGGACGAGCGGCTGATCACCGTAATGTGCATTGATTTCCGCCGCCAAGCGGGCAACCGCCGCATCCACTTCCTCCTGCGTGGCCAGCACGGTTGAGTTTTCCAGGTAATCACGTGGATCGCGCTCTGTCACTACATCTCCTTTCCTTCGTTCAGCATCAGGCATCCCAGCTCTGTTCGCCGAGCTGCTCCAGGCTGCGCTGCCAGTGGCCCCATTCCCGGATGCCTTCCTGCACCACCCGGACCAACTGCTCCCGATCGACAGTCGGGCGCCCGTATAACCGCGCGATGGCCTCCGTGGCGTCAGCCGGGCTGCCCGGCAATCCGTCCAGCAGCTGTGCGACGTCGGCCGGCTGACAGACCAGCACCAGGTCGCAGCCCGCATCCAGGCACCGTTGTGTACGTGTCTGCAGATCGCCCACGGTCCTGGCTGCGTGCATCCCGAGGTCGTCCGAGAGCACGACTCCCCGGTAGTCCATTCTGCCGCGCAGGATGTCCTGCAGCCAGACCCGCGAATAGCCCGCCGGCGCCGAATCCACGGCAGGATACACGACGTGCGCAATCATCATCGCGTCCAGCGCCGTGGCCAGGCCCGCGAACGGCAACAAGTCGGCAGCCTCGATTTCAGCCAGGGAGCGCGGGTCACAGACGTCATCAACGTGCGAATCGGCCACGACCGAACCATGTCCGGGGAAATGCTTGCCGGTCGTTTTCATGCCGGCGTCGTGCATGCCCGACAGGTAGCAACTGCCGAGTTCCCCGACCGCTTCCGGGAACTCGGAAAAAGCGCGGTCGCCGATCACGCAGCTGCCCCGGTCCAGGTCCAGCACCGGAGCGAAACTGAGGTCGATCCCGCAGGCCAGCATCTCGGTCGCCATGACACGGCCATGCCGGTACGCCATGTCGAGGGCTTTGACGCGATCCTCGGACAGCAGTTTACCCAGCACGGCCAGCGGCGGCAGACGGGTGAAACCGTCGCGCAGACGCTGCACGCGGCCACCCTCCTGGTCGACACAAACCAGCAGGCGCGGCTCACGAAGATCGCGGATGCGGGCGATCAGGCGCTCGAGTTGCTCCCGGTTGGCGAAATTTCGCGTGAACAGCACCACGCCGCCAACCGCCGGGTGGCGCAGGTGTCGCACTGCTTCTGCATCCAGGTCGGTTCCGGGCAGGCCGATCAGAATCGGGCCGGGTGTCAATGCAGGGCTCATGGGTCGCTTCATGTCCGCATCCTACCTTTCACGCTCGAACAAGGCGATGGATTCAACGTGCCCGGTGTGTGGAAACATGTCCATCACACCCGCCCCGATCAGCCTGAAACCAAACTGATGCACAAGAATTCCGGCATCGCGGGCCAGGCTGGCCGGGTGGCAGGACACGTAAACAATGCGGCGGGCACCGCTGGCGACAACATGCGGCAGGATGAACTCAGCGCCTGACCGCGGCGGATCGATCAGCACGCTGTCGTAACCGTCGCGCAGCCAGGGCGCCGCCCCGGGATCGACAGCGAGGTCCGCTGTGTAAAAGCGGGCATTGCTCACGCCGTTGCGAACCGCATTGGCAGTCGCCTTGCGAACGAGCTCCGCATCCCCCTCGACCCCCACCACCCGGCCGGCGCGGGTCGCGATCGGCAGAGTGAAATTGCCGAGGCCGCAGAACAGGTCAAGGACACGGTGGTTTTCCCCGACGTCCAGCAACTCCAGCACGCGAGCAATCATGCGCTGGTTCATCGCGGCATTTACCTGCACGAAATCGGAAGGACCGAAAGCCAGGTCCAAGCCGTACTCCGGCAAGCGGAAGAACAGCTCGACCGTTGCGGGTTCCAAAGCCACAATGCTGTCCGGCCCGGCGGGCTGCAGCAAGACACCGAGGCCCGACGCAAGGGCAAAATCCCTCAACCTGCCCAGGTCGGATTCGCCAAGGGGCTCCAGGTGTCGAAATACGAGGGCGCAGCTGTCATCACCGCATGCGACTTCGATTTGCGGGATGGACTGCCTTGCCTCCATGCCGAGAATCAGCGAGGAAAGCGCCCCGAGCTGGCAGGCGACACGTGGATCGAGGACGTGACATTCCTGCATGTCAGCGACATAGCGCCCATAAGTCTCCCGGAACCCGACCAGCACGCGCTCCTTGGCATGCACATAACGAACCGATAGCCGGGCTTTGCGCCGGTATCCCCAGGCCGGTCCGGTCAAGGGCTCCCACCACGTCAGAGGCATGACCTTGCCGATCCGAGTGAGATTCTGCTGCAGGGTATTGTGCTTTGCTTCGATCTGCCGTGCGGGATCCAGGTGCTGCAGTGAACAGCCCCCGCAAGTTCCGAAGTGCGGACAGCGTGGGGCGATTCGATGAGTGGATGCCTCGATGATCTCCTGCGCCTCGCCTTCGTCATAGCGCCGCTTGCAGCCGGTAATCCGAGCCATTACTCGCTCGCCCGGCAGCGCTCCCCGAACGAAGACCCGTTTTTCCCCGTGCGTGGCAACGCCACGCCCGTCATGGCTCAGGTCATCGATCCGGAGTTCAAGCGGCTGCTCTGGCAGCCTTTTTCTGCGGCGTCGGCTCATCGGGTGGTCACATAAGGAAAGCGACCGGGCGCCCCGGCCCGGCCACGGATTGCCGGATCGAGGTTACTTCTGTCGCCAGGCGCCACCGGACTCCTGGTAATACCAACCCGGCCGCGCATTTCGCACCCACTCCTTGGCAAAGGTCTGCTGGATGTCCTGTTCCCATTCGGGGTGCCCGTTGGCCACTGCAATCTCCCGGTAAACCGCCTTGCGGTCGCGGTTCTCGTCGGCCACCAGGCTTTCCAGGTTGCGGCGTTCGCTGAGCTGAACCGCCGCGCGGTCCCGAATCATCACCAAGCCGTCCGCGGTGAAGCCGATGGCGCCCGCGTCGAACAGGGCGCCCAGTGATTGGCGCTGCCGCTCAGCCATGCGCGCCTTTATCGCGTTGATCTGAGGCGTATTGATGTCAATTTCGGCCTGCTGCGCCTGCGCACTCGGGACCAGGAAGTCGAGCACCTGGTTGGCCGCAAGCCAGGCGAGCCGGCCGGGTGAGTAAGCAGGTTCGAAAAGAGCGCCGTCTTTCCTGGGTTCGGCCAGCACGTCGCCGACAAATTTTTCCGCTGCCCTTTCGGCGGCCGCGGCCGGAAAGTAGACATTGATCGTAACGCAGGCCGCCAGGGCCAGCACGGAGCTTACGATCAGGACTGCTTGCAACTTCTTCATGGCTTTACTCCCTGTGACCGGAACCTGGCCGGCGGCCTGGCCCCACATTCTAGCAAAAGGGCAGTCCCGGCATCCTGTATATCGCGGCAAGCGCCCGAGCCTGTTGTCACGAGTCAGGCGCCCCGCCCACCTGGATCGGGTTATCCGTGGATACATTCAACAGGTTGGTCACCATTTGCGGCCAGTCGATGTTCCGGTTGAAGGCACGGATCGTGATTTTCGGTACACCCGCGCCCTCGAGTATCAAGACGCTAGACGCGTCCTCGCTGAGCCCGCGCAATTGGCAGACATTGTTCTGCAGGTGACACCCCAGTCCCAGGCGCCGATAAGAGAAATTACTGAACATGCGCATCAGAGGGCCCGTCAGCGCCGTGGTCGCGGCCCCTCCCCCAATCGTGGTCAGCCGGTTCACGGCCTGCCTCGAAATATCATTCGAACCGGCCTGCCCCTCCGGTGTTCCCAGCCAGGCGTCAAAAGCGACCGGTTTCCAGTCCAGCATGCGCAGGTCGCTGACGTGTCCGTCCAGACGACCGGCGATCCGGCCGAATGAAAAGGTCTGGGTCAATTGCTCGAGATCGAGATCGACAATGTTCAGGTCGGCGGCGAGGCCGGGCAGCACACCGAATGCGCGTTCCATGCTGAGGTTCTGCACCGCGATCCTCCCGCCAAACACATCGATGCGGATTTCACCATCGACGCCGAGCACGCCGTCATCGAGGGAGACTCCCGGGATCTCCCCGCTGAGCTTGCCACTGAACGCAGGCCAACCGAAGGCAGCCGTCAGCTGGCCCATGTCCAGCTCGTTGATCCGGGCCCGCAGCAGGACATCCGGCTCGCCCGTGCCATCGGCCCGCCCCCCGGGCAATACGACCTTCAGCGTGCGCAGTTCGACGCGCCCGCCCAGCACCTCCAGCATCAGCGGCTCCTGCAGAGCGATGGCGCCCGGCTCCGACTCCAGGGCCGCCTCGCCCGCCCCGAGATTGATCCGGCCGAACAGCAGTCCGCGCCAGCCCAGCTTCGAGTCGAATGTATGATCACCCGGGCGGAGACGCGCATCGAGTCCGGTGATGGCGAATCGGCCCCGTTGAATATCGACGATGCTCAGGTCGTTCACTTCCAGATCGCCGGAGACCAGTGCACCGGACGCCCACTCGCCGTTCCAGAGCACACGGCCCGTCATTTCCAGTCCGTTCAGGGTCCACGCGGCGGCCATCGGCTCCACATAGCGCTGGTACGCAGCGGGAAAGTCGAGTTCGAGTCTGCTGATTTCCAGCGACCAGTCGGCGCCCTCGCCGGCCAGGCCCAGCCTCGCCCTGCCTTCCACGGACATGGCGCTGCCATCGCCCAGACTGAGCCGCGTGATATCGAGTTCGGAATCATTCCAGCGCAGGTCCGCGCGAGAATCCAATCCGGCCGAAGAAAAGTTCCGGTAAAAATCATCGATCAGCAGTTCACCGCCGCGCACGCCCGCCCGAACCGCGAGTGCACCGACCTCGATATTCGGCCAGGTACCAGCGAGTTCCAACTGCAGTTTCTCGCCTGCGTAGCGCCCTTCGGGGGAATCGAAGCCGAGGTCTGTGATCGCGGACTGCCAGGTGAGCTCTGCCGGACCATCCGGCATCTGCCTCAGTTTTAGTTCCGCCTCAAACTCTCCACTGCTCAGCCAGGTCGCGGCAGACGGTAAGCCTGGCCACTTTGCGAGCTCATTCAGCGGCTGCCCGGTGAAGTTCAACTGAAGCGCAAGTTCACCGTCCCGGTCCGTGACACGAAGCTGTGCATTCAGTCCACGAGCTTCCAGAGTGCTGCTAACCTCCAGATTGTCACCGTCCATCACCAATGGGCCCAGCAATCCGGAGACCACCAGACCATCGCGGAAATAGGCCTCACCGGGACCGGTCATTTGCTCGAAAGCCAGATCAAAACGGCCCAAGGCGGACAGATCGCCACGCACCTTTTGCAGTCGCAGGTCACCGTACTCAATGCTCGCTGCACTGAAGCTGATCTCCGGTAATGCCGCGAAAACCGAACCGTGTACCAGGCACGCACCGCACAGCAGCAACAAGCGCCAGCATCGCCCGGCGCCCCGACCCGCAATCCGATCTGCGCTTGCAGGCCGGCGTCTTTCGGCTATTCTTTGCATAGGGGAGTTGAGTTTCGGGTTGGACAATTGCCCGGACCTTTGCCGCTAAAGGGGAACACATGCACAAAGAATCCCGCGTCCGCGGGCCCAGGGTCCTGATTGTCGACGATCACGGCATCAGCCGGCAATTCATGGCCGCCGCATTGAGACACATTGCAGGCGATATAAAGCAGGCCTGCACCGCATCCGAAGCCCGGGCGCTTGCCTGGAGTTGGCTGCCGGACCTCATCCTGATGGATGTCCGACTCGCCGACACGGACGGCTTCGAGGTGGCGAGGCAGATCCGCAGCCGCTGGCCGCGCACGATCCAACAGCCGCGGGTCATCATGCTCAGCGCACAACCTTGCAGGGCTGGCCGACCCCGAATCGACCGGACGGGAATGGATGGGTTCCTGACCAAGCCAGTCACCATGCCAGAACTCTTCGATGCCATTGCGGCCCCGACGAACTCCATTAGCCGATCTGTTGACGAGGACTCCCTGTCTCAACTGCAGGCTCTGTTCCGCTGTGAACTGGCAGCACGCCTGGAACCGCTCGAAGGGTGCCTGACCTCTTGCGACTTTGCGGGCGCCCGGGCGATTCTGCATCAGCTGATCGCCTCGAGCGGCCTGTGCCTGCAACGGCGGCTGGAAAGAGACCTGCGCGCCTTGCACGACGCTTGCGACAACCGCCCGCACGCGGGAAGCCTCGCTCGCAACTATTTTTCCCTCCTGGTCCGCGCGCGGAAATATCTGCAATCGACTTCCGTTGCAATGCGCGACTGAGAATCGATCCTTCACACCGATTTCATCGCCTGTTTCATTTCGCGCACGGCCTCATCCAGACCGACGAAGATCGCGCGAGCGATGATCGAGTGGCCGATATTCAGCTCGGTCATATGCGGCAGGCGGGCAACGGGCTGCACGTTTTCCAGGTGCAGGCCGTGGCCGGCGTTGATCTGCAGGCCTAAGCCGTGCCCGATCAGGCAAGCCTCGTGCAGGCGCTGAAGCTCTCCTTCTTGCGCTTGACCGGCTGCATCAGCGTAGCTACCGGTGTGCAGTTCAACCACCGGGGCACCTGCCGCTGCGGCAGCGCGCAACTGGTCCGGATCGGGGTCGATAAACAGCGATACCCGGATACCAGCGCCCTGCAACCGTGCAACCGCGGCAGCCACTGCGGACGGGTTGGCCGTGATGTCCAAACCACCCTCGGTAGTCAGTTCCTCGCGCTTTTCCGGAACCAGGCAAACATCCGCCGGGCGCTGCTGCAGGGCGAAGTCCACCATCGCGGAGGTCACCGCGATTTCGAGATTGATCCGTGTGGTCGTCGTCACACAGAGTGACTCGACATCGGCATCCTGGATATGACGACGGTCCTCGCGCAGATGCACCGTTATGGAATCCGCACCGGCGAGCTCGGCCAGCCGCGCGGCCTCGATCACCGACGGGTAAGCCGTACCACGGGCCTGGCGAACGGTAGCCACATGATCGATATTGACGCCTAGCAGAACAGCCATGGTCTCGTTCCTCGCCTGGATTTCATGAAAACAGCTGCTGGGAGTTGATCGGCCGGTCTCCCAGGTAATACCGGATCAGCTTGCGCATCAGGTTTTTCAGCTCCCTGAGATGTTGCTCGCCGATGACGCCTGATTTTAGCGCCAGCAGCGCTGCGCCGGAAACCAGATCATCCGCCGGTCCGGTCTCTGGCCCCCGCAGGACCGGTCCGGACTCGGGCTGGTAGAGGTACCAGGCGTCGGGGCGGATTTCCTGTCCCGAGACACTGTCATGCTCCAGTTGCAGACCGAATCCCGCCGCCGACAATACGTGGTATTCAAACAGGCGCAGTATGGGCTGCGCTGCCCGGCCATCCGCCAACTCGGCCAGCATTCGGCGGTATTGGTCGAACAGCCCCGCATGCGGATCGGAACGCTGCAGAAAACGGACCAGCAACTCGTTTCCATAGAGGGCGCAAAACAGGGGTTCGCCGGCCAGCGCCGGGGGCGCTGCTACCTGGTCGGCATCGGTCAGGGTTCCCAGTTCACCTCGCTGGGTCCAGCTGAGCAGCAAGGGACGGAATGGCTGCAGCATGTTTTTCCAGCGTGAACGCGCGCCCCGGGCGCCCCGTGCAACCAAACCGATGCGGCCATGTTCACGCGAAAAGGCCTCCAATAACACGCTGGACTCGTGGTAGGGCCTGCTGTGCAGTATGAAAGAAGGTTCCAGCTGGGCGCGCATGTGCGGTCAATCGTCGTAGCCGAATTGCCGCAGCGCCCGTTCGCTGTCGGACCAGTCCCGGCTGACCTTCACCCACAGCCGAACGAAGACCGGCTCGCCGAACAACTCCTGCAATTCGTGTCGTGCCGCGGTGCCAACCTGCTTGAGCACGCTGCCGCCCTTCCCGATCACGATCTGCTTCTGCCCTTCGCGCTCGATCCAGATGATGGCGCCGATTCGCAGCACGCTCCCGGTTCGCTTGAATTCTTCGATTTCGACGGTCAGCGCGTAGGGCAGTTCCTGGTGCAGGCGCTGCATCAACTGCTCACGGATCAATTCCGCCGCAAGGAAGCGCTCACTGCGATCCGTAAACTGGTCTTCGTCATAAAACGGCCTCGAAAACGGCAGGAAGCGCAACACAGAGCGCTCCAGGTCGGCCACCCCGTCGCCGTTCCGGGCGGCGACCATCAGCACTTCGCGGAAACGGTCGGCTCCGACTTCCTCGTCCACAAAGCGCAGCAGTTTGGCCTTGTCGGCGATGAGATCCACCTTGTTGACTACCAGCACCACCGGTACATCGACGCCGGCCAGCGTCCGGGCAACGTGCTCATCCTGCTTGGTCCACCGCCCGGCTTCGACCAGGAACAAGATCAGGTCGACGCCCTGGAATGAAGCCTGTGCGATGCGGTTCATGTAGCGGTTCAGGGCGCTTCGGGCCGCGAGGTGGATACCCGGCGTGTCGATGTATATCACCTGCCCCTGTTTCGTGGTCTTGATCCCGGCAATGCGCTGGCGCGTGGTCTGAGGCTTGGCCGTCACGATACTGAGTTTCTGGCCCAGTATCTGGTTCATGAGCGTCGATTTTCCGACGTTGGGGCGTCCGACCAGCGCTACGTAGCCGCAGCGAAAATCAGCTGACACGCTTGGGTCGTCAGCGTTCACACCGTCACCCTCCCCTGCAACAGCTCCAGGATTCTGGACGCTGCGGCCTGCTCCGCCTTGCGCCTGCTTCGGCCGCATTCCTCGACCTCCGTGCCGTCGTCGGTCAGCCGGCAAGTGACATGGAACTTCTTGGCATGGTCAGCGCCTTCCTCGCCTACCAGATCGTACTGAGGCAGGGCACGGCCACGTGCCTGCAGCCACTCCTGCAGGCGGGTCTTCGGGTCCTTCAGATCTTCGGCCTCGGGCAGCCTGTGGATCAAGGGATCGAACAGGCTCAACACGACCTCGCGGCAGGCCTCATAGCCCCCATCGATGAAGATGGCGCCCAGCAGTGCCTCGAACGCGTCGGCCAGGATCGATGCCCGACGGAATCCGCCGGATTTCAGCTCGCCCTCGCCGAGCTTGATAGCCTGGCCGAGATCCATCGAGGTGGCGACTT
>Ga0209536_100009733_pt1 | contig 14261 bp, 17 predicted proteins | sample DeeMarSeWOR28_12_FD_187461 | JGI IMG/M metagenome (GOLD analysis project Ga0209536, IMG submission 187461) | Marine sediment microbial communities from White Oak River estuary, North Carolina - WOR-2-8_12 (SPAdes) (version 2) | ecosystem: Environmental > Aquatic > Marine > Intertidal zone >...
CTTATGGGGTGCCGGCCGGGGATCGACGTATTCAAAAATTTTTCTGAGTGTGTCCGGCGAATCACAGTACAGCTCTCCGTCGGTCCAGTTGGGGATGCCGGTGGAGACATAATTGATTATGGTTTCGGCCTGGGGCTTGTTAAAGCCCAGCCAGAACGCCCCGCCGGGGCACCCGAACTGCTCGGCCGAAAAATAGGCAACGGCCTTTTTTTTACGGGCGCGCCAGATGTGGCCCATCACGCAGGAAAATTGGCTGAACACTGCCTGCCAGTCAATTTCGTTTTTCATTTCCTTTTCCCGGGTGGGCAACTCCATGGGCTTGGGTGAAAAACCGTCGGCCGGCTTTTCATCGGCATAAAAAATCCCCATCGGCTCTTCGTCCAGTCCCAGGGTTTCTAAAAACTGCGGCAATGCCTCTGTTATTTGTGAAACCATTTTACCCTCCCAAAAATATGCATGGAAAACGATTATGCTCGCTTCAGGTTACATTCTTGCATGTGCCAATATATAAAAATCTATCGCAAGGGCCTGGACAAAAAAGAATAGGGCCATACATGGCATCAGAAAGGATACGGCCTTATTCTGCTGTCTGAATCGCTTTATCGATAGGATGATTTCGGTGATCAGCCAGGCCAGATTGATGAGGGGCACCAGCACAAACAGGAACAGGAGAAAGGTGAATCCTGAATCCATGCGGTTAAAACCGAAAATCAGATCATATTTGGCACCAAGAAAAAGGATCAGTGGCAATTGGGTCAATAAAATCGCTATGCCTCTCCACTTGTTAATCCTACCGGCAGCTGTTAGCGAGACGCTCATATTAAGGTGCAACTATTTGATAAAGTAACCCGAGACCCGCCAGATACCATCGTTATCCAGCATCGGAGTGACGGTTTCAACGGCAGATTTTTTGTTATCAAAGGATGTCGAAAATTGGATAACCACATACTCGCCATCCGGTGCGCCGGGCAAAGATTGAGCGTATGTTTTTGACTTGAGTTCTCTGGAAACCACCGCGCCCAGTGGTTTTCTGACAGCCGTCAACGTTTGCTCCCAGTATTCTCTGGTGATGGCACCCTTGAAATACGCCGCAGCCGCTTCCCAGCTGTCGCCATAGTTGCCATGATCAATGAGCGTTAACCATGCTGTGGCAGCCGCTACCGCTGCTGTTTCTTTGTCCACATCTGCCGTTGCGCGGCATGCAAAACAAAGCACCACGATTGTCATAACCCAAACCGCCAGTATCTTAGTATGCTTCATTTTAGTGCCCCCTATTTTAGGTCTAATCGTCTGACAAATTTTTCTGCATTGATGGCAATGTCGTCCTCGCCAATCTGATCGAATGGATTCTCCAGGTGGTCCTGAATGTTGTCGAGGCTCACCAGGATGATCGTAAACAGTACAGGCATCACATATGCCAGACCGCCGGAGTAGTCCTGCGCAATGGCAGCGAAGTACGGCCCGTATAAAACCGGAAGAACGGTTACAAAAAAGTCGCTGAAAGCACGCAATGTTCTCGGCGTTCGGTATTGATAGATATGCTTTACGTCTTCAAAAGCGATGATCATTTTGCTGAGAAACTGGTTGCATCGCGATACCTCCCCCGAAGGCATACCTCTTTCCCTGAAGTCTTCTTTAATATATGCTGATAGCCGCGAAAAAAGCTTATATACTTTCTCCTCGTGTTCCGACATTTCAGCCACAGGATGTGCAAAGAGGGTTCGACAGGCAACCAGTAATTCTCCCAACAGATCCTTTGCCCGGCTCTGAATTTCATCATCTGTGTCTTCTATCCAGTCACGCGATGCGAAGTAAATGGCTCGCCCGTGAGCCTTGATGGAACTATATTTTGTGAGCGCATTTTCGCGCCTTTTATACGCGCCTCCGATGGAAAAGACAATTGGAAAGACAACGGCAATCGCAATCAGCGTCATGGGAAACTCAGCCGTAATTTCGAATCTACGGCAAAGGTAGGTCGAAAACACAGCAAGGGCGGTTACGACAATCGTTTTTAAATTAATGATAATGATCATCTGCCTCAGTTTTTTCATAATAACCTTTCTACCTGGCTGCAACGTTTCGGCTAAGCTGTGATGTTCACCCCAAAAAGTGGACACACAGTTAAGCTAGGCTTGACGACGCCGGATCTGCTCCACTGGTTCGCGATGCTGGCCTACTCATAATGAGTCCACGTGCGAATTACTTTAACCACTTTTTGTTTATCGAAAATTTGGTAAACCAATCGGTGTTGTATATTTATGCGGCGGGAATAGGCTCCCGATAAGTCGCCCAATAGCTTTTCGAAAGCTGGAGGAGTTTTATAAGGATTTTCACGAAGGATCTCAATCAGCTTTTCCGCCTTAGATCGCAAACCGGCAGAAGCTAATTTTTGGGCATCCTTTTGAGCCTGTTTTGTAAAGACGACTCGCCACATTACCAGTCAAGCTTCTCTGAGCATTCTTCGATGGGGGTGGCCAGACCTTCCCGGATTGACTCCCGCATACCGGGAATATTCAACAGATAGAGCGTTTCCTGAACGGATCGCCAATCATCCTCTGAAATAAGCACGGCACTGCTTCGCTTGCCCTTTATGACAATTGGCTCATGGGAAGATGCGGCCTCATCAATGAGCCGGTAAAGCTTTGATCTTGCTTCAGTTGCTGTTAAAGTGGGCATATCTGACCTCGAATATATTGGTTTTTGATTATTTAAATAGTACGTAATAACGTACGCTTTGTCAAGTATCGAATCCAAGGCATAACATTTCGGCCGAGCTGCTTGCCTGATGAGTTTCGAGTTTTCAGGACATTTTCAGGTGGCTCCGCGGTTACTCACTGTTTACTGCGCCGACCTGTCGCGGCGTAGCTCGAAGAGCAAAGACGGACCTGTCACGGCATAGTCAAGCTTCGCTTGACGACGCCGGGTCATATCCACTGGTTTGTTATGTTCTATTCTTTTTTTATAAAACGCATTTCCCAACCTTCATCGCAATCTATACCACCGCAGACATACCACCTTAATTTGCCTGCATCAGGCCCGTCGCCTTTATCGATATCATTATCGATATCGAATATTTCTTTTTTGTATTTGCGACCATAATCCAATATCTGAGGGTCCAATGGGTTTAGAATATTGCTGAATATAGCTTCGTTATTAACCTGAACATAAATGACATGCTTTTTATAGCCCCTTGTGTACCAGTGGAACAAAAGGAAAAATACCACTCCGAACACTATTAATCCCAATACAAGTTGTCCAACAGATTTCAATATTTGATCATGGCCTAGTTTCATTTTTATCAGTTTGACATAACGGTAAGTTGAGTTGCTGAATGCGCGTAGTGCATGAGGTCAGCTCGAGCGACTTTTTAAGCGGTCATATTGTCAATCCATATTATTTAATGCAGTAAAGAACATCCTGAAGGATGGCCTATCCGAGACCTTGAACTTAAGATCCGGTTGTGGGTCAAGTTCCAGACCAATATGTTCAATTGCGACAACCAGGGCTATTTTTGACAGAATATCATCACGATGATTTATGATAAAGTTTTTCTCACCTTCCCTTCCATTGGTATGGGCAACTGATAAGAAGACGATTCCAGGTCTTAGAGGCTGTTTGGTTTCTGCAAAGTGTTTGCCGAGAGCCAGGGCAACCGATAAGGCGGAGGCATCCTGAACGGCTCCATTAAAAATGCGTTTAATTTCAAGCTACTTCTTTCTATCGAAATGCCACCGTCCTGGCTGTCTGCTGAAGCGCCATGCCGGGGCGTGACACGGTTGCTTTTCAGTGACGATTGTTGTCCGTAAACGCGGCCATTACCCCTAATGCAATATAGACAGTCCCGACCAAATACCGTTCAATGCGCAGAAAAGACCGAGTGCCTTTGAGCCATTGACCAAATGTACCTGCTAAAAGAGCATAAAGGCTGTCTGTGACAATTGCCATAATTACGAACAGACATCCGAGGGTTAAAAGCTGTAGAGTAATTGAGCTCTTCGACGCATCAACAAATTGCGGCAAGAAAGCGAAAAAGAATAAGGCCGTCTTCGGGTTAAGTATGGCTACCAGCACGCCTTGTCGAAAAATGCGCCTCAGACTCTGACGCTGGAAAGTCGACGGTTGATGCACAGTCTCACGTGCAAAAAGCCGGCGCACCCCCAGATATATGAGATAGGCGGCACCCAGGTATTTGACGACAGAAAAAGCCAGTGCTGACGAAACGAGTATGGCAGACAATCCCAAAGTAGCTGCTAATACATGCACAAAGTTGCCGACCTCGATACTGAGAACTGACACAAATCCAGCCAACCGGCCCTGATCCAAACTGCGAGCAACAATGTAAAGCACCGCCGGACCAGGCGTAAGTAGAAGTATCAAAGCCGCCAATAGAAATATTGATAAGTTTGATAAGCTGAACATAATGAGCCTTCCGATTAGACTTTGAATTCTATTTCAACACCGTAATTGCATTACAGCGCCCTAGCGTTTCGGCTAAGCTGCGTGCCTGATGCGTTTCAAGTTTGCACGGCCTTTTCAGGTAGCCGCGGGGTAGCTCACGGCCTGTCCTGCGAAGCTTGCCAAAGCGAAGTAGGATCAGCTTCAGCCGGTTGTTAGATTATTTTATTTTCTTGAATGAATGATCATACTTACTGATTAATCCTATGATTTTATCTGGGCCAATGATCAGTATCATAGAAATAATCAGCTTTAATGCAGGACCAATAAGAATAGTCCATCTTTGCTGCTGGTTTCTCAAATGTTTGGGTATTTCATCAATTCGGCTATAATATAATCGAACATCTATTGACAACTGAATAAGATGGGGCAAGGCCTGTGCAAAAATATAGATACCCAAAACGATAAAGGCTATGCGAGCAGTTTTCTCATAATCAGATATACGAAACTCTTTTTCTTCAGCCTCGCTGAATTCTATAATAAAACGGCTAATCCTTGGTGCAAAAGTAAACAGTATTGAACCTGAAATCAGATAAATGATAGGCCCAACCATAAAATAGAATTCACGATTAACATTTTGAGACGATACCGTTATAATTCCTGGAAGCGAGGCTAATCCAAGAACAAAAAAATAAATCCCCAGCAGCCTCAAACATAATATGACAAATTTGTTTTTTACCATTTTTGATTAATCTAACGGCGCTGCTGTGGGGCGCGCAGGTCTTTGCGCGTCCATACCAGCAGCTGGTTATAAATTATTCAATTATTTGATACTTTTTTCGGGCATCGTCCTTCGGCATTCCGCTGAAATGCCACCATTCGTAACTTAAAGGGATAAATCCAGCTTTTTTCATTACATTCGACAGCAGTTTCCGGTTCTGTTTTTGCGCCTCACTGAGATCAAACATTTTCAGTTTTGCATAACCCCAGTAAATTGATAAAGTGCTCTTATAAAAAGGTGTAAACCCCATATCAATTTCTTTATCATTCCCATCTACTATTGTTACATCAACAGCAATGCCATAATTATGCATCGATCCTTTTTGGGGATTGGCAACAAATTTCTCGAATTTTGTCCCCTTCATTTTCTCATACATTAGCTTTGAAATGCCTCTCGGTCGAGCAGCATCCATAACTAATATTGAATATTCGGGGAACTCTGATTTGAGATATTTTTGTGCCAATGATAATTTTTTAGCGACCTCTTTACGGAGATAAGCTTTATTTAGTCCATTATAGAAATTTTCTCTGAAAAAATTCTTATCAGGATCAGAATTAACAAGATCAACTTTAATGGTTTCATCAACCTCATGAACATTTATAAGACCCGCTTCTATGAATTTAGTTTCGATTTCCTTTGAATTGCAATCACCGCTCGTAATAAATCCGAAGAATGCGATGATCAGTATAAAGTACAGTTTTGAAGTTTTCATTCTAATTTATAACCTCAGCATTGAGACGCTCTGTGCGGGACGTGCAGTAGCTTGCTCGGAGTCGTCTCCTATGCGTGGTTATGTTTTTCCCAACTGTGCATTATTGATTCATGATTTGGACCAGACGATGTCCATGTCGTCTTTGGTACCCAACGCTTCCCTCAACATCTGGATGAGCGTCTCGTCTCCTCCTTTTTTCTCTAATTGATCCAGTTGATCACGGTTTATGTAGTAATCTTGGTCTGTACTATCTTCTTCCACGAGTTCATCTATTAAGAATTGGAGCTGTTTCTCATTAATCTCACCTATCAATTCCAGAGTGTTCTTATCATGCAATTTTATCATGTCTTCTTTCCCCTTTCGTGATCGTTCATCTTTTGGCATTTCGGCTAAGCTGCGTGCTTTATGTGTATCAACCTTGCACGGCATTTTCAGTTAGCTGCGGCGTAGCTCACCGCCTGCCGCGGCGAAGCTCGAAGAGCGAAGACGGGTCAGCCTCAGCCGGTTGTTATGCGAATTTGCAATATATTTATTTTACATTCTGTCCAATCCTATTCCATCTGACCTTAAAATTTTCATTATCCCATGGCCAATATATTTTGGTAACCTTTCCTTTTACCTTGCTTAAGTCAAAAAACCCCAAAAACGACTATCAAAGCTGGCATCTCGATTGTCACCTAGAACAAATATCGAATTTATGGGTACCTTTATTGGACCAAAATAGTCACGAGGTCTAATGTCTGCAGGAATCATTTTCGGGTCTGTGTGTATAACGTAGTCTTCGTTAAAAAGGCTTCCATTGACATAAAGCTCTTTATCTCGAATTTCAATCAAATCGTTGGGAAGTCCAACAACTCTTTTTACAAAATCCTTACCTGGATCTATAGGATAAATAAATACAACAATATCTCCACGCTCAATTTTGACCAATTTTTTTGGCAACTTATCAACAAGGATGTGGTCGCCGATCAATAAAGTGGGCTTCATAGAACCCGCTGGTACTTTATAAGCTTGAACAACATAGGCTCTGATAATAAGGGGCATTAATACAGTAAGTATAAGTCCAGCCGCTAAAAGAGAGCATATTAATATCCACTTACTTTTGCTTCCTTTTTCCATAGGCAACTATCTGAGAAAAGTTTTATGTTGTGCGCATAACTAGTCAGTGAGTTGGATTTTTGCATGCGTATTTGGACAACGCTGCAAAAATGCGGTGATATTGATAAATTCTTGCTTTTTTAAAAGGGCTTACATATATTTTACACGCAAAAACGGACATTTTTCAAATTTATTTAAAATGGTTAGGCCGTCTAAAAAATTGCTGGACCGGGTTCGTGACCGCATCCGGCTCAAGCACTATTCCATCCGCACCGAGCAGAGCTACACTTCCTGGATCAAAAGATTCATCCTCTTTCACAACAAAAAGCATCCCGAGGATATGGGTGTGGCCCAGATCGAACAGTTTCTGACCCATCTGGCTGTTAAAAGAAAGGTCGCTCCATCAACCCAAAACCAGGCGCTTAACGCTATTATTTTTCTTTACCGCGAAGTACTCGATATTGAGCTGAAAGAGCCGATTAATGCTATCCGCGCCAAAAAGCCGCTGCGGTTGCCGGTGGTATTAACCAGGGAAGAGATATCGAAATTAATTAATACCCTGTCCGGAACCCAGAAAATCATCGGCATGCTGCTGTATGGCGCGGGCTTGCGATTGATGGAATGCATCCGGCTGCGGGTCAAAGATATCGACTTTAATATGAATCAAATCGTGGTTCGCCAGGGAAAAGGGGACAGGGATCGGATCGCCCTGCTGCCGCGGACTGTAAAAGGTGATTTGCAGAAACATTTAGACCGTGTTCAACTGCTGCACAACGATGACCTGGCCCGGGGCTACGGAAAAGTATTTATGCCCCGAGCGCTGGAAAGAAAATTTAAACACGCCAACCAACAGTGGATCTGGCAGTATGTCTTTCCTTCAAAAAGCATTTCCAGGGATCCGCGCAGCGGGATCAAACGCCGACCGCACATCCACGCCAGCTCTTTTCAAAGGGCCCTCAAAAGAGCTGTTCGCTTAACCCGCATACCCAAAGCGGTCACCAGCCACGCTTTTCGGCACAGCTTTGCCACCCACCTGCTGGAAGACGGCTACGATATCCGCACCGTTCAAGAATTGCTCGGACACAAAGGTGTCAGCACCACCATGATTTACACCCACGTCATGCAAAAAGGCGCTATGGCACTAAAAAGCCCGCTGGATATTTAGTTGATTCGTTTAGTAGTTAAATAGTTGAATAGTTAAATAGTAAATGAGCTAAAGAGGTATGGATATTGTGGCCGACGCTGTGTCATCTCGGGGCCACAAGCTGCCTGCCGCGGCGACCTGTCACGCCAGACAGCTCATGGCTGCAGCGGACGACCCATGGTTCCAGAAGAACAGTTCATGGCCCGATAGGACACCTCATGACGGGCAGAGATAAGAATAAGCTGATGCTCTTTTAAAAAGGTTGGCGTTTGTGGATGCCGGATCGCGTCAGGCATGACTAAAAAATGACCCCCGGCGTGTTACCTCACTTCAACCGACTCCCCATACTTGGGCACCACAACCGAGAAGCCTTCCTTTTTCAGAAAATCGGCAAATGACAGAATCTGATCTTCTTCCCCGTGGACCAGGGCGATCTTTTTGATCTTCAGGTTGGAGTTTTTCAGAAAGCGCAGCATTTCATCCCGGTCGGCATGGGCGCTGAAGCCGCCCAGCTTGACGACGTGCGCATTCAGCGGATACTCCTTGTTGAAAAACCGCACGACCGGCGCAGTCCCTTTTCGGCCGGATTCGGCATATTTGATGCCCAGATCGAGGATTCGCCGGCCTAACGTATTCTGCGCCTGAAAGCCGACCATCAGAACCGTATTGTTCGGGTTGTGAATTTTGTAGCGCAGGTGATGCAGGATTCTCCCGGCCTCACACATGCCCGAGGCTGAAAGCACAATGTGGGGTTTCGTTTCCCGGTTGAGAGCGATGGACTCTTCAACCGATCCGACAAAATGGATCTTGTCCATTGAAAACGGGTTTTTGCCTTTCTTCAGGAAGGCATCGTGGGTTTCCTGGTCATAAACTTCGGGGTGCTCGCCGAACACCCGGGTGATATTGGTTGCCAGCGGGCTGTCCACGTAAATCGGCAAACGCGGCACCGCTTTATCGTCGTATAATTCGTGCAGGGTGTACAACAGCTCCTGGGTGCGGCCGTAAGCGAATGCGGGAATGATAACCGACCCGCCGCGTTTGTGCGTTTCGGAGATCACCTTCTGCAGCTGGGGCTTCAGGTCCTGGACCGGCTCATGCAGCCGATCACCATAAGTGCTTTCCATAATCAACAGGTCGATCTGACAATCTTCTTCATTAAAATTCAGGGTCGGGTCCTTGATAATCGGCTTATCGAAGCGACCGATGTCGCCGGTATAGCACACCCGAAAATCTCGGCCGTTTTGCAGGGCATGGATCAGGGTAAAGGCCGATCCGAGGATATGGCCGGCATCATAAAACGTACAGGTCATATCCTTGCCGATGGAAACAGAATGCCGGTAAGGGTATCCGTCAAACAATGCCAGGGCCTGGTCGGCATCGACGATCCGATACAGGGGCTCGATTTTCTCCAGGTGGTGGGCGTCGATCAGCTCATCGATTATTTCGGTGTTCAGATCGTGACGGTTTTTCTTTAGAATTTTTGTTAATTCCCGTTTTTTGCGGTTGCTGATTTTTGTGCCGCCTTTGGTGCTGTGCCGCTTGCTCAGCGCGTTGCGCACGGTTTTATAATTCAGGTAGTTGGCATCCGATTCCTGAATGTGCGCCGAATCTCTTAATAGGTATTCACTGGCGGCGGCGGTCGCTCGCGTGCAGACGATGCGGCCCGCAAAGTTGTTTTTCGTCAGCAGCGGCAGCCGGCCGGAGTGGTCGATGTGAGCGTGGGACAGCACAATATTGGTGAGCATGTTCGGGTCGAAGGGGATGACTTTGTTTTTTTCAACGGTTTCCTTGCGGCGTCCCTGGAACAGTCCCGCGTCCAGGATGATGCGGTCTGCATCGGTGGTCAAAAGGTGCATCGAGCCGGTTACTTCGCGAACGGCGCCATAAAACGTCACGTACATGTTCCTCTCCTCTCCGTTCAGGATTCAGTCGATTCGTTAATTGGTCTAATTGTCAAGTAGTTTTATATGGATTAAATCCATTGACGATTTAACTATTCAACCAATCAACTATTTAACCATTCCTGCTGGCTTCTGGCCCTGACTCTGTGATCTGATGACCCGATTCAGATAGAGCATCGATCGCCCTTTCCAGGTCTTTTTCTTTGACCAGAAAATAGTCCGTATCATAGGTGGATATGACAAAAACAGAAACACCGGCTTTTGCCAGCGGCCGGGTTATCGAAAACATAATGCCGATTTCAGAAAAGTCTAATACACCTTTAACCCGGATGCATCGCCAGCCGCTCTCGCAGGTTGTATCCGCAGCAACGAGCGTTTCGCGACAGACAACGGTCAGCTCTTCGCTGGTGCGCGTGACCGAATAAAAGCCGGAACCATCCATCCAGGCCGGCAGCGAAGCAGAAGGTTCAAACCGGCAAACGGCCATCCGCCCGGGCAGTATTTTCAGTGAAAGTTTTTTAAAATCCATGGCCGGCCAAACATTTTTCCAAGAATCTTTTGATCAACCATTTACCACGAAAACACAAAGTAGGCCAGCAAGCTGGAAAGCTATGACGCCAGAAAGCTATAGTGTCCAAACACGAATTTTGTTTGCACAACTTCAAGCATTACAGCTTCCAAGCATCCCAGCTTGTGAGCTTATTTGGTGCTTTCGTGGTTAAGTTTACAGGTGCGAGTTGATTTTCCGGCCGACAACGTACGCGTGCACGACGGCCGCCAGCCAGCAACCGGTAATACCGATCAAGCAGATCAGTTCAACCCCCCAGCCGCCGGATGAACTGTGAGCAACCAGTTCTTTTAAGGCCTGAAAATCCAGTGCTTCATCGGCCAGGCGGGGAATGGCCTGCTCCATAAGCCGGTAAGCCCTTTGCATCAGTCGATAGAAGAGCATGATCAAGCCGACGGATGTTCCCAGGACAAAAATCAGACCCGAGCGTTTATGTCCTGCAAGCAATTGCCCGATGCCCGGATATACCAGGCCGGATAACAGCATTCCCCTGGTTGATGCTTTCATTGATATACGAATTCCCGATTAAAGTATTCAGCAAATGAATAATGATTGTATGATATCTGCAATAAAAACTCAAATCAGGCTTATAAAGTGCTTATCTGAAATGCCTTTGTGATCAAACCTGTTGACGATTCAGGTGAATCACGGCACAATGGAAGCGGTCCCCGATCCATTATGGTGTTCAGCAGGGTCGGGGTTTTTTAAATACGAAAATGAAAAGCGATCGAACAAACATGCTGCTGGCGGCTGTAAGTGGCCTGCTGCTGACCGGATCATTTCCCAAAGTCGGGCTGGATTGGCTGGCCTGGTTTGCGCTCGTCCCGCTATTGGTGGCCCTTGCAAATCTATCTGCCAGAGAAAGCTTTCGCATGGGCTTTATCGCCGGTCTGGTCCATTACCTGACCCTGCTTTACTGGGTGGTGCCGGTCATGCGTACCTACGGCTATCTTCCCTGGTATATGAGCGTTGCCATTTTATTTCTCTTTGCCGCGGTGCTGGCACTTTTTCCGGCTGTTTTTTCGATGGCGCTCGCCGCTGTCGCCCGCACACCGGTGCGGTGCCTGATCGGCATGCCGCTGCTCTGGGTGGCGCTTGAATATGTTCGAACCCTTATTTTTACCGGATTTCCATGGGAATTGCTCGGACATGCCCTGTATTTGCGACATCATCTGATCCAAATCGCAGATCTGTTCGGCGCATACGGCGTGTCCTTTTTGATTGCCCTGGGCAATGCTGCTGTTTACGTGGCCATCACCTATGCCCGCCGCAAAGCCTGGCACGATTTGCCGGTTTCCAAGCCGCTGCTGTTCGGCGCCATCGGGATCTTTGTTGCGGGATTTTTTGGTACGTGGATCTATGGTGCATGGCGCATCCAAACGGTGGACGAGACAATAGCCGCATCGCCAACGGCACGGGTGGCGGTTGTCCAGGGCAATATCGACCAGGCCATCAAATGGGACCCGGCGCATCAATTTGCCGCCATCAAAAAGCATCTGCGCCTGTCGCGCACTGCAAAATCAGAAAACCCCGATTTAATCGTCTGGCCTGAATCCGCCACACCATTTTATCTGTTTTTTGACAAGCGCCCGACCGAAATGGTCATGGCCGGTATCGAAGAGGCCGATATCGATTTTCTGGTGGGCAGCCCATCGGTTGCACGCCAGGGCGAAAAAGTTATCTATTTTAACAGCGCCTATCTGATCAGCCCCAATACCAAAAATGTCAGCAAATACGACAAGACCCACCTGGTTCCGTACGGCGAATATGTTCCCCTTGAACGCTGGCTTCCGTTTTTAGGAAAGCTTGTGGCCCAGGTCGGTGACTTTCAGCCGGGCAAACCCGGCAAGATCCTGCCCTGGAAAAAAGACGCCCTCGGTATTCAGATCTGCTACGAGGTCATTTTCCCCGCCCTATCCCGAAAACTGGTACAAAACAGCGCCACCTTGCTGATCAACATCACCAATGACGCCTGGTTTGGCACGACCAGCGGGCCTTACCAGCATTTTTCGATGACCATCTTTCGCGCGGTGGAAAACCGAAGGGCCCTGGCCCGGGCGGCCAACACGGGTATCAGCGGCTTTATTGATCCTGTTGGCCGCATCCTGGCATCAACCCGATTGCTCGAGGAGGCTGCGCTGACCCGCCCGTTACCGATGCTCCGCCAGATCACATTTTATACGCGTTTTGGCGATCTTTTTGCACTGGCTTGCCTGACGGGCGCTGTTTTTGGTATACTACTTGTATTGGGCAAAACGGCTCTTACATTTAGCAGAGTCGACAACAGTTAAAGCAAGACAAATGGCAGGAAAATTAATCTTCGCCCGAGTCTGTTTAAACTGCTGAAATCCGAAACTCGAAACAAATTCAAAACAATAAATTCAAATGCTCAAAACGAATTTAAGATTTTCTATTTTGATATTCGGATTTGTTTAGGATTTCGATATTCGAATTTCGAATTTTAATTATTGCTGGTTATAAAAGAGCAAACTATTAATCAAAATTTTAAAGTGAGGCATACGATAAACATATACTTGGGGGAGGTAAAAAAATGTCTGTGGAACTCAAACAAAACGTAAAGGAACTTCAAGACAAACTGCTAAAACTGCGGGGTTATCTTTGACCTGGACACCAAAGAAACGCGCCTGGCCGAGCTCGAGCAGCTGATTGCCAGAGACGGATTCTGGGACAATCCGGAAGAAACCAAACCTGTTCTGAAAGAGCGCACATCTCTTTCAAATAAAATCGAAAAATTCAAAAAGCTGTCGCAAGATCTGGAAGAAACGCAAATTCTGCTGGATCTGGCAATCGATGAATCCGATGAAAACACTCTGGCGGAAGTTGATGAGCAGTTTAAAGGCCTGGATCTAAGAGTTGCAAGTTTATCACTGGAGTTGATGCTCGATGGTGAAGACGACGGCAAAAACGCCATCGTATCCATTAATGCGGGCGCCGGCGGGACCGAGGCCCAGGACTGGGCTGAAATGCTGTTTCGAATGTACTCTCGATGGGTGGAACGCCGGGGGTATCAAATTGAGCTGATTGATTTCCAGCCGGGCGAAGAAGCCGGTATAAAAAGCGTGACCTTTACCGCAGAAGGAGAGAATGCATACGGATATCTAAAATCGGAAATCGGCGTTCACCGCCTGGTCAGGATATCGCCGTTTAATGCCAGCGGCAAACGCCATACCTCATTTGCCTCCGTCTTCGTCTATCCGGAACTGGACCAGGAAATTGTGGTCGACATTGAAGAAAAAGACCTGCGCATCGACACCTTCCGGGCCAGCGGAGCCGGCGGCCAGCATGTCAATAAAACCAGCAGCGCCGTGCGCATCACCCATCTGCCGACCGGCATCGTGGTGCAGTGCCAGCAGGAAAAATCCCAGCACCGTAACAAGGATATGGCTCTAAAGGTCCTCAAGGCACGCCTGTATCAGCACGAAAAGCAGAAGCAGGATGAAAAGCTGCAGGAGGTTCATGACAGCAAAGATGAAATTGCCTGGGGCAGCCAGATCAGATCTTATGTTCTGCACCCTTACCAGATGGTCAAAGATCACCGCATCAAGCTGGATATCGGCAACGTCAATGAAGTGCTCGACGGCGGCATCGATCCCTTTATCGAAGGCGTCCTTTTAGCGAAGAAACACAAATAAAAGTGTTTG
>Ga0209536_100009734_pt1 | contig 14260 bp, 19 predicted proteins | sample DeeMarSeWOR28_12_FD_187461 | JGI IMG/M metagenome (GOLD analysis project Ga0209536, IMG submission 187461) | Marine sediment microbial communities from White Oak River estuary, North Carolina - WOR-2-8_12 (SPAdes) (version 2) | ecosystem: Environmental > Aquatic > Marine > Intertidal zone >...
ACAGTAACTGATGTATCACCAGGAACACAATCTACAAGCTTAATGCTACGATTCCCGAATGGAGTTCCAGTAGTCGCAGACGAATCAATGAGCGAATGGATGCTATATGTCTATAAACAGTTCGAAAAACCAATGAACACAGTTGGCGTTGATGTAAGAATCCAAACAATTAATCCTGCAGGAGAATTCGCATGGATTGGCACAGCTCAAACAGATTCATTTGGCAAATACTCATATTCGTTTATACCGCAAATGGAAGGAATATACACTATAATTGTAACATTCCTTGGCACCGGTAGTTTCTATGGTGCGACAACAGAAACACACATAAGTGTTGATCCTGCACCAGCAGCTTTTCCAACAATTCCGCCATATCCAGGATATCAAGGTCCTTCAGCACAAGACGTTGCAAATAGTGTTGTAGCTAGTCTTCCAGCTGATGCAACTCCACAACAAGTAGCTCAAGCTGTAGTAAACGCTATGCCAGAATATCCAGAACCAACTGTAATACCCGAGTATTCTACAATGGAACTTATCATAACTATCCTCGTTGCCATTGCTATTGTTATCTGCATAATCAGCTTCGTTGTACTTAATAAAAAGAAATAACCAAACAATTTCCCTCCCTCTTTTTTTGGGAGTAAAAACTTAAAATAACAGATCTCTACTCAGATGAAAGCTTAGCAATAAGCTAGAGTGTAGGGTCTTTTATTACAGTTTTTTTAAGTTACATTTTTGTAGAATATTACTCACTAGGCTTTGGTTGCCATAAAACATCTCACCCGCTACAGAATCTCAATTTTTCTGTTTAAACGTAAAAGCAATAATTATTGCCAAAAAAATAAATACAATTAATATTGTACCAATTACTGATTGTGAAAAAATAAATGCCTGTTCGGAATTAAGCGTATTAGTAGATGGTAGACCACCAAAGTATGCTGCTAAGAAAATTCCACAAAATATTGCACCTACACCTTGACCCACAAACAAAAAAATTCGGGTTTGTTTGTTACTTAATTCCAATTTGATTCCCTTCTCTGTTTAAATTAAATAAATAGTAAATTATTTTATATTTAAGACTAACCAGTAATCCCATAACTCACGGAAACAAATCTTTTTTTATTATTTATACTGGTATTATTCTTTTAACCACAAATATAATATAATCAAAAACAAGAATTGCTACTAAATGGATGTAGGCAAAATTTCAACACAACACAGTTTTTATTCACCGCTAAAAGTTGGTTTACTCATAGTAACTATCGTTTTTTTCATGTTTACCTTACATGGTTTACTGACTATGGAATGGTGGGGTGAATGGGAATATTTTCCAGAAGGAAGTCCAACAAGATTTTGGATTTTTATCACTGACATTTCTTCGGCTATAGGATTAGTCTCTAGATTTTTAGGCAGCCTAGTAGCAGCCATATCCATTGTTTATTATTTTATACAAAAGGGGCTTTCAACCCCAGCGACCCTCAAACTACTCAAGGTTATTTTGGTCATGGAGGCGATTTACTGGTTTACATTTATTACTTCAGGAATATGGGGTTTCACACCAGTTGTGGACGAACTTCTTGGATATTCAACGGGACCTTTTATTCCAAGTTTTTTGATATCAACTGGCATACCTTGTTTGTTTGAAGCAATCGCTCTTCCTCTATCTTTGTTAAAAGTAGTATCTAACTTAAGTCCATCCAAACCCCAAAGAGGAGCAATAAAATGGAGCTTAATCGCTGGGACGAGCTTCATTTTCGTTTGGTGGTTAAACAATGCAGGTGTGTGGAATTATGCACTAACATTGAAGGGAATTGAATATTTAACAGCTTATCCACAAAACATGGTAAGTTTTATTTTTACAGTATTTGGTTTGTTAGCATTAGGACTTTTTACTATATATTTTTCAAAGAAATCCATCGGAACAATAAAACTTGAAATGATAAACTTCAAAACTGTTGGATTAATAATTACTATCGCTGGATTCTATTTCCTTTGGAACTACTTGAACTGGATTTATTTTGGCAAACTGGAAATATGGAGCGGTGGTTGGTACGCTTGGTTTCTTGGGCATAACTTAGACTTGTGGGCTTTATCGCTTCCATTACTTGGGATTCCTCTACTTTTTAAAGAGTGATTTTGCGTCTGGCTTTATAAAATCAAATACTTATAGTCTCTTTACCCCATCTAACACTACAAATAACTTTGTATGAAAGAGACTTTTTACTCTATTCTTGCTTTGGGATTATCCAAGATCCATCGCACGCAGCGGAATTCAATTCAAATCTTTCTCTGCAGCATCCAAACTTTAAATTATATTTTTCAGTCAACTCTTTAGCTTTTTTCAATAACCCCAACCTTATTTTTCTAGATAAGTAGGTTGAACGACCGATTCTTTCTCCTTCACTAAAATATAATGGTTTAAGTTTTTCTGCAACATCAGGAAATCTCTGACTGAACCTTGTCCAATTATCTGGTTTCACCTTATAGGTTGAACACGTGATATGTTTGACACCCAAGTTTGCAACCTTTTCCACGAGTAGATCTAAATCATCGTTTACTAAGGGAATAATAGGGTCAATTCTTATTGTGGTGGGAATATCTTCGTTAACTAATGTTTCTATTGCTTTAAGTCGTCTAGAAGAGATTGGTGCACCAGGCTCAAGCTTATGTGAAAGTCTATCATTCATGGTGAGTATCGTAATAGAAACTACACATGGAACCTGCTCTAAGATGTCGATGTCACGGATTACCATATCAGATTTTGTTAGTATCTGAAGCTTGCATCTGTTTTTGGCTAGTATCCTCAAACACTTGCGGGTCAACTCGGTCTTTTGTTCTAGTTGTGGATAAGGATCAGAAGAGTTTGATATGGAAATTAATTGACCATCCAACCTTGCTGCTTCTTTTTTTAATCTAGAAATTAGGTTCTTTTTGGGTCTACAATCATGGAATTGTGGTATATACGATGAAGCATAACAGTAAAGACACCCATGATCGCAGCCAGTGTAGACATTAAATGTCATTTTTTGTGGGCATGTACATAATTCGGATTTCCATGGATCAAAGGCAGTAAGCAACATAAACTATCTTCCAATAGTAGAAAATAACAATTATCTTATACAAAAAGAAAATGTTGAAAATAGACATCTAGCAGATTTTGCTAAATGTCTATTTTGGGGTTTAATATCGGTTTTATGCTTCGTCGATGAACTTGTTGGCTTTAGGTATTTCTTCAGGAAGCCCTCTTCTCTTGCGTATTCCGGCTATGACTTCAGTTGCTATGCTTTCAGGAACTTTTTCCCAATGGTCGAACTGTGTCTGCCAGAAGGCGTGACCCGAAGTTGCAGACCTCATATCTGCAGATAGGCCAAAAGTTTCAGAGACAGGAATGTATCCTGTTACCATTGTTATTGGTCCCTTTTGTTCTGAAGCTATTACTCTGCCTCTCTTACGACTTATTAAGCCTGTTACTTCTCCAACAAATTGTTGAGGAACTGAAACTCCGACTTTGTAGATGGGTTCAATAAGAGTTGGTTTTGCTGTAAGGAAAGAACCCCAGAATGCTCGTTTCATTGCTGGCATAATCTGAGCTGGTCCTCTGTGTACTGGGTCTTCGTGCAGTTTTGCATCTAGGAGCGATACTTTAAGTCCTCGCATTGGCTCATCTGAAAGAGGACCGTTTTTTGCTGCCCACCTGAAACCTGAATTGACTGTTTCTTTGACTTCCCTAAGGTATTGAACACCTTTTGTTAAGTCCACTAGAATGTTTCGATGTTCTTCTAGAGCCCACACGTTTTTAGCTTCTTGTGCAGACCATCCTGCTTCTTCTCGCAAAGTGGTCCCAATACGTTTCGCCCCCATTGCTTCAAAAAGGGCACCTTTTTCCATCAAATCGATAACATTTTGCTCAAGGGGTTCCACTTGAATCCAGAATCTACTGTGTTTGTTGGGGCTTTTTGCCATCGCTACTACACCTTGTCCTGCTGCAGTTTCTCTGTAGACTACTAATGGTTGTGAAGTCAGAAGCTCTAGTCCTCCACCATATTCTTTCAGAAACTTAACAGCTATCTCTAGGTGGAGTTCACCCATTCCGCTGAGAAGGTATTCACCTGTTTCTTTGTTGATTTTGGTTACCAAGTTTGGATCGTCAATAGCTAAACGGTCCATCAATTCAATAAGACGTGGCAGCTCCCTAGGATGTTTAGGTTCAATAGCAATAGTGATTACAGGCTCTGAAACATATTGTATGTTTTCAAAAGGAATCATTCCATCTTTGTGTTCGTTACTGATGAGTGTTTCTCCTGCTCGGGCTAGATCCATTCCTAATAATGCAGCTATGTTTCCCGCCCCTATTTTGCCGACAACCTCTCTGTATGCACCCATATACATTGATACCTGTTGAACTCGGTAATCTTTCTTGGCACCAACCAAATATATACGATCGCCTTCGTTAATGCACCCTGAAAAGACCCGGCCAGTGGCAACTAATCCTGCATGAGGGTCCATCATAGCTGATGTCAAACATATGACGGTGGGGCCATTCTCGTCACAGTTCGCCATGGCTTTTCCGACAACTGAATCGGCTTCTCCTTTCCAGACTTTCGGGACACGATACTTTTGTGCATCAATAGGATTTGGAAGATTCAGAACTGCCATATCTAATATTGCAGAGTGAAGTGGAACTGTTTCTGCAAGTTGCTCTTCTGTTCCGTTTTGATAAGCATCTACAACGTCGCTGAATTTTATTCCCTTTTCCTTGGCACTATCAAGTGTGAAACCCCATTTATGTAATGCAGAACCAAAAGCTACCGTTCCTTTAGTTAGATCAACTTTCCATTGTGTTTTTTGATCTTTTTCGCCATATATTGATATTAGATTATTAAAATCTCGAATTATCCTAAGCAGTTTTGTTTGCATCTGCTCGGCATTAAGCTTCAATTCTTTGATTAGTCGGTCAACTTTATTGATGAACAAAACAGGTTTAACTCGTTCGTTAAGAGCTTGACGAGTAACAGTTTCTGTTTGAACCATAACCTCTTCAACGGCGTCTACTACTACTACTACTCCGTCGATGGCTCTTAGGGCACGTGTTACTTTACCAGTGAAGTCGACGTGTCCAGGAGTGTCTATGAGGTTAACTACGTGAGATGTTTTTCCAATCTCATGGAGAAGAGAAATGTTCGCGGTTTTGATTGTAATTCCACGTTTCTGTTCCTCCTCAAGATAGTCAAGGGCTCTTGCAGCTCCTGCGATCTTCGGTGACAGGAGACCTGCTTCTGCTAAAAGGGAGTCTGACATGGTTGTTTTGCCATGGTCGATGTGGGCAATTATGCCGATGTCTCTAACATCTTCTTTGTTTGACATTAGTTTTACTATGTCTTGTGTCTGCCTAAATTTGGGCAACCTATTGATTCTCCTAATTATTAATGGACAGCATGCTAGATGAAAAGCACACCTATTAACCTTACTATAAATACTAAAAAATATCAAGTGTGCACTTTAGAATTTAATATACTTAAACAGGTTTTTTGGTCTGTCAAATTTTTTCCAATTTTTCTTTTTATTTTATTATAGAAAAATAAAATAGTATTTGTTACAATTCTTTTGAAAGAGTTGATTACTAATTGAAGATTGAAACTCACCAAGGTTTTAGTCATAAGATGGTCGAACTAAAGGCAAGAATAGATGATCACGAAGTTTTGAGAAAAAAGTTGTCTACATTAGGAGCCGAATATGCTGGAACCTTTCAACAAACTGATCTTTACTTTCGTGTGCCTGAAGGACGATTGAAACTTCGCGAAGTCAAGGATAGCAATACTACAGAACTGATTTATTATAAAAGAGAGGACATTGCTGGTCCAAAAAATGATGATGCTTTTATTTTGAGAATCAAAGAAGCAGACGACTTGAAAATGATTCTAAAGAAGATATTAACTCCTCTTAAAATAATAGAAAAAGTCAGGGAAATCTATCATTATAAAGGAACACAAATTCATCTGGATACTGTTAAAAAGCTTGGCAAATTTATTGAATTTGAAAGAAAAACTAACAATTATTCACACACCGCTAAAAAGGATCATCAGATCTTAGAAAAACTAATGAATCAATTGGATATACTTTCCAATAACCTTGAAGTTTTATCATACTGCGACATAGCTGAATCTTAATAAAACTATCTAAAAAAAATTAAAATTTTTTCGTTTTTTAAGCTTTTATTGTAAACGAACTTTGAAATGAGGTTTCGAGTCTGGATTTTATAAAAATTTTTCGCTCATTGGCTTAACAAGTTTTTAGCGGAATAATTAATTTATTAATTTCTGATTGAATTGGAATTATGCTTTCAAAAGCTTGTTTTAGAAGCCCTTGTGCAATTTTTTTCTGTATTTTTGAAAAAGATAACAAAAGGAAAGGTTCTCCATTTTCAATTCTTTCTTCCACTTTTTCAAGTCTTTCTTTTACTATTGATTTGTTTACGTCCGAAGGTGACCTTATTTTTCCTTCATTTAATTTGAACTTAACAAAAAAGCCTTTGCATGCAAACTCCATCAATTCATTAATTCTCTTATTCTCAGGCTTCATTTTTTCAATTAATCTATCCATCTGCTTTTTTACTTCGTTTGACAACTCAGACTTGCTTCTGTCTGTTGAAATTTTTCCAGAATAATCACAAAATGTAAAAATGTTTGGAACTAAATCTTCAACATTTGAAGCTAAAACTAATCCTACCCACCATGTTTCTGATGCTAGAGTCTCATAATTCTTTTCTTTAATGTGTGGTTGGAATTGTTTAGGTAAAATATCTTCTGTTATCATTCCTTTAGCACAAAGATGATAAATCACTGATTTTCCTAATTCGATGTCACTTAACACTGTCAAAGCAAGAGCATGACCCCAGCTTTTTGTAGAATGTAAAATTCTGGCATCTTTGACATATTGTTTGGCATTATCTAAACAATGTTTTGAGGCTTCTGAAAGAAGTGGATGTTCACACATTGACTTCACTAGCACAATTTTTGTGAAAGATACAATGGACTTGGACTTTAAAAATATTTTGAACCAAAATGCAACATGTTTTAGAAAATCTAAAAAAATAAATTATATTATATTTTCTTTCAATAGCAAAAGAAAATAGAGAAAGTATCTCATTTACTGAATATCAGAAACTTGCTATTCCTTTTTTCTCTGAAAAGTCATACCATTTCCAGATTTTTTTTAATGTTCCCTCGGAGAACCCTTTATTTTTTAGCATCTGTCTGAATGATTGGTCGGGTTTCATTTTAATTATTACTAATATTTGGAGCTAAAATATATTCTGAATTTATAATTTGTTCTTATAATTTGAATTAGTATACCTGTAGAACACATATACACAGTTAAATTTGGTTAGAAAAGTTCTTATTATAATAAAATTATTTCTAAATTGGAGAAAATATTATGCCGGCTACGCCAAAATTTGAGATGTATGCTGATGCTGCGGGCAAGTGTAGATGGAGACTTAAAGCACCTAACGGCGAAATTATTGCAACAAGCGAAGCTTATGAATCTGAGGCTTCCTGCAAGAATGGGATCGCATCAGTAAAAAAGAATGCTCCAATAGCAGAAATTGTTAAAGTCTAAAAACGCTTTAACAAACACCCCTTTTTCTTTTTTTATGTTTTGTTATCGAAAATCTTAAACATTAATCCATATCTAAAAGTACTATTTGTTGAAGAAATATGACAACAGAAGATAAAATGCTCGAAGAGCTTAAACAAATACGCGAAGTCTTAGCTGCTAAACCAGCTCCATCGCCTCCGCCACCTCAGGGACTTTGGAATGAATTCAAAGCATTCATAGAAAATTACAAGGTAATGGGTCTTGCAGTTGCCTTCATTTTGGGTGTATATCTTGGTTTGCTAGTACAATCCCTAGTTTCAGACTTGGTAATGCCGATTATAGGTTTATTATTGCCTGGTATGGATAACTTGTCAACACTAACAATTCCTGTTGCAAATCAGGAATTCGGAGTAGGAAACTTTCTGGTAGCACTTATAACATTTATCATCGTAGCATTCGTAATCTTCATACTAGTAAAGATCACCAAAAAATGGGGAATAAAATAACCCCTCCACACCTTTTTTAAATAAAAGTGGAAAAATCAAAGTAATTTGTGTAAGACAATGTAACACAATGTATACTTAATCATTAAATATTAATCGAAAACACTCTATTTTAGATTAATTTTAAGGTGGAAATTTTGGAAGCAAAATATCAAGTCTATAAAGACATGGCCGGAAAATACAGATTTCGTCTTCGTGCCGCAAACAACAAGATTGTTGCAGTTAGTGAAGCTTATGAGAGCAAAGCTGGTTGCATGAATGGTGTAAAATCAGTCCAAAACAACTGTAAATCCAACATTGAGGACCAAACAACTGAAATGAAGAAAATTTCTAATCCGAAATATGAAGTTTTTACTGATATTAAATCAGAGTTTAGATTTCACTTGAAGGCCTCTAATGGAGAAATAATTGCTGCAAGCGAAGCTTATGAAACCAAGCAGGGTGTTTTGCATGGAATTGAAGCAGTTCAAAATAGTTGTGATGCAGAAATCGAGGATTTAACTATAACTCAAGTAGCCCAAGCAGTTAAAATCGACAAAGAATCTGAGGGTATTGATGAAGTCTGTAAAGAACCCGCTGCTGGTGTTAATGATACTGTTTTGTTGTTAGATTCCGTTCCAGTTTCTGTGGACTCTGGTTCAACAGTGACTTTTAGAGGAAAATTGACGATACATGATACAGTGGAAGGTATAGGATGTGCTGAAATTTATATTTATGAAAGAGATCGTTCATTTCTAAGAGATGATCTTTTGGTTTCTGGCGCTACAAATAATGATGGGACCTTTGCAATTAATTGGACTGCTAAACAGAAGGACTTTTGGGACGATAAAATACAGGTGTATGCGAGCTTTAAGGGAACAGAAAATTACAAACCGTCAAAAAGTGACGTTAAACACTCGAAAATTCTTTGGTATGCAAAGAAAAAATAACCAAATACATTGAAGATCTTATTTACGGGGGTGATTCAATGTTTAAGAAATTAAAAGAAAAAACTGAGGATACTGCAAAAAAAACAGTTAAAGCAGGAAAGAAAACGGGAAAAAAAGTGGTTAAAGCAAGCAAAGATATGGGAAAGAAAGGTGTCGATGTTAGTAAAAAGGCTGTAAAAGAAGGATCTGATGCTGGGAAAAAAGGAGTAAAGAAAGTAAAAAAAGCTCTAAAATAGACACGATAACAAGCCTTCATGCAATGCTTGAGATAATTAAAAATTATTAAGCAATAAATGGATAGAGTATATTGCGAGGTGAATGTATTGACAGTTATAAAGATAATTGAATTGATAGGATCTTCGCCAAATAGTTGGAGTGAAGCAGCTCAGAATGCTGTGACCGAAGCAGGTAAAACTATTAAGAACATAAAAGGTGTTCATGTTAAGCGATGTACAGCAAAAGTCTTCGATAACAAAATTGTAGAGTATAATGTAGATGTTAAAATCGCTTTTACTGTAAAAAGGTAAAACGAAATCTTAACATCTTTTTCTTTTTTTCTAATCAAATAAGACTTAAAAAGGATTTTAGATTTGAATTTCTAAGGATTTTTTAATTTCTTGTTCCTTAAAACCGTTTATTAGGATTTGGTTGTCGATAATTATTGCAGGAAAGCTAAAACGACCTCCATAACCAAGAATGATTTTTCTGATTTCTTCATAATCGTCATCATCGCATAAGTCCACATCTACATACTCGAATTCAATGTTGTTATCTCTAAGAAGTTGCTTTTCTTTATTACACCATGGACAGGTGCTAATTGCATACAGCATAACTTTATGATTTTTATTTTTACCTTGAACCTTTATAGTCTGCATTTTTCTCCCTATCTGATCCAGTGTTTGATCCAATATAAATATGACTTATTTTTTTAAAGTTAAAAATCTTAAAAATGAATCCATAGAATTAACAACGCATATTAATTATTAAAAATCAGAAACAAACTGAATTTGGGTCCAATCATGGATATAACTTATAATATTTTCCTTAATGGAACTGCATGGGATGGTGCGTTTCATTTTTATCTATAAGTTCTTCGTATGTAAATTTAAGGTGAAATAATTGGAAGAACTGAATCCAGTTTACCGTAGTTGTGTTTTGTTAGTTAAAGATGTTGAGAAATCAAAGCAGTTCTACAATAATGTTCTTGGTCAAAAAATTGTAATGGATTTTGGAAGAAACGTGATTTTTCAAGGTGGTTTAGCTATATGGGAAAAAGATTATGCTTTAAACTTAATTTTTCAAGAAAAAAAGTCTGAGATTAAAGTTGGAACCAATAACGCTGAAATCTATTTTGAGACAGAGTGTTTAGATAAGTTGTATAGAAATTTGACTGGCAACGTTAGATTTATCCATTCAATAATTGAGCATTCTTGGGGACAAAGGGCTTTTAGAGTTTATGATCCCGACGATCATATTATTGAATTTGCGGAATCAATGGAAAATGTTGTTCTTAAGTTATACAATCAAAATCTTGGTGTTGAAGAAATTGCTAAAAAATCTATGATGCCCCTGGAATTCATTAATCAAATCCTTGGAAAATAATAATATTTCCAAGAAATAAAATAGAAATTAGATCGATTAACATCTGCTCTCTGTGAGGACATTTTCTAAATAGTCTAGATGATTGATTATCCTATCTATTTTTTTAAGGATTTGAGTGAGTTGTCAATCTCTGACACAGATTTTCTATTGTATATTTTATGAAACAAAAAAATATGACTTTTGCTATTAATACTAATCATGACCGTGAAAAAGGATCATATTACCTTCAGAGGGCGGTATCTGGGTGTAACATTTTTTGTAATTGTACAATTCATTGTTGGAATTATTCACATATTTTTTGGGTTAGCTATGCTTTCAGGAAGCTTTTCATTTGCTTCTTACTCAGTAACGCCAATAGTCTACAGTTTTTATACTTTTGCTTATGGATGTTTTACTTTCTTTTTCACTTACTTGGTTTGGATAACTAGCCGTTTCGGGTGGATCGGAACTGTAGCAGTTTCTTTTTTTGTGATTTTAGCAGACACTTTTGCTGTATTCAACGTAATAAATTTTTTAGGGATACCGGAATTGGCAGCAATTGGGGAAATTCCATTTAGTATTGTTATCATCTTATATTTTTTGCAATATCATATTAGATCAAAATTCAATGTTTGATCTGCTAGAGAATGTGTGACTAGTTCATTCCAAAAAAATTTAATTTCCCAATAAAATTGACGCCCATTATTTCAACAAGCTTACTTTTTATGTAATTTCTGATCAACTATTGTTTTTTCTTTCTTTATCGCTTTAATAACCTATTATTATTCACGTCTATCATAGACTCGTTTACATTTTGTTCCATGGTATTCGTAAATTCTCTGAATAGCTTTTCAAAGAATTCTCTTTTGTTATAAGCTCCATTTTCAATACCTGGGCATTTATTTGTATAAGAAAAAGAGTATCTTTTATTTCCAAGATTTTTAAGTTGAAACGGATAGAATCTACAGATTAGTGGTCTAATTTTATATATTATACATTGTTTGTTTTTTAAAAAAAAGCATTTTCCATCTTTACTCTTTTTCATTTCATAAATGTACAATTTAGAATCAGAAACATTCTCTGCAAACTGTTGGACTCCAAGTGAAGTTTCCTCTGATATGCGATCAGCATCTGTTCGTAAAAGGAGAATATGTCTATCTTTTTCTATAGTGTCGCCGCAACATCGAGCGCATTGATTACAGATAAAGCCAATATGTTTAGGATACTCAAATAGAGACTTCAGAGATAATTGCCTCTTAATAACTTGACTGATTTAAATCATTTTTTTATGACAAAGAAATCTGGAGTAGTTTTCGTAAGTTGTTAATTTCTACATTTTTTGTCCTAGTTATCAGTTGAGAAAATTGGGCCTTTGCGTTGGATCCTATAGTGAGCATTGTTTCGCCTTTGTAAGATACCGTTATTGTTGCTCCATCATTGTTTAATTCATCAGCAAAATTCCTTAACTGATTTAGCAGTTCTAAAAAAGATGCAGATTTTGTATTACCTTTTAGCAGATCTAACAGGAATCTGTTATCAATTATGTTTAAATCAATTTTTTTGTCTTTAATTGTTAATTGAATAAGGTTTTGGTTATTTGCAGATACGTTGATTTCTCCAGATTTTAGTATTTGAGTTAGGAGAGTTACTGTCTGCAAATTTGCACCGGTTTGAGTTTTGCTACTTTTTTTCTGCGACGTATTCAACATCTAAAACAATTGCGCCATTGATTTTGGCTTTTAGCATTCCAACATCCAAAGTTAGGTCTTGAAAACTAAGTTTGATATCTGAACCTTTTCCTGCCAATTTGTCAATCAATTTTATGAGTGTATCACCCATATCTGCTGTAGTATGAGACATATAATTTCACCATCATCTACAATAATTTTGGCTGTATAAAAACTTCTCTAAGCACCTGCAGATTTCTCAAAATATTTGTCCATTTTTTCATATGTATCTTGTAAACAGAAAAAATAAAAATGACATTGCAATGGTATTCTTGAGATTTGAAGAATGAGCTTGATTAAAGAATATGTAATCACCGAAATTAGTGCCTCTCCCGATGGATCGCCTTCGATTATGATTACGTTAAAAGATCCATCAGATGTTCGTGGACCGCAAAAGAAAATGGATAATCCAGCAATGGTGACTTTTACGTCGATGAATGATATGATGAAAAATTTTGGAAATGTAATTTCCAAGCAAATGATGGGTAGTTTTGCTACAATAATTAAGATTACTTTAGATGAATATGAGAAATGTGACTTTAAGGTTGGAGATCGAGTTTCAGTAGCTATCAACAAAACAATTGATAGGTTTTAACAAAACTGTCTGATAGAACAACTTTTTATATAAATTAGTCATTTATTTTTGCCCGACCGAGGTCTAGTAATTGGCATCATCTTTACCTGAATTATTACAAAATTACATAAATGTTGGTCAACTTGAAAGCGAGGTAGCCAGTTCACTAATAATTTTTTCCTTGGCAATTATTATTGGATGGATATTCTACTCAATTTTCAAAAAATATCTTACACACTGGGCAAAAGAAACAGAAACCAAACTAGACGATGAAATTCTGCATAACATTAAAGCTCCAATTATTCTTCTTTCGTTATTATTAGGTTTGCATTATGGTTTGGAGCCTCTTTCTTTTTTAAATCCATACTCTGGAACTCTTTCACAAATTTTTTCAGTTGCTCAAATACTAGTTGCCACCTTTATAATCATTAGAATTCTAAATGTTCTACTTAATTGGTTTGTCGAACATGCAAAACGCGAAAAAAGAATGAGTGAGCACCTTCTAGCGATATTAAAACAGGTAATTCGGGCAATTGTATACCTATTTGCGCTTTTTGCAATTTTGGCCGTATTTAAAGTAGATCTTTCTGGAATTGTAGTGGGACTTGGTGTTGGGGGAATTGCAATAGCTTTAGCACTGCAAAATATTTTAGGTGATGCTTTTAGTGCTTTTCTAATCTATTTTGACAGACCTTTTGAAGTTGGTGATTTGATTACAGTAGACGGTTATACTGGGACAGTTAAAAAAATAGGGATTAGATCTACACGTTTGCAGTTGGTTCAGGGCGAGGAATTGGTAGTGTCAAATAGAGAACTTACTACCAAAAGCATTCAGAATTTTAAAAAATTAAGTAAAAGGAGAGTTATTTTCAAGTTTGGTGTAGCTGCCAATACCCCTATAGATAAGATGAAGAAAATCCCCGTTATGATTGAAAAAATAATTACCAACGTAAAATTGGTTGAGTTTGCTAGAGTTCATTTTATTGAATTTGGAGATTTTAGTCTAAACTTTGAAGTGGTTTATTATGTAAATACTTCTGACTATACAAGATATATGAATGCTCGGCAAGAAATCAATTTCGGAATAATGGAAGCTTTTGAAAAAGAAGGTATTGTGATGCCATTTCCAACACAAACAATCTATTTGGAGAAAGAATAAATTCTCTTTAATGTTTAAAGATATTCCAAGAAACGGATTCTGGATTTTTTTAGAATTGATTTAATACGTACCATCTATATGTTATTATTTGGTTTTTATTCGATGAGAGGAAATTTAGATGTCAAAGTTAACTGAATTTGAAAGTAAAGTATTGGATTTCATAAAAGTACAGGGTGAAGTTCAAATTTCTA
>Ga0209536_100009735_pt1 | contig 14260 bp, 16 predicted proteins | sample DeeMarSeWOR28_12_FD_187461 | JGI IMG/M metagenome (GOLD analysis project Ga0209536, IMG submission 187461) | Marine sediment microbial communities from White Oak River estuary, North Carolina - WOR-2-8_12 (SPAdes) (version 2) | ecosystem: Environmental > Aquatic > Marine > Intertidal zone >...
CTCGGTCCATTATATGGGAAGGGAGTTTGAGCAGGGTGACACCGACCTTCGCGGGCTTCGGAACTACTACGGGCTGCTGCACCTCTTTATCTTTACCATGACGGTTGCGGCCACGGCAAATAATCTGGCGGTTTTCTGGATCGCCATTGAGGGGACGACGCTGGTCTCGGCACTCCTTGTCGGGTTTTACCGGAACCGGCAGTCTGTTGAGGCCGCGTGGAAGTATGTAATACTCTGCACCGTAAGCATCGGCTTTGCGCTGCTGGGGGTATTTCTCACCTATTACGCCTCCTCTGCAGCGCTCGGCGGAAAAGGGACGCTGCTCTGGAATGAAATCGCCGCAATCCGTGATCAGCTCAATCCGGTGACCCTGAAGCTCGCCTTTATATTCATCCTCGTCGGATACGGGGCAAAGGCCGGGCTGGCCCCGGTCCATAACTGGCTTCCGGACGCACACAGCCAGGCGCCCACGCCGGTGAGCGCGCTGCTGTCAGGCGTGCTGCTGAAGTGCGCGATGCTCGGTATCCTGCGGTTCATCGCCATCATCGGGCCTGCCCCTGCAGGGAATTACGCGGGGACGATGATGCTCTTCTTCGGCCTTCTCTCAATGGGGATCGCCGCGGCATTCATTCTCCTTCAGCAGAATTACAAACGACTTCTCGCATACAGCAGTATTGAACACATCGGCATCGTTGCGGTCGGAATAGGACTAGGAGGGGTCCTCGGTTTGTATGGTGCGCTCCTCCACATGCTGAATCATGCGGTCGTGAAGACCCTTCTCTTTTTTACAACCGGAGAAGTCAGGCTGCGGTATGGATCTACAAAGATAGAAAATGTCAGGGGGGTGTTCAAGGCAATTCCTGTGTCAGGCACAGTCATGATTCTTGCGGCCATGGCGATTGCCGGTGCCCCGCCGTTTAATATTTTCATAAGTGAGTTTACGATTCTGAAGGCTGCTGCCGGGACTGCAAGCTGGTCAGCGTTTGTCCTTTTTCTGCTCTTTGCTACAGTGATATTCGGTGGAATGCTCTATCACTTCGGATCAATGGCATTCGGCAGCCCGGGTGCGGAAACAGGGCCGCCGGTCCCCGGACTTGTCGGGCCGGTGGTTATTGTTGTTCTGGGCCTGGCGATGCTCGCGCTCGGCCTTCACATCCCGAACTATCTGGACAGCCTTCTTTCTAAAGCCGTACATGTGGTGATACAGGGATGACACTGCGCAACGGGAATGAACACTACCGGGAGGTTTCTCCTGATGAGTTTCGCAATGAATGCGTCAGTCTCTGGAAAAAGAACTGTCTGCCGAGGCTCCTTTTTGCAACAGACGAGCGTGAAACGGGCCAGGGGTTTTGCCTGTATGCTGTCTTTTCATCTCCCGGTGAGGACAGGTTTGAAATTCCCTTTATGAAACTGGCTGAAGGCACGTTCTCATTTCAGAGCCTGACAGTGGACATACCGGCATTTCACTGGTACGAACGTGAGATCAGAGACATGTTCGGTCTTGTCCCCGAAGGCCATCCGGATGAGCGGCAGCTGGTCCTCCATGATTGTTACCCGAAGGACATATTCCCCCTCCGGCGTGATGTTACTGTAGAGGCAATTAAAGAACGCACCGACGACCAGCGTATTGACCGGTATCCCTATATCAAGGTCGATGGCGAGGCCATTTATGAAATCCCGGTAGGGCCGGTCCATGCCGGAATAATCGAACCGGGCCATTTCCGGTTCAGTGCGGTTGGCGAAACAGTATATTATCTGGACCCCCGGCTGTTCTATGTTCATAAGGGGGTTGAGAAACATTTTGAGTCAGCCGGTTTCAACAAGGGTGTGGCGCTTGCCGAGCGGATATCGGGCGTCAGCACAATAGGTCATGGTGTTGCATACTGCCGGGCCGTTGAGCGCATGGCAGGCGTTTCAATCCCCCAAAAGGCAGTTGCGGGCAGAACGATTCTGCTTGAACTCGAGCGTCTCTATAACCACGTGGGGGACATTGCCAATATGTGTGCAGGCACCGGGTTTGCGGTCGGATACGCCCGGGGCACGAGCCTCAGGGAAGAGCTTCAGGCACTGAACGGACGTGTGACAGGGAGCCGCTTCCTTCGCGGTGCGCTCCAGCTGGGGGGGCTCTCACGGGACGTTCTGGAACATGCACAACACATTCTTGATACGGTACTCAGTGTACACGATAAATTCATAAAGTATAAAAAATTCCTGTTCTCGGATGTCGGTCATATGGAGCGTCTTGATAACACCGGAATTCTCCCGGAGGAGATCGCGCGGAACCTCGGTGCAACAGGTCCTGCGGCACGGGCCTCGGGTATTCAGGATGATATCAGGACATCCCATCCCTACCTTGCGTATAAAAGGCATGCACCTGAACCCTTTGCAGAATTGACCGGGGATGCCCTGGCACGGCTGAATGTCCGGGCACGTGAGATCGACTATTCTGTCTCAGTGATTCAGTCGCTGTTGTCGCGGCCGGTCACCGGAGGAATTTCAGCAGACATTCCTGAAATAGCCGCGGGGTCTCATGCCCTCGGGTATACTGAAGGCCCGCGCGGCTCGGTCTTCTATTTTGTAAAGGCAGCTGAAGACGGACGCCCCCTCCGTGTAAAGGTCCGTTCGGCCTCATATTGCAACTGGCCGGTCATATCGTTTGCCGTGAAAGGGAATATAGTCCCTGACTTCCCGCTGATAAACAAAAGCTTTAACCTGTCTTACTCAGGCTGTGATATGTAGGGAGAAACTATGTGGAATACGATAATAAAGAATATCTTTAAACGCAAAGAAGCGGTAAACCTTGACAGGGATGACGCTCAGGGCGGGTCGGCGATTATCAGCGGTAATGAAGCTGAAGGGCTTAAGAAAATATTCGGCCGTTCAGTCCGCATCAGACAGGTTGACGCCGGGTCCTGCAACGCCTGTGAATGGGAGTGTATAGCTCTCGGGAATCCTGTCTACGATGTGTCCCGTTATGGCATAGACTTTGTGGCCTCTCCGCGACATGCCGACATCCTGCTCGTGACAGGCCCGATATCAAAGAGCATGGTCCTTGCGTTACGGCAGACGTACAGGGCAACGCCCGGGCCCCGGATAATAATCGGATGTGGTGACTGCACGGTGGACGGAGGGATTTACAGGGGGTCGTATGCGGTGACCGATGGGCTGAGGGGCATACTCCCGGTGGCGGGGATTATCCCCGGTTGTCCTCCGGGTCCTGCGGAGATTGCGCGGGGGGTGCGGTTGATTGTGAAGGGGCTTATAAAGGAGTGAGGTGGGGTTAAGGTTGGGAACTGATCCCAGTGTCCTTTTCTTTTCTTCGGGTTAATATCTCAATTTTTAAGCCTGACCCCTGTTCTGCCGGTTCTGACATTATCTATCCGTTCGTTCAAATAAATAGCCTTAAACATTTATCCATTTACTTGAGTATTCTATTAAGAGATATTTCATTTGTTCGATAATTGAATCTCCACTGCGAAGTGAAGCTGCACCAAATCGTTGGAATTTTTGCCGATCCACAATGTTGCCCTGGGAATCATAAAGTTCGCAGACGAAAGTTAATTTTGCTGATCCTAATCCGAAGCCAACCCAGAGTCGAGCAGCTCGATTGCCTGCTGTAAACTGTATGACCTTAATATTTAAAACATAGTTTGCACCATTTTTTAATTGAGCAAGCTGGTATTTACCGCTGTCTATTATTTTTTGCTTTAATGTTTCGGTGACCTCTTGTTTGATTTTCGGGTCTAATGCTTGACCTGCAGTCTGATCTTCGACTGGATTAACGTAAATACTGCCACTAATGTTAATAGCAGTTGATAATCCATCATCCTCAACGACCTGCTTAGAATTTGTAGCACACCCTCCAATACCAGAAATTAATGCAATAACTAAAATCAACGTTCTCATAATAATTCCTCCTTAAATTCGTGGCCCAACGATGATCTCAGTGATGCGAGATATGAAGCGCATTGCTGAGCATTAATAATATTTGCACACCTAAAAACAAACCCAGCGAAAAAGGTCTCCGCTATCTCGCATTCACTGCAGAGACTTGTTAGACTATTATTTATTTTTTGACAAGAGGCGAAACGGTTCCCCAGCTGCCTCCGAAAATGAATTCACTTAATGGCTTACGTGGACGTCTGGCGGCATCACGTTCTTTAATATCATCAGGGAGACTGTTTGGGTTTCCTACATAGCCGATAGCAATGCCTGTCATAACCTCATAACCCTCAGGTATAGCATAAATTTCGCAAGCTCTTTGTGGAAGTATGCCAATCATTTGATGCACGTAAAGTCCTCTTGCAGTTGCTTCGAAAATCAGGTTGCCTGCCGCAAGGCCAAGATCATGAATGGCAGCTCGATTCGGTTTATTGTTGTACACGAAGTTGAGCTTAGCAATGCCTAAAGCCAGGACAGGTGCTGATTTCGCCCAGGCCTGATTTCCTTCCACCAGACATGACACCAATCGCTCGAACTCTTCAGCATTGTCCTTTGTGGCAACAATATAATGCCACGGCTGCTCATTATACGAGGATGGTGCCCATCGGGCCGCCTCAAATAATGAGAGAAGATCCTCTTTTTCAACCGACTTTTCATCAAATGCATAAGGGCTCCATCTACCAGCAATAAATTCATGAACAGGGTAGTCAGTTGATACTGTCATAATCATTTCACCTCATTAGTTTGAATTTCGTCTAACGATGATCTCAGTGATGCGAGATCTGTACAGAGCCAAATAGCTTGGAGAACGATTTGAACATCGAAAAACAAACACTGTCGAAAAAGGTCTCCGCTATCTCGCAGTCATGCAGAGTTTTGTTATATCCTCATTTTTTATATACTTTCTTTTGAAATTTTCATCATTGCCCATAAGGCAGCATGTGAAAAAACACTCAAATTAACTAATCCGTATATTATCAATTTCCATCGAGATATTGTTCCAGGTGAAACAATCAAGTATATATGCCAGCTCACGATAATTACTGCTGTTACCAAAACAGGATATGTAGCCCAATTATCTCTGTATGATGTGAATGGAGAAATGATAATTGCCCATGCTAGTACAAATATCAACAATCCAACAGGTACAAATAATTTTATCCTCAAAATAATTTCATTATCTATTTTCATTTTTATTTATATAACGCAGAGCTCACTGACGAGTACCGCTGTAGCACGTCAGCTCACTCCCAAAATGATTTGCAAAGCTCAAAATAACAGCATGCTTAAAAAGCTCCGTGCGGTACTCGTTCAAGTGCAGCGTCTTGTTCGCCCATGATCATATGCCTGTCACTTTTTCATCAAATACTCGGCCACAGCTTGATAGGCAGGTAACGAGGTCGGGTCAATCTGCGCGTTCTTAGCCGTGGGAAAAGACGCGAACCGCATGATGACCATCTCGGCGGCTGGGTCTACATAGATGGTTTGCCCATGAACACCACGTGCAGCAAAAGCTCCATGCTTATTATGGAAAACCCACCACATACTACGGTAACTACCGCCATTAAGCGTTTTGTAGCCAGCCTTGGCAAAGGCTTTCTTGTCGCCACCGGCTCGGATGTTCTCCATGACCTCTTTCGGGAACAACTGTTGCCCATTGATCTCTCCGCCGTTAAGCATTAGAAGCCCAAGTCGCCCCAGGTCTCGCATGCCGGCACTGAGTCCGCCGCCCGCAAACGGTGTCCCTTTGGCGTCCACGGTCATATATCCATCCTGCTCCGCGCCTATTCTGCTCCAAATGCGTTCGGACAGAAGGTGCGCAAGGTCCTTGCCTGTGACCCGCGATATAATCCAACCAAGTGCATCCGTGTTGATCGTTCTGTAACCGAAAGCTTCCCCGTGGACGCCGTCCTGTTTGACGGTTTGTAGATACTCAAAGTAGCCGTTCGGTCCTTCGTAATCCTTTGGTTTTGGTAAAGGGCTGGCGGCCCTTGAATAGACCCAGATATCCGCTTCCGGGTCTGAGTAGTCCTCGCTGTAGTCAAGAGCCGTGGTCATGTCCATGACCTGTCGTACCGTCGCGCTGCCAAATGCGGTGTCCTTGAGTTCCGGGATAATTGAGGAGACCTTGACTGTATCGTCGAGCCGTCCCTCAACCACCAGGATCTCGGCCAGAAGTCCTGTAATGGACTTGGTCATCGACATGGCGGAATGCTTGCCCATCTCGTCGAGACAGCCAAAGTATTTCTCATAAACGACTCGGCCCTTATGAAGGATGAGTATGCCGTCAGTATAATTAGCCGAGAGGGATTCCTTCCATGTCATCGGTTTTCCGCCACCCATGGGCGTGAAGGTCACGGCGTCAATACCGTCATCGATTGAGTACTCTAGCGGGACCGGCGGGCCGATCCCTCTATTCACTTGCTTTGTTGGCATCAGTTCCCGAATGTGGCATACCGTCCAGCGCAATTTTGGAAAGCTAAAGAAATCAGAGTCCGGCTGCATAATCAACTTCTCAGGCGGAGGGGGGAAGCCCGTCATCCAGCCCAACCGCCTGGGGTCAGATTCCTCGGCGCTCATGTAGGAACTGGATTGTGCATTGGTTTGCGTAAAAAGGCCTAATACGGTCAAGAAGCCTACGAGCAGAAAGAGTGAAATACGGATTGAGCGCTTCATGATGTTTCCTCCATGCCGATTATTGCATTCCTCTCCATTAAATGGTTATATGCTTATTTGTATGCCATAAACTGTTCTTTATCAGTAGCGTCCCACGTCACAAATCTGTCACTAAATGATAATTTGTAACCTTTCTCCGTTTTTAGATATTTAATAATTGAAGCGCCGTACCATCTTTTTCCTGGAATATTTTCAATATTAAGTTCCGAAAGGGAATCTGGAAACTTTTTATGAAGTTCATAATAATTTGCCAATTCTACTCTAATAACTTCACCTCTTTGAATTGCATCATTGAATGCACGATTATTGTCTTTTATGTTAAACCATATTGCGACAATTCCCAAAAATGTGATAACGATAATAGCAGTTACTATTCTTAGCATTATTCAACTATTATTCATATAACGTGTGAGTCAGTGAATCGAACCCTTTAGAATAATAGCATGCTGAAAACTGATTTGAATATCAAAAAATGACTCAAGCCCAAAAAGTCCGCGCCGGTTCGATTTCACTGCACTCAATGGTTAGATTTTTTTAATACGTATTTATGCCCTTCATGAAATAGAAAAACAGCAAGTTTACCGGCATTAATCGAGAATACTGCATCAAAATAATTTTGTTCTTTTAATATCTCACTTAGTACTGAGACAGTTGGATCATCACTTCCTATATCATAAAAAACACCTTCTACTGTTAATGTATTTAGACTTTCAAGATCATCGTTTCTCTTGCAAAATCTGCGATCCAAATCATTAAGAAGTTTGTAAGAATTATGTTTAGTTTTTTCATCATTCTTTTGAAATAGAAAATGCCATCTATCTCTTCGATCCTTTTCAACGAATGAGTCAATAAAACTATCTAAATGATTTTTGATATCCATATTATTAAATCTAACATATTAATAGAGGCAATTCCCTTTTGCCGGAATTTTACTATTAACCTCTATCTGTCTAAAATTTTAATTACTTAAATAATTAGAAAACTCAAAAAATTGACATTTCGATTTGCTCGGTAATACCCTACATGCGGAAATTCCGTTTTTCCGACTTTTTCGTCATTTAGGGGACATGCACATGAAAAATGAAATATTGCCTGAGTTTCAGAATTACCTGTAATCTAATAGCCTCGTTAATGAAAAGTATATTCCATTCTATGCAAATTGGGCAAGGAGCTTTTTGGTATTTTCAAAGAAAAGGAAAGAGATCAGGCCCTGACATAGGATACTAGCATTGTTCCCCTCAATGCAAACGGATTACCGCCTGAAATCATCACCGACAGCATTAAAATCACCATTGCACCTTCTAGTCTATTATCCACAATTTGATCCATAGAGAAGACCTCACTGAAACTTTATTGCATAAAAATTAAAGGAAATTTCAGGAAAGCCGAAAAAAGTACAAGAAAAGATAGACAAAAATAGCCGGTTTTTCTGACCAAACAAATAGTCACGGGAAGCCGTTTCTTTTAGTCTCGCTTTAAGAGATCTTGTGAAAGGGCCAATAGATCCTGACCCTTCAAAATTATTTTTGGAGTTTTGCCGATGAAATGCTTGATTACTGCTCTTATCAGCGCAGCTATGCTGACTGCCCTGCCTCTACATGTTTTTGCTGAAAAAGGTCCGGAAGTCATCATATTTAAAAATGGAAAAGGCGCCGTCAGTTTCCACCACCATTCCCACCAGAACTTTGTTGCCGACTGTATAACTTGCCATCACCTGGAAGAGAAAGTCGTTCCAAAGGAATACCGTGCTTGCCGCGGATGCCACGGCAGTGAGGAAGGTGAAGCGACATCAATAGAAGATGCCCTTCACCAAAAGTGTCAGGGGTGTCACGAGGAATTGACCGGGCCTACAAAGTGCAGGGGCTGCCATGATAAATTTAAAGATTGAGAAAGGGATGCAGATGGGTAATCCATTGATCCGAATATGTGTAAAATGAATTGGCAGAGAATTGGTGTCAGGTCTTGAATTTAAGCGTCTGATTCAAAGAATGCCAAGATTCAAGACCTGACACAGTTGCTGGGTATATTCTGTTTTTTTCTTTCATATCATTAATAACCGCTCTGTTTGGATCATCCATCCCAAGCATGCTAAATGGCGTATCGTTAATATGATCTAATATAATTTCTTTTGTTCGATTGTCCTGCTGGTAATACTTTATTAACTTCTTCATGTCGATTATAGATCCCGTTACTTTTTTGTCTTCTCCTTTTCCGACAAAAACATTTTCAGAATCATAATCGTACCAACTGCACTTTTCTCTAATCTGCTTGATCAGATCTTTAATAGTTTTAACCTCCGGTGATCTGAGAAAAAATGTATATAATGTTTTTTCATGGACAACCAAAAGACATCTCCTGCGATAAATAGTTAGAATATCAACACGCCATGAATCCCCCTCATGAAATTTCATATCGTTCCAAGAGATTTTGAAATGCTTACTAGCCTTTTTGCTTAGGTTTATCATTTGTGAATATAACGTAAAGCTCAGTGAATCGAACCCTTGAAAATAATAGCACGCTGAAAACTGATTTGAATATCAAAAAATGACTGAAGCCCAAAAAGTCCGCGCAGGTTCGATTTCACTGCACTCAATGGTTAGGGTTCCCTACTTTTGGCAATTCACTTTCATTTGAAAGCTCGAGATTCTTCATCGATAATGTAGATGAATATCCAACTCCTTTCCTCTGATAAACAAGAAGCAATGTATCTTCATCTAAAGTTCTATGACCGATGAAAATGTCTAAACCTGAGAGTATTTCTTTTAAACCTTCTCCACTCGGTTTTGAAACGAGAACGTTTGACAGATCATCACTAGTAAGTTTCTTATCGCCATTGGTATCTGACTTAACGACATGATATAAAATGGCTCGTGTTTCCGTCTCATCTTTTCCATACTCTTGTTCTGATAAAAGATCATCATCAATAATTAAATACTCGTTAGTATCGAACAACCAATTTTTATCATTAGTTTTGCTATTAATGAACAAATAGTTTCTCGTAGAGCTTGATGACTTACTATAATAGGAACGAGCATAGCTTTGGTCCGAATACAATGGAATCATAACATATGGAGTTCCATCTACATTTCTTAAATAGCCTAAATTCCACTTTTCATCAACATCAGTATTTTCAGTAACATTGACAATGTTTCTGACTTCTCTTTTTCTCATTATATCTTTGTAAATACTGTAACCGGAAATAATTAAGATTAAGATCGCCATTAAGCCAGCAACCATAAGAACAATACTATTGAATTTCGTTACAAATCTAAAAAATCTATTGTCTTCCATTTTTTTTACCCTAACGTAAAGCTCAGTGAATCGAACCACTGAATGACTTCACTGAGCAATAAAACTGATTTACAAACCTCAAACAATCACCTGCCCCAAAAGCGCCATGTGGATCGATTTCACTGCAGCGCATGGTTAGGCATCTTTGTTGCCTATACACCGCAACCAGATCGGCACCTAAACACGTAAATCGCCCAGCCCAAGACGTCTCTACCCCACCTTAGGTACACTGATTTCTCCTTTGCCACACGATCAAGCAGCTCAGAAAGATCAACGTCGTCTGGGTTAGCGCGAGCGTACTCCGCCATCGCATACCACTGGAGACCTTCGTATCGGTCCCAATCGTCCTTGCTGCTCACGAGCGTATGCACGAGGTCGAGTCCTCGTCGCTCACCCGCTTCAACGTTTTCCGCATGGCTCCCAAAGCCTTCTCTCGTCAACCCAGATGCCAGCAAATATTCCTCCGACGGCTCCCGAATCCAGTATGGCTCCCCCACTATCACCCAGCCGTCGGGTTCGACCATACTGATCAGAGCGTCCAGAGTCTGTGCGTACCCACCGAAAACCCAGCTCGCCCCAATGCACGAAGATAGAGTGAGGCTGTGTGGCTTGTCGGGGTTAAAATCAGCGCCATCCATTTGGTTGAAGATGATTGCTGCTTGCGGCACCCGCGTTCTGAGCCTTCGTTCTGCGTCAGCGATGAAGAAGGGCGATAGGTCTACGCCAACGCCACGCACACCGTATGCCTCCGCCAAGCGTATCAGGAACTCGCCCTTCCCGCAGGCGATGTCAACCACACGAGCGTCTGCCGGAAGCTGTACCAGTTCCACCAAGCGCGCAAGCTTCTCATCGTTCGTAGGATTACATACAACGTGCCTACGATGAGTGACGTCGTAAAACTTCCACATGTCCATAGATCGATTCTTCAATTGCTAACGCCTGCGTCAGTGATGCAGACCATGAAGCGTGCAAATATGCTTAAAACTGATTTGCACTTCACAAATCATTGCCAGCAAAAAAGGTCATCGCTGGTCTGCATTCATCTGCACGCTGTTGTTATCCAAAATATCATCGCTCAAGATACTGCGGATCACCACAGACCCAAGCTAAATATAAGTCAATATCATTTCTTTGTCCGACTGAAACAATACTATTAATGCCTGCTACAACTCCAAAGAGTGAAGAAAAGTCTTTAAAATCATCCAGCCATTCCGCTGATTGACTGAATGAATGCACTGCCATAACAGCAAACCTTGCATTAAATCTCTTTGCTTCAATCACTGCGGATGCTGTCCGATGTAATAATTGGTATCGAATATTTTCTGGCAAATTATCATCTAATCCAAGCTGTGAACATAAGTAAGATAATCTCTGCTTCTTTCCATCAGATGCATCCTGAGACCATTCTCCAATTGAAGGGCCGAATGGCTCTGATACTTTGCCTTCTATAGCAATGGATACCAAATCTTTTTTTGTTCTGGCTAAAACCCAGCAATCATTTTGAGATGGCCTTGTTCCTCCAGGCAAAGGGACTTGATGCTCAGGAATTACCAATAGTGTCTCTAAATCCTTAAAATCTGTCATCTGTGATAATACTGTCATCACATCATGTGGAATGCCATTAGCTTCTTGCCAACAATAAGCCATTGAACGAGCTGAAAAACCTGTCTTCCATTGCTTTTCCGGCTCGGCTAAAAACTGTTGCCAATCTTCAGGCTTGGTTGCTGGTATAAATATCTTGTTCATTTTCATATGGATAACGCACGGATCACTGACGAGAGGCACTGTACAGACATAAAAAAACATAAAGACGATTCGCACAACTTAAACCGTCGCTCATCGGAAAAAGCGCCCTGTGCCTCTCGTTCACGTGCATCCGGTTGTTAGACCTGTCTTTTACTTCTGTACATTCGCACTTACGATCTTCCACGCTTTAATAATCTTCTCCCTGCTAATAATGTTCCCCCCGTGATAAACAAAATAGAACTTATCGGTTCAGGCGCTATGGCTGTTGTGTAACTTAATGTTGCTGAATTAACCTCTGGAAATCCAAGGCTTCCAGATGTAGCCGTTGCTTCCATCGAAAGATTAACATATATCTCATTGCCAACCGTTGTTGGGATCGATATCTCATCACTGTCGCTCAACAACCCTGACCACGAATAAAGAGTTGATGATGCTGTCTTGTCCTGTATTAAAATACTCCCCCAGTTGCCAACTACAGCTCCAGAGTAATTGCGCGTTAAATCATATGAATATAAAAATGTTGAGTCAGATGCTGTATACGTTCCTTTAAACTCGGCATATGCTTGAGAATATGCATAAACTCCTTGCGTTGATGCGGCAACTTCTAATAATAAATCGTTCGCATGACTGTATCCATACTCCCAGCCACCATCGCAACAATATGAATCAACTAGAGCCGAAACACTTGACGCTCCAGATGAACTGTCGAAGTCTCCTGCAGTGTAAGCCCTTGCCCACACCGAATATGATTGTGAACTCCACGGAACTGCAGCAGCACCTGCCAGCATAGGTAAAGTCAGGAGAAACGTTATTACCATGCTCGCTAATAATAATCTTATTCCCACCTTCATCATATCGCTTCCTCCTTTGTGACCGCTGATGCGGCCTTTATCTTTGAAGCCTCTAAGGTCTAACGCGCGGATCATCGATGCACACCATGAAGCACACTCAAGAGTAACAACGCCGATTTGCAGACCATAAAACGTTGCCAGCAAAATTCGTCATTGCTGGTGTGCATTCGAATGCATCCGGTTGTTAGGTGTTTTATCTATAGTTGTATTGATATTAATAACTATAGAATCAATCTTGCCATCCTTAAATATTGCACTGTCTATTACAAAGTCTGTGCTGTCTACTGATATATTTGTGAACTCTGGACTAATTGTAGTCACTGAATATTGTGCTTTATTTCTTCTTAAATCTTCTGTAAGGCTTACAAGCGATGTATTGTTGTTAACATAGTACTCATAAATTGATAACTTCGTATTGCTAAATTTATTCTTATTGTCATCAAAAATAACTCCAAATTTATCAATAGGATCATTGTTTGTCTGTACAAAATAGATAGGATAATTCTTTAACAGATAAATATGAACTGTCACTTTGTCATGTGGCTCTAAGGGCATAGTGTAAGAATGCTCTTTTACTTCATAATCATATTTACTCACTTCATTATCAATTCTTTTTAGATCCATTATTAAGCTATTTATTTGCAATGAAGCGTCAGATAAATTGATCGACAATTCATTCTCATCCGCATATGAGTTGAATGCAAATAATATTATTGCAAAAACAAGAATAGTAATTATCGTGATTTGCTTATTCATTTGATACTTATCACCTAACAGATATTATCTTGCAGTCATTAATATTGGAAAAAGAGACTGCTCTTAATACTGGATATTACTGCTGCGGTTATATCCAATATTGAAATCATTAAACAGGTAACGTATTAATTGTATTGAATTTGTGAATGATAATTGAAAAGATGGTCATCAGCCCCCCCGTGGGCCCTCGATATTCAAGCCTCTAATTAATAAGTGCTTAAAATTAAGGTGATTTTTAATATTACTGAACAACGGGGGAAAAGGCAAGGGCGGCCGTTGAACGCCGAGCGTTGAACGTAATTCGTAATTCGACATCCGACGCGTGCCGAACGACGAAAGGGGTGTCCACACTCGGCTGAAAATCCCCCGCTCCCTTCACTTTTCCAAAGCGGAAAAGTTAATATAACGCTTTGTATTTACAGCGTGATTGAAACGGTATTTCTCCCTTGTCTTTCTGACCAGTGGGGGATTAAAAGAGAGGATATTCTTCATGAAATACATAGTCCTTGTTGGTGATGGGATGGCAGGGAAGCCGTTGAAGGAACTCGGGTACAAAACCTGCCTCCAGAAGGCGCGCACACCCAACATGGACAGGCTTGCGGCTGAGGGTGAGGTCGGGATAGCGAGGACCATCCCAAAGGGTTTTGAGCCCGGTTCGGATGTAGCCAATCTCTCCATCCTCGGATATGACCCGAAAGAATACTACACCGGCAGGGCCCCCATCGAGGCGGAATACAGAAAGATCAGGCTCGGGCCACTGGATATAGCATTCAGATGCAACCTCGTTACCCTGAGCGCCCCCTGTGATAATGCGGGAGCGGTCATGCAGGACTTCAGTGCCGGGCACATCACGACAAAGGAAGCAGCCCGCCTCATAACTTTCATCAATAAGAAACTGGGGAAGAGGGACCTTCTGTTTTATCCCGGGATCAGCTACCGGCATCTGATGATATGGAAAAAGGGCCGGGACAAAATCAGATGCACCCCGCCCCACGACA
>Ga0209536_100009736_pt1 | contig 14259 bp, 10 predicted proteins | sample DeeMarSeWOR28_12_FD_187461 | JGI IMG/M metagenome (GOLD analysis project Ga0209536, IMG submission 187461) | Marine sediment microbial communities from White Oak River estuary, North Carolina - WOR-2-8_12 (SPAdes) (version 2) | ecosystem: Environmental > Aquatic > Marine > Intertidal zone >...
CAGCGTAAGACCTGATGAGTTGCCGTTTCAACTCGTTGTCGAAGTAGTCATCGAGCATGCTGTGGTGCAGCCTGCTCAGGTTCCTCAGTTTCTGATTCCTGTTTGTCACATTACGTGACATACGATGCAGGTCGATGACTGCAAAATCATATTCGCCCGGCGCGCTTTCATTGATGTAGGTGTGGTATACGTATAGATCCGGCAAGCTGACATTCAAAATATGTATTCTGCGAACGAATACACCCAGAGATGTGACGACCTTTTCCTGCTGCGACCGCTCCATAGCATTCCATTTGCGCGCGACAAAATCGCTCAGGCACTCAGTCTGCAGCTCTTCGGTGACAACGAAGGATTTGGTCTCGACGCCCCACTTTCTTTGTTCACCGTAGCAGACGGGTCTGTAAGAATCAATACCGTTATCGATAAGAAACCTGGCGCTCTCCCATTCGTACCGGCCCTGCGAGCAGGATTCGCCGACGTTTTGCCAGGCAAATAGAACGTCCTTGAGGTGAGGGCGAAAGAAACGCTTTATGAAGAACGTTTTCTTTTGCGAATCCGGGCCCAAACTGAAGGAGGCTACATTTCGCCTGCTGTTGCCACCCCTGGCATCGGCGGCCAGACGTTCGAAGAAATCGTCGAACATCCCGACGTCGAAGTCGGCAAAGAAACGAGACCAGGAATTCGCAAAAACTACTCTTTGCACTTGCCTGCAGTCCTTTCTGGATCGAGGAAATTTCAGATTTCAGATTTCAAATTCTTATAGCCCGGCTGCGCATGGAGGATTTCGATGAATGCCAGCATGTTCTCCAGCGGGACGTCACCCTCGACCGAGTGTGCCGGTGAGAAGATATATCCGCCCTCGGCGCCTGCCTTCAGCAGCCTGCAAGTCTGCTGCTTTACGTCCTCAACGGATCCGTATGGCAGGGTCTGCTGTGTGGACAGGCCGCCGTGAAAGGCGAGCCGTCCGCGATAGCTTCTCATGAGTTCGAAAACGTCCATGACCTCGGGCTGAAACGGATTGAAACAATTGAGGCCGATAGCAATGAGATCGTCAAACAGCTCGTCCACCTTGCCACAGGAATGGATCAAGACAAACCTGCCCGCGCTGCGAACGTGCGAGTACATCCGCTGCAGCTCGGGCGCAATAAACTGCCGCCAGATTCGCGGCCCCATCTGCAGGCCATTCTGCTGGCCCCAGTCATCGCCGAGATAGACTGCGTCTATATCGTATTTCAGGGCCTCGGTGATCTGTACGATGTTGTAGTCGGCTATCTTGCGAAGCAGCCGTCGCACAAAATCAGGCTGATCCAGGAAATCCACCATCAGGTTTTCCATGCCGCGCAGCGTCCAGGCCCGCTCGTAAAGCGAGAAACCAATCTTGAAAACGCGGAAACAGTCGGCGCAAGTCGAAATCTTCTCTTCAATCCCATCGAAGAAGCGTCTGTCGAGAGGATCGGGAAAATCATACCCGTCCAGCGTCGGATCGGGCAGAATCCTTCCCTCGACGATGCCGATGTCCTTGTCGATGCTTCGGTCCCAGACGACGCCGAATACGTCACGGAAGCGATCGTTGCCGAGGTCTGTGAAAAAACCGATGTCACTGCCCAGCTTGACGAAATGGTTGTCCAGGACCTGTTCAAGATCGTCCCGGCCAAAGTGCTCTCGCAACTTGGCCCCGGCCTCTACGGTGAAACCACAGTGCCACGGCACATAGGGTGGTTTATGTCCTTCGATCGCCAGCTTGACGACCTGCCTTTTATCCATGGCCCGTATCCGAAAATGCGCAGAGTCCGGCGTCTTTGCCGACAGACTTTGAGATCTCGCGTGCCGCCTTCTCGGTCAGACCGCTGAGCCGGGCATCATCGCCGAAGTTCGTGACATCGACGTTCCGCAAACCTACAGCTTGAGACAATTCCGCCATCGGCCCGGTTATGCCCGCACCACCGCGGCTGCCGAGTATCTTTGGTGCGACGTAGACAACGATCTCGTCGGCGAGATCCTCTTTCAAAAACGATGTCAAGATGCTCGGTCCGCCCTCGACGAGAAGCTGCGTGAAGCCGCGACTGCTCAACTGATCGAGCAGAGAATACAGGTTGGAACCGCCTCGCGTGTCCGGGTAGACAAGCAGCTCAACTCCTCTGTCGGTCAGTTCACCGGCCAGTTGCGGATTCTCCCGCACCGATTCCTGCCTTGTGAATATCACTACGGGACTCTTGGCGGCCGTCCTAACAAGCTGACAATCCAGCGGAATCTTGAGGAAGTTGTCCATTACGACTCTGGTAGCCCCCTTGCCTTTGCTCGGCCGGGCTGTCAGCAGCGGGTCGTCGGCAATCACCGTGTTGATCCCCACCAATATGGCCTGTGCCCGCCGGCGCAACTTGTGTGCGTCTCTCCTGCTGGATTCGTTGGAGATCCACCTTTGTTCAGCGCTTTGGTCGGCCCAGGCGAGCTTGCCGTCGAGGCTTTGCGCCCATTTCAAGGTGACCCAGCACTTACCGGTGGTGGCGAATTCGACAAAGGGGGCGTTGAGCAGTCTCGCCTCGGCCTCGCAGAGGCCGGTCTCGACTTCGACGCCTGCCTTGCGCAACTGTTCCAGTCCCTTGCCACTGGCGTGCTCGGACGGATCAATCATGGCGACAAAGACCTTGGCCAGTCCGGCGGATATGATCGCCTCGGTACAGGGACCGGTCTTGCCCTGGTGAGAACAGGGCTCAAGCGTGACGTACATCGTGCCGCCGCGCGGTTTTGCGCCGGTGGTCTGACAGTCTTCAATAGCGTTTATTTCCGCATGCGGGCCGCCAAACTTCTTGTGCCAGCCTTTTCCAATAACCTGGTTGGCCTTCGTGATAACGGCCCCCACTGCAGGATTCGGCTCCACCGAGCCGACACCTCGCCGAGCCAGCTTCAAAGCCATCCGCATGTACTGCTCGTCCTGGGTACTCATTCTATCGTGCCCATCGTTCCATGAGTAACGTGCTTTCTCCCAACTCCATAGTCGCAATTCAAGCAAAACTCCAGGTATTTGTCAACAGAGTAAATCTTCTGCCCAAACATCCCGACAGAGCCGTGAAGCTAATCAAGGCCTGTCTCTGGCTCGGCCAAGCATATCCCGCACAAAAGAGCGGGTAAGATAGCCAGTGCAGTTGCCCACCTTGCGAACGTATGCTATTATGCAGAGCAAAGCCAATTTGCTACAGACAGACAGCTGCCAAAGAACAGGAAAGGAAGGTCGTTAAATGATATTGTATGCCAAACGCACGTTAATGCTTTTTGTGACAGTAGCGATCGGCTCACTTGCAGGGATTCTGCCTGAGGCCGAGGTACTCGGCGGTTCGGCCGCGGCGAAGCTCAAGCCTCTGGTCACAGTGGCAGATCTTAACTTAGGGCAGTCTCAGACCGTGGAGCTTTGCGACGGCTCCCGGGCGACGGTCAAGCTGCTCGATCTGAAAGAGACGCGCGACGAGGTTCGCAACGCGGTTCGCCGGGCGGTGGCAACCGTTGATGTCAACGGCAGAACAGTCTCGCTTGTCTCCTCGACGTACCGTCTGCCCACAACTATCGCCGGCGTGCAGATCGACTGTCCGGTAACTAAAGGCTACCTGCAGAACAGCAGCAAACAGAACGCATGGGGACTCGAAAAGGACGCCAGGCTGAGATTGTGGCCTGCCGGTTCGCCTTTGATAAGACCGGAGACGTTTGTCTATCCGGCAAAGCAGCGCTGGTTCGCGACCGACACGCAGATGGCGAATGTGCCGACCTTCGTCGACGGCGGCGAAGTCCCGAAGAACCAGAATATCTACTACCACTACGGGCTCGACTTCGGCGGCGCCGAGGGCTTAGTCGACGTGATCGCCGCTACCGATGGATTGGTGGTTTCGGCCGGTACAGAGAAACTCGACGGCTACGAGGACTCACCCGTTGCAACGCGCTATGATGTGATCTACGTCCTCGACGACCGGGGCTGGTTTTATCGTTACAGTCATCTTTACAGGATTTTAGATTCGGTGAAGCCCGGTCTGCGCGTCAGGATGGGCGAGAAGATAGGCATCCTCGGCAAGGAAGGCGGCAGCGGCGGATGGTCGCATCTGCATTTCGATATAAAGTGCAGACAGCCGTCGGGATTGTGGGGAATCCAGAATGCCTACGCCTTTGCCTGGGATGCCTATCAGCGCCAGTATGAGCCGAAACTCATAGCTGTCGCCCGGCCGCACCATCTGGCCTGGGCCGGCCAGACGGTCGAACTCGACGCTGCCCGCTCGTGGAGCCGGACCGGCGATATCAAGACATTCGAGTGGACATTCTGTGACGGGACTTCTGCTACCGGCTCGAAGATCAAACGCGTGTACGGCGAACCCGGCGAATACAACGAGATCGTCAAGATAACTGACGCATCAGGCAATGTTGATTATGATTTTGCAGTGGTTCAAATAATCGACAGGAATCATCCCGACCAGGTGCCACCCGCCATCCACGCCGCCTATTATCCCACCTTCGACATCAAGCCCGGTGATGAAGTCACCTTCAAGGTTCGCAGCTTCCGCACCAGAGAGGGCAGCGAGGTCTGGGACTTCGGCGACGGCACACCGGAAATGACTGTGCGATCGGACGGCAACGCTCAAGTACACAATCCGCAGGGTTACGCGGTTACCAAGCATCGCTACGAAAGGCGCGGTCATTATATCGCCACAGTCGAGCGCAGTAATGAACGAGGTCACCGGGCTGTCACGCACTTGCACGTACGTGTAGGAGTAGGCGATTAGAAGTAGTACGCCAGCTCGACCTGGAGGAAGTCGTCGTCACGCACATTGAAAAGCAAATCATCCGCCGCCGACTCGAGAAAGCCCCAGGCCTGTAGGGAAAGTTTCCAGTTGGACCCGAAACGCCGGCTCCCCTCGATGCTCAGCGCTCGGGACCGGCTATCCAGGTCCTGAATAAGGCCGGCCAGAATCTCGCTGCCGTCGGCATCGTTGACGGCCAGACGCAGACCGAACATAAAATCGTTTTCGTAAACTGTTGGGGCATTGTCACCGCGGTCGTCATGGGCGTACTCGCCTAACACCCCCAGGTCCATGTCACTGCCGGCGACGCCTACCAGAGTGTACTCACAACCTGGGACGGACGCGAAGAAGCCGTCGCCCTGTCCAGTGCGATAGAGGGATTCCAACTTCCAGAGCCACTGGCCGGTTACGAGCTGCACATCGAGCCCGGTCTGGTTGATCTGCTCGTAGAAAGGTGTAAAGATCGCCCTGCCCTTCTTGTCGACGCGAGGCAGCAACGTCGGCTCGCGGCCCGTGCCGACGAAATGGTATATCCCGAAATCCCAGTCGCCGATGGTACTACTGTACCGCGCAGCAAAATCGACGTGATACTCCTCGCTGTCGCTTTCGTAGACCGGGTGGTCGGTGTCGACCACCCGGGCGGTTCGCAGACGCCCCTTTCGCCCCGGGAAAGTCCTCTCGCGGAAGGCGGGCAGCAGAAACAGGTCCAAAACTCCCCAGTCACGCGGCGCAGAGACGTGTACCATGGGCTGGCCAAGCTTCTCCTCCTCGTCGATATTCTCCACCAGATCCGTCTGATTTATGATATCAACCAGGTGTACGAACTCCGTGACTCCCCAGAACACCTTGCCGACACCGAGCCGAAGCTCTAAGTCGTCGCAGACTCGCAGGTAGTTCAGTTCCCTGATATCGAAGTGGGTACGCTCTGAGTCGGCGCTGTCGAGCCGTCCGAATGGAACAAACAAAAAGGCCGAGCCGTCTTCCCACTCATGATAGTACTCAGGCTGGAACGCAAACGAACCGCTGTCTCTTTCCTGTTCGGACAATGCAGGATCATTGAAAAAGAACCTTCCCTCAGCTGAGACGTATCCGGATAACTCGTGGGCGAGAACTGCGACAGGTTCAGCAAGCAGACACATCGCCACGAACAAAATTATACGGCCAGCCGAAATCTTCACCTGACTCGCCTCAGACTGTTCTGGTTAAAATCACTGTCTTTGAGACCCGTGCGGAACTTGTAGTCCGACATTACCAGCCTGGTGCTCTTGCCCGTTTGGTGGTTGATCATAAACATCTCGTCGCAGCGCCAATACCTATCCAGATACTTCTGGTAACCTTTAACGGTGAGTGTCTTCAGCAGAGAATTCTTGCGATCATAGTACTCTACCTTCCACACGCGATATTCTTTCTTGTCGATCCACGTGACCTGTCTTGTATAGCCTGAGTTCTTCTTGTCCACGGGGTAATATTCTATTACGAAGCATTCGCGGCCCTCGTGGGTTTCGTCACGGATCCATTTGTAGGTGTATTTCTCCACCTCCTGGCTGGAGATGTCCTCGTAGGAAAACTCACTGCCCATGAACGAGCCGGACTTATTGCGGGAGCTGATGCGTTTGACCCTTTTGAGCGCAGGCAGGTAGAGCCACTGGTCGTCGTCACCTACCTTGTGTGTGAAGTTCAAGAACGCGGTTCCTTTGACGTCCCTTGGCGTATCGAAGATCGTCAGGCTCTTGTCACCATCGTCCTTGACCTGGAGCGTTCTTATCCGGATCTTTCGCTCGCTCTTCTGGCCGCGCCTGTTCATGAGGATCATCTGCATGTTTGCAGTGAAGTCGCCGAAACCCGTGTCGCGCTCGTCGGCCTCTTGGGCTATCGCAAGGCCTTTCTCTGCCGGAGACTGTGCCCTCGCCACCGACACAACCATCAACGGGATCAGGGCCAATTTCAACACAAGCTGCAATCGTCTCATGAGTCTACTTCTCCTTTCCAAGGTCGGCCCTCACGCTCCAGCTCCCGACTCCTATCAACAATGTCGGCAAAAGCAGGAAATCCATTGCCAACGCCGCAGCTATCGTTATCGCAGACATCAGACCCATGTCGGAACTCATTCTGTAGTGGGATAAGGTAAGCACCAGAAAGCCTGCCACCAGCGCCACCGTCGTCACCCACATGGCTGTGCCCACAGTATTGAACGCGTACCGCACGCCTCCGACGGCATCCATGTTGTGCTCTCGCCGGGCGCGAATGTACTTGCTCATGAAATGCACCGTATCATCGACCACGATACCGATCGTCATCGACACAACGACCGACAGACCCAGACCGACCTGCCTGATGGTTACTGCCCACAGCCCGAAGGCGATCAGAGACGGCGCCAGGTTCGGGATCAGGCTTAGTAGGCCCAGCTTGAAGCTGCGAAACGCAAATATCAGAATAGTCGAAATCAGCAAGAGTGCCAGAAAGGACGCAGACAACATGCTTCTGATATTCCGCGAGGTTATGTGGGCCCACATCATCGACAGGCCCGTACCGTAGGCCATCATATGCTGCGGTGCATTGGCTTTGAGCCACTGCCTGGCCGCATCGTCCATGGCACGGATCTCGTTGGCGCTCAAGCTCTTGAAACGGACCGTCACCCGTGTCGCGGATCGATCCACGGTAATCTGATTGTTCAGATCGAGCCCGAAAGGCAGCATCATCTCATACAGCAGCAGGTACTGCGCCGCCAGCTCGCGCTGCTCGGGCAGTTGGAAGTAGGCCGGATCGTCGCCGTGCATGTTCTTGTTCAGGCGTTTCAACGTATCGGTGATCGAATTCACATGGACGACCTTGGGCTGTTGCCGGTACCAGTTCGCAAACTCCTCGACCGTTGTCAGATACTCAGGGTCGTTAATGCCGCCCGGCTCGGCGGATTCCAGCGAATATTCCATGATGTCCCATCCCGCAAGGTTATCGATCACGAAATCGGTGGCCCGGCGAAACTCAAAGCTATCGTCGAAGTACAGCAGGAAATTATCGTCCAACTCGATATTCAGGATGCCGCCAGCCAGGACGACTGTAGCGACCAACATGCCCCAAAACAAGGCATGACGTCGCAGGATGACAAAACTCGCCAGTTTGTTACATTGCCGGTCTTCCGCTTTGTCCTGCCTCGATATCACCCTTATCGGGAGCACCGCCAGCATGGCCGGCAGGAACAAAACAGAGTAGATGAACGCCGACGTCACGCCGATCGCTACAATATTGCCCAGATCTCGAAACGGCGGCGCCTCGGAGAAATTCATGCTGAGAAAGCCGACCACCGTTGTAATGCTGGTCAGAAATACGGCCGGAAGGTTGATCCGCAGAGCCTCCGCAATCGCCTCCCGTCTCGGCCGGCCCTGGTGCATCAGATGGAACATCGTCGCCAGGATATGGATACTGTCCGCCACCGCAAGCGTCAGAATCAATACAGGGGCGCCGATCGAGGCGGCGTTGAGCGATACGCCGAGCCAGCCCGCCAGGCCCAGGCCCGTACACATCGACATCAGGATAATGACCAGCACGCTTAAAGTCCCCAGACAACTCCGCAGCGACAGCCCGACCAGGACAGCAAGTGTCAGAAACATCAGTGGAATCAGGGTCGTCATGTCTTGCTCGCTGGCCTCGCCGAAGGTATGGTCTATCATGACCCCGCCGGTCAGATAGACGTCGATGCCGGGGTACTTCTCGGATAGGGTATCCGCAAGCTGACGCGCGCGTGCGGCCACCTCCGGCACCTCTTTCAGGGACTGACCCGGCAGCAGGATGGTTACATTCACCGCAGTCACGTGCCCGGACGGCGAGACCAAACGGTTCACGAGCAGAGGCTCGGCAAGCGCAATTGCCTTTATTCGCTCCAGCTCACTGTCTGACAATTCAGCACCGTCATTCACAAGGTCCTCGACGATAAGCTCGTCTTGCTGCGACCGCGTGTGCTGAAAATTGGTGACCGAATCTACCCTGCTTGAGTACGGCAGATGCCACGACGCCTCCGTCAACTCCCCAACCGCCTTCAGAGTCTTACGAGTAAAGACATTGCCATCTCTTGGGGCTATGGCGAAAAGAACATTATTGTCTTTGGAAAACGTGTTTTCCAGAGCCTCAAGCGCCTGCAGTTGCGGATTGTCTTGGCTGAAGAAGACTCGCGTATCGTTGTTCACTGTCAAGAATCGTATCCCGGATGAGGTGGCGAGAACAACGATCGCAGCAGCTGCTATTATCCACCATCGGTATTTTACTACCCAATCTCCGAAGACAGTTTCAAACCGCGTCATGTTATACTGCTCACGATTGAAATTTCGGGTTTTTGCGCGGGTAAGTAGCTTTACAATAACAGTTTATGGTCTTACTCGCGGGAATTTACTACCCTCAAGGGCATAGCCTCATGCGCGTCTTAGCTCAGCAAGATCCATCGGCGGACGCCCCCTCGCTCCCGTCGGCACCGGCGACGACGGCCGAAGTGAACTGATCCATCTTTGATGCCGCGCCCTTTCGCACCATCTTGCCCACGGCAACGGCCTCGGCAATTTCCTGATCGTTCGCGCCGCTTTCCTTGGCCTTGGCAACGTGGTACTCAAGGCACGGCTTGCAGCTGGCGGTGATCGATGCTCCAATGGCAATCAGCTCTTTGATTCTGATATCCATGATAGGTCTGCCTCCGCTATGATATTAGTCAATCATAAACAGCCGGTTTGGCGTCCTTGAGTAAGCCTGCGATATCCCTGATGCCCACGCCCGGACCCCGAGGAACAGTGATGGCGCCGTCGTTAATCTTCAGGGGCGGATCGAACCAGTCGGCGTATCTCTCGATGTTTCTCTTATATTCCTGGTACAGGCCGATGTCCGGTGTGAAGGACGCGAAATGCAGCATGTAAATGAACCCGAAGCCGCCGGAGATGTGGACCGTGGTAGGCATGCCCGCGAGCGCCGCCATTCGAGCGACGTGCGTCGAGCGGATGAGGCCACCGTAGTAGTGGAGATCCGGCTGGACGATGTCCACGCCGCGGTTGTAGATCATCCAGCGGAACCGACGCTGGCTGAATTCCTGCTCGCCGCCGGCAACGGGTATCGTCAAGGTGTCCGTCACGACCTTCGTGTCCTCAAGATGATCGAATGGACAAGGCTCCTCGAAATAAACCGCGGCGATATCTTCGAGCATCCGCCCGACTTCGATGGCCTTCGGCGGGTCATAGGAGCTGTTGGCATCGGCGTGCAGAGCAATTTTGTCACCGAGTTTCTGGCGGGCCAGAGGGATCAGCCTCTCGGTTCGGCCTTCCATGGAGTCGGCGTTCTTACTCATGCGCCCGCCAACTCGGAACTTGACCGCCTTTGCACCTGTCTCCTCGATCAATCCCGCAAGATATTCCACCTCTTCTTCAGGCGTCGAATCGCGCCTGCCGCTGGCAACATAGAAGTCAACGTTCCTCCTGATGACACCGCCGCACAGTTCTCCGATCGATTTGCCCGTGACCGTCCCGATCATGTCCAGAATCGCAAACTCCACCCAGGCAACACAGCACCAAAACGCCAGACCCTGTAGCTTGTAGTTGCTTCGGAACCTGTACACTTCCCAAAGGTGCTCTTCGAGATCGCGGGCATCCTTGCCGATGAAATAAGGAATTACCAGCTTTTTCAATATCGGATAAACATACTGCTCTCTGCCGTTGGTCAGGGCAACGCCCTCGGCGCCGTCTTTGGACCGGACGCGCACGATCGAGTCCCTTCCTTTTCTCAGCAGCTCGATCGACTCTATCACAAGCGGCGACTCGGCGCCATCCAGGCGCAGAACGGGCTCAGCAGCGACCTTTTCCAGCTCTTCCAAGGTGACGCCGGACATGCGCGAGTTGGGCTTTCCCAAAGGTGATTGACAGCCCTGAAGCAATGACAGCACACCTGTGCCGGCAGCTAACTCGAAGAAGTTTCGACGGTTCAAATGCATAATTGATCTCCAGCATTAATGACAGATTTAGCTTTAGCACCTGCTACTGCCAGCAGGCCGCCCAGTACAGCCAAAGTATATGCATGCGGCCCGGTACAGCAACAGCAAACTTGGATTTTACAGTGGCTGCCCGACAAAGGTCTCTTCATTCGTCGAAATGTCCCGAAATACGCTGCCTGAATGCTGCATGAGAGCTTGTGATGACTCAGTCCCTTCCCGCCTTGAATCATCAGACCCTCTTGTGGTACAATCACTTCTGTTGGCGGAAGTCATGCTTCATATCGCTCGACAGTTGAGGTACGAAGAAGGTGCGTTTGGCGACGATATTTCTCGAGTGTCTGCTGCTTACTGGTCCTGCGGGAACAGAAGCGGCGGAGGTTCAAAAGGGAACATTCGATGCCGTTTTGACCGAGCGTTGCGCCGAGTCGAGCCTGCAGAACATATTTGAGAGGATGCAGCACAAACCCAGAACGAATCGCACCCTCGGCAACGATTACCGGATTGGTGGAGAAAGCTATTCCGTCTACGTCCCTTCAGACTATACTACAGAGACTTCGTATGGACTTCTCGTATGGATCAGTGCCGGTGAAAGCGGCCACATGCCCAAGGGCTGGGAAAGGTTGATGGACAAACACAAACTCATCTGGATTGGCGCCCATCGATCGGGGAATGGGCACAATGTACCAGGCCGCAGGATGGCTCTGGCGCTCGATGGTGTTCATAACATCAAGGGAATGTACAACATAGATCCCAACCGGATATACGTATCCGGCATTTCCGGAGGCGGCAGGGTCGCTAGCATCCTGGCAATTCACTACCCGGACGTCTTCAGCGGCGGAATCTTCGTTGCCGGGGCCGAATACTGGGAAGCGATTCCGGTAACGGGCAAGCCGGGACAATTCTGGAAGCCCATGCCAAGGCCCCAAGCAAAATACCTCGCCATGGCCGGAGAACGAGGACGTTACGTTCTGTTGACGGGTGACAATGATTTCAATCGCGTGCAGACCAGGGACTACTACGAAAAAGGCTACCGCAAGAATCTGCAACACGTGCTCTATATCCAGGTCCCCCGAATGGGCCATGAGATGGCCCCGATTGAATGGTATGAGAAGGCCATTGTCTTTCTCGACACCGCAGAAGCGAAAATCCATGCCTCCGAACCCATGGATTCGGCGCCAGGTGCGGAGGCAGAACAGCGGTAGAAAGACAGGGACTCTATCCGGCGGCTTTGCTCATCTGAGGCCCCATCTTGGGGTCATCCAGCCTGGGATCGTTGTACCTCTTGCAGTATGCTATCAAATCGGTCGTCAGATTCTTCACCACGTCGCGGTACTGCGGGTCGTCGAAGAAATTCGTCAGTTCATCCGGGTCCTTCTTCAGATCGAAAAGCCATGGGGCATCCTTCTGCGAGTAAACGATCTTGTGATTCTGAGTTACAGCGCACAGCCAATCCTGCGTGCCGCGCATAAAGCCGATGTCCTTCCAGCCAGCAGGTGTACTCCCGACGAAGAACTCCGACGCGTCGCGCCCCTGCTCCAGTCCGGCCGTCTTGACACCCATCATGCTCAGAACGGTCGGCAGAAAGTCCACGCACGTCAGGACCTGATTGACCACTGTGCCGCCTTTGATCTTCTTCGGATGATACATGACGAACGGAATCTTTGCGGACCCTTCGTAGGGGACGCCCTTGTTGAGCCTCCTGTGTTCGCCGCAGAGGTCACCGTGATCGGATGTGAACACCACGATGGTGCGATCCAGGATGCCGTTGTTTCTCAGAGCCGAGAGGATTCTGCCCACATTGTCATCGATACATTTGACCATCCCGTAGTACGGCGGCATAAGTCTCTTGAGACTCTTATCGGTCAGCTTCTTCTCCGGCGGCGCCCAGCCTGGAGTCTGCTTCCTGCTCTTGTTGAAAGTCGCCGGAATATTCACCTTATTTGCCTTGAACATCGTGTCGTAGGGCGCACGGACGGTGTTCGGACCATGCGGATCGGGGAGGCTGACCATGTAACAGAAAGGCTCAGCCCGGTGCGCGTTGACAAAGTCGATGGCCTTGGTCGAGAGCCAGTCGGTTGTGAACGATTGTTCATCTGCCCCTTCAACGGCATATGTCGGTTTGTCCCTTTTACGCGCCGCCACTCGAGGGCCGGTCGGCGTATCTTCCATCTTCTTCCAGTGCCCGCGGTTGAACATGTAGCGGTTATCTTCGAAGCCAAACCTGCGCCGCGGCGCCCATTGCGGCTTGCCCGTGCCGTCCAGGTGCCATTTGCCTGCGTACCCGGTCGCGTAACCGGCGCGGCGCAAAATCTCGGCGAACGTCACTGTCTCGTCGCTCATCGGGATGTTATTGGTCACGACCGGCGTATTCTGTGGATAGCGCCCGGAGACAAAGGCCGCACGCGAAGGAGAGCAGACGGGTGTGGTCGCATAGAACTTCGTGCACATCGCGCCACCGGCAGCCAGAAAATCGATGTTCGGCGTCTCGACGATCTTGCCGCCGTAGCAGCCGAGAGTGCGGAAATTGTGCTCGTCGGTCTGGATGATCAGTAGATTGGGACGCTCGTCGCGGCGTGCCAGCGTTGTAGATCCCATAGCCAGGGCTGAAATCATGCCCCCGGTCATTCTCAGGAAACTCCGTCTGTTCATAGGTCTTACCTCTAAGTAGTCGATCGATAGCCTGGAGCCCTATGAGTCTGCCCATATTGCCACGGCTCTCTGTGCGATGTGCTCATATACGTTTTGCGCTTCTTTGAAAATGGCCTGCGTTTGCGTCCGCAGATCATCGGATTTGTACCGACCGGGTTTATTACTGACTTCGACCAAGCGGTCTATCCAGCGGATCATGTATTCGGCGTCCGCTTTGGACGCGATAGCTTTGTTATCGACCAAGATATATACCGGGCTTGTGTGTGCCTGGCGCAGACGTCCGTCAGGGCTTCTAAACATCGCTCTGGCGGCCACCCAGCCGCTGCGCAGGGGCTTGAGCCCCATGGAAACCGTTTCCCTGATGATAGGCGAGGGTTTCTCGTCTTCCAGATCGGTCCGTTTGATCACCTCGCCATTATAAAGAAGCTCCATGGAGTCGATCTGCTCGATACTCCTTAAATCGGCTTTGATCCAGACCGGCTCGTCACTGTCCATCGGATACTCGATCACTGCGCCGCAGTCGGCGCCGTTGGCGGTAAGGATCAGCATCGGGCCGTTGGTTGCGAAGGTGCGCCCGGCACGGATCGCATCGAGGTAGCTAGCCTCGGAAAGCGGGCCTTCGATTTTGGCGTAGGTCCTGCCGTAACCAAGAGGCACTTCCATTACACCCATCGCCGAACCGCCCGTGGCGGCGAGCCTGAATCCACAGTTCAGAAAACAATAGTACGTCGAATTCGTTCTGTGGAAAAGCTCGTCTTCGGTCGGTTCATCATCGCCGTTCTTTGCATCGGCCATTCCCCAGCCCAGGCGCCCATTCTGAAGGGTCTGTTCCCTGTGGTAGTGATTGTGACAGACCTGGACCGAATCGAACAG
>Ga0209536_100009737_pt1 | contig 14258 bp, 13 predicted proteins | sample DeeMarSeWOR28_12_FD_187461 | JGI IMG/M metagenome (GOLD analysis project Ga0209536, IMG submission 187461) | Marine sediment microbial communities from White Oak River estuary, North Carolina - WOR-2-8_12 (SPAdes) (version 2) | ecosystem: Environmental > Aquatic > Marine > Intertidal zone >...
CCCAAGCTCAACTTCCTGTGTTACAAATCCCACAAAAGAAAAAACAAGAACCGCATTGCTTTCAGCAACATTTAAGGAAAAATTACCATCGATGTCGGTGACTGTTCCGTTAGATGTTCCTTTAACGACCACATTTGCTCCCGGGATAGGATCCCCGGTTTCTGCTTCTGTTACCTGTCCGGTAACTGCGCTTCCCTGACCTAACGCTAAAGTCATGGAAAAGAGCATAATCATCGTAATGAGTAGAAAATTACGCATAATAAATTAATTAGGGTTTACAATAAATTATTTAGGCCACAAAATCGAATATTTTATAATTCTAATAAATATTGGCACAAAATGTAACTTTTGAAAAATCCTGGGCGTGCCGGTATATATCTACAAGTCTAAAAAATATTCAATCTTTATGTACTGCATATTAATTATGTTTTTTTCAATAGTCAATCAAATTATTTAAAATAGTTTACGGAATCGTTTGCGTAACGACTTTTCAATTAAAATAATTCAAATATTTAAGAATTATAAAGATTCTAGCAAATAGTAACAATGACTATATGTTACATGTTTTCACAAGATTGATTTGAGGGAAAAACTAAAATTTCAATGTGACTTTATCAATAAAATCACTTCCTGAAATTGCAAAGGAAGAAAAGATTAATACGTGGTATGCAAACTAATTTTTAAAATTCTTTGGTTTTTTGTAAACCGGAACAGTGCTGCAGGGTTCCCCATACATGATACTAAAAACAAATGGTTTTAATAGGTTAGTAATCTCCACATATGCAGATGTAGGGACTTCTATTTTACTACATCCTTTTATTACCACCTTTTTATCTATGAAATTTCTTGGATTTATTTTTAGAATTGCCTTTTTAAACAATTCGTTCTCTAGAACTTTTAAATCGCCATAAACTATAGTCCTGGTAAAAGGCTCCAGATGTACTGCTAACAGCATAAATGCCCATCTTGGAATAATGGCATCTACGGAACAATAAATGGCCACGTGTTTGTCTTGATAGGAGGACCAATCATTTGTTTTTAGGTGTTCTCTAAAATCTTTTTCCTTTAAAATGATTCCTTCGTATAAATTATCCTTTAAATCATATAGAACTCGTTCACCAGGTTCATACAATTCTTCTAAATCAATTGTTATTAACGGGCTTTGGGCAACTTTATTTATTATTTCTCTTTTAGTATTCATATCACTTATCAAACCAATTTTTTGCCGATAGGTTTCTTCGCAATAAAATCTTTCAAATAAAATGGCTCAAAATAAGCCGTATCTTCAAATTGATGTCGCCGATATGCTTCCCAGGCCAATGCGCCAATATGTTTTGCTGATGGATGTACTCCTTCGATGAAGATAGCATTGCTGGAATGCCTTAATTCCGGTTTACATTTTAAAGCGCCATTACCAAAAAAAATAATTTTATTGTCAGTAAGTAATCCTGCAAAAGAGTCTTTATCTATGATCATGGCCTTGGTGGTTTCTATGATTGTCATATCTTGCGCGGCTATCAGGCAATATACTTCCATTCTTCTGGCATCAATCATAGGACAAAGTAATACCTTGTCGTACGAAAGTTTTGCCATTCCATAAGCCATGGCTTCAAGCGAGTTTATAGCAATTAATTTTGTATCTAGGGCATAACAGATACCTTTAGCCGTTGATGTCCCAATTCGCAAACCAGTATAGGATCCAGGCCCTTTAGAGATAGCTACTGCATCGATGTGATTCATAAGTATGCCACTGGTCTCCAGTAAATATTTTATAGACAAGGTTAAATATTGCGCATGCGATTTCTCAATATGAATATGCTGAGATGATATTAATTCTCCATTTTCGTGGATGGCAATTGATGATGTCTTAGTACTGGTTTCTATGCTGAGAATTATTGCCATTTTTGTTGTGAATTTGCTAACTATTTTGAATTTGAACTCAAATCTTCAATAAAAAAAGGCAACATCCCTGTTACCTTTTTCCTAAGTATTTTACGTGATTTTTATTTAGCAGATACCGTTAGGTATTTATTGTATTGATCAGCCTGTTGAAGTATATCTATGGCAGATTGTACCTGAACATCATCATCAAAAGAGGCCTCAAAATACCCTCTTGTCAAATAATAGTGCTCTACAATTTTCTCTTCCAGTGCACTTTTTATTTCAGCGGAAAATTCACTCAGGTCATGCTCTTTATTGTGCATTGCCTTTTTTTCTAAATCATCCAATTCCACTTTTATTTTATCATAATACTTTTCAGTTTTTGCATATTTAGTAAGCATTTCTATCGTATTTTCAACCTTGGTGGTATAATCATAGTTTTTATCACTTAACCATTTAATAAAGGATTGGTACTCTTGATCCGTCAGTTTAAAATCCTTAGGAGGTGCGATACTTTCGTGTGTATAGTGATATTGTAAAGCGTATTCAAAGATAAGTCCCTTCGACATAAGACTTATAGTAATTGGAGCAGGCATGGCAGGTTCAACTTCCAGATCAGGATCTACACCACCTCCATCGTATACTGACCTTCCATTTTTAGTTTTGAATTCAGATTTAAGTGAATCGGGGATTATGCCAACACTCCCATCTTCATCGCGTTGACTATAATTGATGGCCTGAATACATCTTCCACTTGGAATATAATATTTTGCTGTGGTTATTTTTAACTGAGAATTATATGTTAAAGGTCGTGTTGCCTGAACGAGACCTTTCCCAAATGTTCTTTCACCAACAAGCACTCCCCTGTCATAATCCTGGATGACACCGCTGACAATCTCTGCCGCTGATGCGCTTCTGCTGTTGGTAAGAACAGCAATCGGGATTTCGATATCGGTTGGCTGGTTCAGTGCTTTATAGGTCTTATTCCAATCCGTAACTTTACCTTTGGTACTTACGACTTCAGCTCCCTGGTTAATGAATATATTCGAGACATTTACAGCCTCATTTAGCAATCCCCCAGGGTTATTCCTGAGATCAAGAATAATTTTTTGTGCACCTTCTTTTTTAAGGTTTTCCAGGGCCTTTTTTACTTCCTTTCCCGCTCCTGTGGTAAAATCCGAAAGTTTGATATATCCAATTTCGGGAGTTACCAAGCCTGAATATGGCACATTATCAATAGTTATTTTATCTCGTGTAATCTCAATATCCCTTGGTTTATCTTCCCCATACCTTTGTATGGTTACGGTCAACTTTGTATTGGCTTGACCTTTTAATAATTGGCTGATTTCATTCGTGTTTTTACCTGTTACATCAATGTCATCCACCTTGAGAATTTCATCTCCGATTTTTAACCCCGCTTTGTGCGCCGGAAAACCTTCATAGGGCATCATAATCACATTTTTACCATTTCTTGGACCAATTACTGCCCCGATCCCTCCATACTGCCCTGTTGTCATGGTCCTGTAATCCTCAATATCGTCTTCAGGAATATAATTTGTATATGGATCAAGTGACGCAAGCATGGCATCAATACCAGTCTTTATCAATTTATTGGGATTCACTTCATCCACATAATAGGCATTTACCTCCTTGAAAAGTGTGGCGAAAATGTCAAGATTCCTGGTGATCTCAAAATAGCGCTCATCTGGATTATTGAATGAAAATAATCCTGCGATAAGGATTAACACCAAAATTGAAGCCTGAATTCTGTATTTCTTCATGGTACTAATTTTTATATTCGGTCCTATTCAAACGAACGAAGACCTGTTTTAGTTTATTTTCAATTTCGCTATAAGACAATTTAAACTTACTAATATATACAAGTGCAATTGATAATGAAAGTGATTGTTTGTCATCAATATTCAAAAGTGTTTTATTTAAACGGTAGGCTTCACGCATCCTTCTCCGAATTAAATTTCGATCAACTGCTTTTGCAAAGCTTTTTTTTGATACTGAAAACAAAACCTTATTGTTTTCTTCAGTATTATTTGACTGGTAATAAACTTTAAAAGGATATAGAAAAAAAGAGGAACCATTGTCAAACAGTTCCTTTATATTTTTTTTACTTCTTAATATTTCATGCTTTTTTAGAGAGAAGCTCACTCTATCTATTTTTATGCAATCACTGCACCAAAGATATTATCTTTTATGCTTTCTTTCGTCTGCAACAGTTAACTTCTTCCTTCCTTTTGCCCTTCTGTTTGCAAGGACAGACCTTCCACCAGCACTTGACATCCTCGTCCTGAAACCGTGCTTGTTGCTTCTCTTTCTTCTTGAAGGTTGAAATGTTCGTTTCATTATACTACTAAATTTCTGAGTTATAAATGGCCTGCAAAGGTAAAAAACTATTTATTAAATACAAATACTGGTGACGCTTAAAAATATATTGCCTATTAAATTTATTAAAACTCGATCATTGCTTTCATCACGCCATCAGCATACTTATCGACCAAATCAAAAGCTTCCTTTGTCTGATCAAACCTATATCTATGGGTAACCATCTGACGAGCATCGAATGCTTTATTTTTCATCATATCCAGCGTGGGCTCAAGGGCGTGGTTTTGGCGTCGAACATTGGTGAATGTGATTTCCTTTCGCCGTCCTTTATCGGCAGATAATTGCCAGTAATCAAATTCCGGGATACCGATGATCATCAGCTTACCTCCTGGTTTTAGCAGATCAATGGCATTATCAAATGCCTCCTGCTTTCCACAGCATTCAAATACAACATCCAGCATCTCTGGTTCCAAATCAGAAATTTTCTTAACAATATCTTCCTGATTAGGATTCCCGGCATAATTAACTCCAAGTGAGCGAGCCATGGCAAGTCGGGCATCGACTTTATCTGTCACATAAATTGATTTTGCTCCTTGAGCTTTTGCCGGTAATAAAACACTCATGCCAATAGGGCCGAATCCTAAAACTCCGATTGAAGCTCCCGCCATTGGTATGGATTGTTTTACTGCATATACACCAATGGCCAAAGGCTCAGAAAGCGCCCCGTCATCAAGGATCATGTTTCCATCCAGCTTAAAGCAGCTAGTTTCCGGCATCACAATATATTCGGAAAGGCATCCATCTGCCTGTCCGGGACATCCAAGGAATCTAAGCTTACGACAAGTATGCGGTCGGCCTGCCTTACATTGGTCACATTCCCAGCAAGGCATAGCGGGCTCAATGGCTATTTCATCCCCAACTTTCACTGTTTTCACGGCAGGGCCAACAGCTGCAACAGTACCTGCCCCTTCATGTCCGACAGGGAAAGGATACTCCACTACCTGACTACCAATCTTACCAGTGGTATAATAATGGATATCTGAGCCACAAACGCCTACCCGTTCCATTTTGATGAGGACATCTGTATCATGGACTATTTTAGGATCAGGAACCTCAATCATTTCCATTTTCCTGATGCCGGTTAACATCATTGATTTCATATCAAAAAATTAATTCAAAAATTATTCAGACAAATTTATACTTTCTTATCTGATACGCTATGCTGATCTGTCCTGAAACAAACCCGTTTCCATTTATCTCCTCCTACCTCCGCCACTTGGTCTTGAGCGCGGTGCAGGTTGACGGCTTCGGCTTGAATAACTGTTAGCTCGCTGATCTCCCCTGGATCTGGAATTATAATCCCGGTTCAAATTACTGGGATTGCTTTGACGTGTACCCGCATTATTCCATTGGCCATTACTGCGTTGCTGCCAATTGCCAGTATTGTCTCTTCGATAAACATTTCCATTTCTATCGGAATAGACATTGTTCTCCCTGGTACTTGGTGTAACAGGTTGGGCAGAAGGCCTGTTACCTGCTGAAGGAGTTGTCGGCCTTGTTGTTGGGCGATTATCAGTTGACGGATTGACAGGCCGTGTTGATGGTCGGGTTGCCTGATCAGTCGGTCTTGTCGCTGGACGGGCATTTGATGGGGTTCTTCCTCCAGGACTAGTAGGACGAGTTGTCGGTCTGACACCTGTTTTCCGTACTCCATTTTCCCTGTTTCGATAGATATTGCTATATGCAGGTTGTCTCGAACCGGCACGATATCCGGCCACATAACCAACCCTTCTCCCTGCGTTATATCCATGGTAATATCCATGTCGATACCCGTGACCATATCCATGTCGATATCCATACCTGTAGCCACAGGGCCCCCACCATCCACGGGAGTAGGAGTGCCAACCAAAGCTGATCCAGCCATAGCTAACCCCAAAACTATAGCCCCAACCTGTCCAGGGATTATAATGAATACCAAATCCCCAGGTAACAGGTCTAGGGTAATAATAGTGTCCATACCATGGACGGTACCAATAGCCAGTACCGTATATTACAGTCCCATAATACACATATGATCCATAATATCCTGGTGTATAGCCCACATAAACCACACTTGGCGTATAATCATATACATAAACATATTTTACGTTATACACCGGGGAACTCGCTGGTATATCCTGAACCTCATCAGGGATTTCCACACAAACCTCCCATGGGCCTGTAGCCTTTTCTGAAACAAACCACACGGCATCGTCAACACAATAATATTTATTGGTGATCCGTAAAACCGTCTTATCGGAATTTTCAGCATAGCTTACACCTGTTGATTCAATTTTGGCGAATTTTGGATTACCGTCATACTGCACCTCAACAGTTGCTTTTTTTCTGTCTATTTCCGCTGTCTGTGGAATAGAATTTTCCAGTAAGGCATCTTTGGCCTCATCAGTGCCAGGTACACTATACAGCACATCAGCAATGTCAGATTGATCCGGGATCTTGGCAAAATCCTCAGGAAGGTCGTTAGGAGCTATATATTCCCAGGCCTCATTTTCCAGTTGCTTTGAACTATACCATCTTCCGGAAATCAAAATAAAATATTGTTGTGAACTGATATCCATAATGATATCGCTTTCTGAATTCGTGAGAAACAATAGGTTGGTTCCGGTCACTGGTTCAAACTTGGGCTCTCCATCTGTCTGTATTAATTCTGCTGGTTCAGTACTTACGATTACTTTAGGTGGATGATCCAATTGCACGACCGCGGAATCTACATCAGTGGCCTCACCTTGAAAGGCTTGTTCGGCTAAATCACTTATTTCTTTGGGAGGAACTTCAACAGGTTTCCACCCTTTCGTGATCTCAGTTGAATTGTACCACCAATTGCCGCCTTTTAGATAGTACTTTTTATCACCTGGATTCTGAACCAAAAAGAAAGGTGTATTCATTACGTACTTGTAACTGGAATTTTCAATATCCTTCATAATAGGATCTCCATCAATGAAAACCAGCACTGCAGGAGAGGTTTCAAAATAAATTTTTGGTGGAGCATTATTGTATTCTGCGGTGCCTCCCTGGTCCTGCAAATGTTCAATGCTTGTAGCAAAACGATCCAATGACATGGTTAAGCTTATACCAGAAAGTTTATCAGTAAGCGCATTTTTTAGCTTTTCGACATTTTCCTCATCGCCTTCAGGAAATTTCATGGATTGCACCTCTATTTCATCGAATGTTATGAGGTGGTTATCCCTATCTGTAACGGCGCGAGTGGTGAACCACATCGCTCCAAATACCGGAGCCTGATCATCCTGTTTTACCATTAAAGCAGCACGAGCTTCTATTTTATCGCCCTCAAATTGCTCGATCTGGGGTTGGTAAATAGTGATGGTGCCCTTTTTAAATTTGATATCGCGCGGCCATTCCAATTCATCAAGATTGATATTTCCGGAAAGGGCATTGAGCGATACGAAAAAAATTAACAAAGCAACAGAAACAAGTCTCATGAGTTCTTTAGTTGTTTTAAATTTTTAGCAAAGGAATAGAAAATTAATTGTTTTTGGTGATTGAATTATCATAAATTAACTTATGAAACCAAATTTTAATATTTAGAAGAATAAGGAAATTGAAATTTTTTAATCAAACAGAAATAGAATCTACCCTCAACTATCCTGGATTAATCGAAAAACTTGAAGAATCTTTCCGGGATACATACGAAGTGCCATCGCGATTGCACTATTCCTACGCCTCAGGAGTTGGTGAGCAGGATTCTACTCTTCTGCTCATGCCTGCCTGGAGGAACAAACATGTTGTTGGAATTAAAGTCATCACGGTTTCTCCATATAATTCAAGCAATAATAATCCGACTATCCAGGGTATATATCTGTTGATGGATGCCAAAAATGGTCTGCTAATTGCCCAGTTTGATGCTAATTCATTGACTAACCGTCGAACGGCAGCGTCTTCTGCTTTAGCCTCAAAATTTCTTTCAAAAAAGGATTCCTCAACATTGCTCATACTTGGCACGGGTGCTCTTGCACCTGAAATGATCAGGGCTCATTGTTCTGTCAGGCCAATAAAGCAAGTCTTTGTCTGGGGAAGGAATTTTGAAAAGGCAAAAGTATTGGTTCAAAAACTAAAACTAAAAGGGATAGAAATTAATGCTGTGCCGGATTTCAAAGACAATATTTCACAAGCAGATATTATTTCTACGGCAACAAGAAGTCAGGAGCCATTGGTTTTTGGAAATGATTTAGTGCCAGGTCAACATATTGATTTGGTTGGTGCATTCAAACCAACCTGGAGGGAAGCAGATGACAATGTAATAATCCGATCTTCCGTGTATGTGGATACAAGAGAGGGCTCCCTGAAGGAATCAGGTGAGTTACTGATTCCGATAGCGAAAGGAATATTTAAAGCTGAAGAAATACACGGAGATCTCTTCGATTTATGCAGAGGCCATCAATCCGGAAGGAACCACGATAAAGAAATAACCTGTTTTGTATCTGTAGGCTATGCGCTGGAAGATCTCGCAGCTGCCGAGCTTATTTGGGAAAACGAAATGAAATGATAAATGAAAATAGCTTAATTATTTTTTACAAATGCACTAAAGAACCATGGATCAGCTTTGCTGGTCAGATCGCTGAATGAGAAGAAATACATAGAATGGAAAACTGAGCCACTACCTGAAAAAGACACAACTACTCAATATACTTTTGCCAGGTATTGAATGAATGAGTACTTCTATTTCATTCAATACCTGGCTAAATTGCCCTGCTTTTCTGAGATCTTCCCTGACCGGCGTAGCGCCTGCCATTTGTAATTTTTCCACTGCTTTCTTATGACGAATCAATCCATACACCTCGTGCCTTTCCTTAATTAAATCTTCGATCAGTGATAAACCCACAAATCCGGAGGCACCGGTAATAAAAATTTCCATGATAAATATTGGTAATTAGAATAGTGAAAAGTATTTGAAGTATTCCATTAGACAGGTATAATTTACGAAGTTGTTAGCGGAACACATTGCTAAATAGAGTCATCTCAACAGGTGATGTTACAAATATTTTTAATAATTTTTATCCATGACGAAAATATTCCATAATGCTGATTACCTGTATATTACGTTTCAATATTTACTTGGTAGACTTTGTTTTTATATGAGATTATAAAAAAGAATTGAAAATTACGAACGTTCGTGCTATTTTTGCGTTATGACAAAGGGTATGGATACCAGGAATAATATCTTAGAGGCAGGCCTCGAAATGGCTAGCCAATTCGGACTTGAGGATGTGACCATTGGGAATCTTGCCAAAACCATGGATATGTCGAAAAGTGGCATTTTCGGACATTTTCAATCTAAAGAAAACCTGCAAATCATGATTATCGATTATGCTGTTCAACAGTTTACTGAAACTGTGGTCATTCCATCGCTGAAGATCGAGCGGGGAATACCACGGATCAAAGCAATGGTTGAAAAATGGATTGAATGGGGAAACAGCCTAAAGGGAGGATGCATATTTGTTTCAGCCAGCGCTGAATTCAGTGACCGGCCCGGACCAGTGAGAGATGCCCTTTTGGCCTATCAGACTTCATGGCTCGATAGCCTAGCTAAATTAGCAGATTCAGCTATGACAGCGGGGGATTTCAAACCAAATGTGGACACCAAACAATTTGCCTTTGAGCTCTATTCGTTGCTCCTGGGTTTTCATTACTATCATCGTATGTTAAAGGATGAAAAAATCCAGGAAAAGGAAGAAAAAGCCCTGGATCGACTTATCAAAAACTATACATAATTCGGTATAATTCTTAAATAAAAACCAATCAAATGAATCCATCTAATTTTGAATCCTTTTTAAAAAGCACGAACGTTCGTATATCTGACCCATTTTTTAGATTTATGTATGCTATTTTGCGTATTGGCCAATGGGTATATCCGAGAGGTACGGCCAATTTTGTTCGGAGGAAATTTTTTACCCCGATTACCAAACCAGCCGGCAAATCGCAAATGCATTGGATACATCGTGCAACACAATATAATGTGCAATCAAGAGGCAAGCGGGTTTCTACATGGAAAATTGGTGATGGGCCCACTATATTGTTTGTGCATGGTTGGAATGGCCGTGGAGTACAATTCCATCATTTTTTCCAACCTGCACTTGATGCCGGATATGCTCTAGTATTCTTTGATGCTCCCGCTCATGGGATTTCCGAAGGTGAAATGACCAACTACCTGGAAGTTACAGCATCTCTTGATGCGATCTTTAATCATGAAATAGGAAAAGATATCGCTGGTGTAGTTGCACATTCTATGGGTGCATCAGTTATTATCAATCATTTGTCAAGGTATCAACAAAATATTCCACTAGTATTAATAGCACCGGCGCTTCGCTTAATGGAATTGCTATTCGCCTCATTTGAAATACATGGAGTGCCGAAGAAAACATATTTAAAATTGGTTCATGAAGTGGAGGATACGTTTCAGATCCCATTGGAAACTCAAAATCCAATTGATCTGATATATAAAATAAAGAATAAGATATTGATCATTCATGATAAAGATGACCGTATTACCCCGATTGGCCCGTCTCAAAACGTCACCTCAGATTTAGCAAATATAGAATTGATCCGGACAGAAGGATATGGGCATACGCAGTTGTTGAGAAAAGACCTTGTTATCAGTCAGGCGATTCAGTTTATTCATGATCAGCTAGGTAATTCCTATATAACCAATAAAGAAAAAACCATGGCAATCTGAAATACGAAACATATGAATTACACGCTATAGAGTTATATTATTAATTAATGATAATGCAAATCCGTTTTTACTTGGTGGTACATTATTTTTTGAAATAGGCAACACTTTTATTTTTTACAATACTTGAATTACCTTTGCCACTAAAATTATGCACTAACTTTTTTACTAAATACTGAAATATGAAGAAATTATATATTGGCATTTTTATATTTTTGACATTTTTTACTATTAATGCCTGCCAGGAAACGTCCAAAAATGAAACCCAATTCAATAATACTGAGGCAAGTGATTTTGAATATGTGCTGGATCGATTTGCAGACCTGCAAATTCTAAGATTTAAAGTTTCCGGATTTGAAAATCTGGATCTACAAAAGAAAAAGCTGGCTTACTATCTCTACGAGGCGGCACTTTGTGGAAGAGATATTATCTATGATCAAAACTATAAATATAATCTCCGTGTCCGTAAAACACTGGAGGGTATCTATACGACATATTCAGGTGAAAAAGCAGGAGCCGAATGGCAACAATTTGACATCTATACGAAGCGAGTCTGGTTTTCCAATGGAATACACCATCATTACGCTACCACAAAAATACTCCCTGGTTTCAATAAAGAATATTTCACCCACTTGATTAAAAATTCAGATGAAAGTGCACTTCCTCTTGATGGAGTAGATGGGGAAAAAGGACTTATTGATCTTTTACTTCCAGTCATTTTCGATCCCGCATTTGATGCAAAACGCGTAAATCTGGAACCGAATGTCGATCTCCTGCAAACGTCGGCTAATAATCTCTATGAAGGATTAACCGAAAAGGAAGCGGAGAATTATTACCAAAACTTAAAGAATGAAGGAGATAATCAACCACCCATGTACGGCTTAAACTCCAAACTAGTCAAAGAGGATGGAAAGATTAGCGAGAAAGTCTATAAAGTTGGAGGATTGTATGCTGAAGCTATTGAACAAATAGTTTACTGGCTGGAAAAAGCCATTGGAGTGGCAGAGAATGGTGCACAAAAGAAAGCGCTGGAATTATTGGTCAAATTTTATCGTAGTGGCGATTTAAAGGATTTTGACTCTTACAGTATTGCCTGGGTGCAGGACACAAGTTCCATGATCGACGTTGTTAATGGATTTATCGAGGTATATGGGGATCCTTTGGGATTTAAAGGTGCTTTTGAGTCTGTCGTATCTATGAAGGATATGGAAGCTACAGAACGAATGGGTGCCTTGGCTAAAGAAGCGAAGTGGTTTGAGGCAAACTCACCAATAATGGATGCCCATCGAAAAGAGGATGTAAAGGGAATTTCCTATAAAGTCATTACCGTAATCGTGGAAGGTGGGGATGCTGCACCATCAACCCCAATCGGGATAAACCTGCCAAATTCCAACTGGATCAGAAAGGAATTTGGCTCAAAGTCAGTTTCCCTGGGAAATATTGTTGAAGCATATAATGCAGCTGCCAGTGGAGGAACCTTGGATGAATTTTATTTTACTGAAGAGGAAAGGGCAAGGGTAAAGGAATATGGAGAATTGGCAGGTAAAATGCATACAGCGCTTCATGAGGTAATTGGCCATGGATCAGGACAGCTGGAACCGGGAGTTGCCACGCCAAGTGAAACCTTGAAAAATTACCGGTCTGCTCTTGAAGAAGCGCGCGCAGATCTAGTCTCGCTGTATTTTATTATCGATCCGAAGCTGGTGGAATTAGGATTGTTACCATCAGTTGAAGTTGGAAAGGCAGAATATGACACATATATCAAAAATGGCATTCAGCTACAACTGAGACGCCTGGAGGAAGGATCAAACATTGAACAGGCACATATGAGAAATCGTCATATGGTATCCTCATGGGTATACGAAAAAGGCAAGACAGATAATGTAATAGAAAAAATTGTAGAAAATGGGAAAACTTATTTTGTAATTCGGGATTATAGCAAATTGAGGGAATTATTTGGCCAGTTGCTCAGAGAGGTGCAGCGTATCAAATCCCAGGGAGACTTTGACGCCGGCAAAGATTTAATAGAGAATTATGGTGTTGTTGTTGACCAGACTATGTTGAAAGAAGTGAAAGAAAGGTATGCCAATCTCAATGTTGCACCATATTCTGGATTTGTTCAACCCAAACTTGTACCACAAATGAGTGGAGAAGACATTTTGGATGTGGTTATTGAATATCCGGAAAGCTTTGTTGATCAGATGTTGGAATATGGAAGGGAATATGCATTCTTAACCTTGTAGGAATTTTTTGAATTTTGTAGATAATCATAAAAAAAGGGCCGAAGCCCTTTTTTTAATGTGACATGATTTTATCCTTGTGTTTTATAATTTGCTTTTTCATTGCCTCTACAGCCAAATCGGAAGCAGCCTCAAAAGTCTTGGCTCTCTCTTTTACAAAAAGCTGGTTCCTGGGAATGTTTAATTTAATTTCAATTATTTTATTCTCCATGTTATTATCCTTGTCGAGTCTCATAAAGACTTCGCCATCAATGATTCTGTCAAAAAACCTGTCTAGTTTGTCGGCTTTCTTCTGAATAAATTTAATCAATTTTTGATCCGCGTCGAATCGAATGGAATGCATTTGTAACTTCATAATACACCGTTTTTAAATTGAAAATAATTAAGCTTTCGGATGTGCCTGGTCAAATACTTTTTTAAGTTTGCCAAGCGTGTTGTGCGTATATACTTGAGTAGCAGCAAGACTCTGATGACCTAAAAGATCTTTTACTGCATTTAAATCTGCCCCCCTTTCAAGCAAATGTGTTGCATATGTATGTCTTAAAATATGTGGACTTTTTTTATCAACTGAGGTTCCTTGCAGGTAGTTCTTCACAATCCTATTTATCATCATCGGGTAACTCTTCTCTCCTTTATTAGATACGATCAGATAATCAATAACGTTTCCTTTAAACTCGTCATTTTTTATTTGAATATAATTTTTAATCAGTAATGATAAATTACGTGTGATAGGAATAATCCTTTCTTTATTGCGTTTTCCTAAAACCTTAATGGAATTGTTAACAAAATCAATTTTTCCAACCTTCAGTTCTACCAGCTCACTAAGCCTGATACCTGTACCATAAAGTATCTCTATAATCACATGATCCCGTTTCCCGATAAAAGTATCCTCAAATAATGCATGATCCAATAATAAAGTCATATCAGTCTCTCGTACAAATTGAGGTAGATTTTTCTTGGTTTTTAGATTGGCGAGCTTTGCGACGGGATTATTTTTAATCACACCTTTCTTCAAAAGAAATTTCTAAAAAGACCTGAGTGTTACCAATTTT
>Ga0209536_100009738_pt1 | contig 14256 bp, 13 predicted proteins | sample DeeMarSeWOR28_12_FD_187461 | JGI IMG/M metagenome (GOLD analysis project Ga0209536, IMG submission 187461) | Marine sediment microbial communities from White Oak River estuary, North Carolina - WOR-2-8_12 (SPAdes) (version 2) | ecosystem: Environmental > Aquatic > Marine > Intertidal zone >...
CGCAGCCTTTGCATTTTTCGGTCCAGGTCCCCGGTTTGTCCGAGGCCCCCAGAAAGGTCGTATTCAGGGCCGGGATCACCGGCAGGTGTTCATAGGCATCCGCCAGGGTTTGAACACCGGCACCGCAGGCCAGCGACAACACGGCATCGGTTCCCGGGGGGATTTCCTGATAATCGTTTACCAGGTCCTTTTCACACTGCCTGAGAATTGAGCCGACCAAAAATTTCGGCGGAGGGCCCTGATAATGCCGCATCTGAGAAAGGTCGCGTCTGAGCTGCTCCGCTTCTTTTTCGCCGCCCGATAGACAAACCGTCACGCAGCTGCCACATCCCAGAACGAGCACCTGCTTGAAGTCTTTAATCGCAGAAACGATTTCTTCCAGTGGTTTTAAATCTCCGACGATCATTTGGCCCCCGATTTTGAATGCAACAGCTTCGAGGCGGCGTCACTTTGCCGATGCTTCGGGCAGAGCGCTTCACTGGCTGAATCCAGCTGGCCTTCTATTTTTTGAAGAAAAGCCGACGAATACAGCGGTTCACCGCACACCTGACAGTGAATCAGATCAAGCGTAATGACTTCATCCCATTCGCCCACTAAAAGATGCTGAAACTCGATGGCGCTCTGGGGGCAAACCCGCCAGCACTGACCGCAGCGGGCGCATTTGGTCATATTGTGTTTAAGGGTCCGTCCGTCAGACTGATCAATAAAATCCAATGCCGCTGCCGGGCAATTTTCCACGCAGGCCAGACAGCCATTGCAGTTATTGTTTACTATAAAGTAAGACATAAACCTTAACCGTTATCTAATTAAAATAATTATAAAAATCTATAAAAAAATAAATTCGGAATCTTAAGCTCTAAATTGAAATCAAATTCGAATGACCCCGTCTTTGCCACGATGTTTAAACCTGGGGTCGGCCACCGAGTCGACCGCTTCGGCAGCCACAGTGGACTGCCCGACTTTACCCTTTGCCTTCATATAATGAAGATTTATCCGCCACCAACCAGTAACATGATTTTGACCGAATCACCGTCTTTGAGGGTCCGTTTTGACAACTCGTTTCTGGGTACAAAGCCTTCATCATTGAGCATCACCTGGATCGTCATATCCAGCTCCCCGGTGTGGTCCAGCAGTATTTTGCGCGCCTCCCGGCCGCTGCGCTGTAAAATATGCGCAATCAGGTCCGCCAGGGTTCCATCAGCCATTTCCATTTCGGTCTTTTTGCCGATCAACTTGGACAGTGTCGGAAGCCCGAGAGATTCTACCTTTATTTTCAAAATGGGTACCTCAAATATTCAAATTGTTCGATAAAAGAGCGTCACGCTTTAGCGTGACTTGAAGCGCTCCGCCTTCGGCGGATTGAAGAGCGCCCCTCCGGAGCTTTAGGCTACAGGCAAATCATATGTTGCCTCAAGCGAAGCGCTCCTCGAGTGAAACGCTCATCTAGTTGCCGCATATTGTGCGGAAACGATCGGATAGCCCTACGAAAGAGGGTTAGCGTGTATAATTGCGTGTTGCCCTGGCAACATTTGCGGCAGCCTGCCGCAACCGATCGGTGTTCAGCCTGCCGACTTCCAGATAGTCAACCGCCTTGGTGTAGCAGAAGCGCACGCATTGCGGATCGCCATGACACAGATTGCATTTGAACACACGGCCGCGCTTGGAATCCCACTTGGCTGCGCCGAAAGGACAGGCAGCGACACACATCTTGCAGCCGATGCAGAGTTCGTGGTTAATACGGATGCGTTCCAGCGCTTCATCGCGATAAATGGCGTCTTTGGGACAGACCGTCATGCAGGGCGCATCTTCACATTGCTGGCAGCTCATGGGGATATAAACGCCGATATCTTCCCATTTGACAATCTGAATACGGGCCAAAGAGGGGTTGCTGACCCCGTTATGCATCACCGAACAAACGAGCTCACAGTTGCGGCAGCCCGTGCATTTTTCCGGATCAACCGTCAATATTTTCTTGTCCATCATTTATCCTTGATATCGAATCGTACCAGAAATTTCAGTGCAGGGTCCTTAAAGCAGATTTCCCGGTCAGGTTGTTCATCTAAATGAACGTTTAGAGATTGGTATCCTATCATTTAAGACGGCTTTGTCAAGTTTATTTTTGAAATATACACAAGTTTATGATCCAATGGACGATCTGGAATCTAATAATCAGAAACATATCGTTCACTATAATGAACTTCAAAATAATTTATAATGATGAAAATTTAGAATGACCGAACCCAAAGTACAGGTCTTCATAACAGACAATAAGACATCAAAAGCCAGCTGCCACCTACCCCGCCGATATCAGAATTGCAATAGGGTTCACCAGCTGCCAAGCCATCAACAAATTCCTTGACAACCCGTCAAGCTTCATATAGCTACCACACAGTAGCTACTTCATAGCTACTCGCAATTGTTAACTTATTTTTTAGCAAGGGTGTTTCGTATCCATCAACCGCGCAGGGTTGCTGCCACCACTATCCCCCGGCAGTAGATACCCGCTGCATTGTTTTCAAATTAAACGCTTAACCCACCTTCTCCATGGTAACCTCGGAGAAGCTGATGAAAAAGGAGAAGATCAATGAAAAAAGGTTTATGGTTTTTTGCGATCCTATTATCTGTGCTGTTCGTGACTTTTCTATCGGGTTGCCCGAAAAAGGTTGAGGTGGAACCCGTGGTTATCGCGGTACCAACCTCATTAGGTTTTTTGGAAGGGGAAGAATCCCTGAATTCGGTCAATCTGGCTGTGGAGGAGATCAATGCGCAAGGCGGGGTAGATGTTGGAGGCACCAAAAGGCCTTTTAAAGTTGAATCCATCGATTTGCGCGATGCCGCTGCCGGTGTCCCTGTTCCCGAAGCACTTCTTGGATTAGAAAAAATTATCTTAGAAAAGAAGCCGGCTGCTATCGTCGTCGGCCCTTTCCGGTCGGAAGCCTTGTTAGCCGGCATGGACCTGATAGCCAAACACAAAGTACCGATGCTGGGTTCCATTGCAATGAGCCCGGGCTCTGAAGCTAAAATCAAAACGGATCCCGCAAAATACAAATATGTTTTCAGGGTTTCCATGAATGTCATTTACTGGGTCAAACTGCTGGCCGGAACCAATGCTACCCTGAAAAACCAATTCGGCTTTGACAAGGTGTATGTCATGAACCAGGATGTCGCCTGGGCCAGGGGTACAGCCGGCGGTATGGCAAAAAAGGTTTATCCGTCTTTAAACATGGAGGTTGTCGGCCACGATGAATTCCCTACCGGATTTTCTGATTTCTCGGCGGCATTGATGAAGGCCAAGGATTTGGGGGCGGGAGTCGTATTTGCGTGTTTTGACATGCCTGAAAGCGGCGTTCTGGTAAATCAGTGGAGAAGTATTCAAGTTCCGGCCATGATCGCCGGGTTTATTTCACCGATGGCCGGTGAGGCCGCCTGGAAAACCTTTGACGGAAAAATCGGTGGCCTCATGAATGCCATCTTCGAACTGGGAAATATGCCTTCAGACAAATATGCTCCAGCCAAGAATTTCTATAACGCTTATAAAGAGAAATACGGCAAAGGGATCCAGGCGGGCCATGGCCCGGCACCTTCCTACGAAGCGGTTTACATTTTGAAAGAAGCCATCGAAAGAGCTGGCTCTCTGGATCCGGATGCCATCGTATCCGAGATTGAAAAAACCGATCGAAAGGGAGTTATGGGGCGCATCAAGTTTGATGAAGGTCATCAGGTAATTTACGGAAATGATCCGGCCGAAGCCGCCGTCGGTGCCTTTTTCCAATGGACAGATGATGGTGCAAGAAAGATCGTCTATCCAGAGAGCATCGCCGAAGGTGAAATCGTTCTGCCGAATTGGGTATCGAAACGATAAACCTTGAAAAGCGGATTTTGATCTTTAATTGCAATTAAGCGAACCTGCTCGCCTTTGAGACTTTAGGAAGGCGAGCAGGTCTTGTTTTAATTTCGTGGTCTTGTTGATACATCACGCATCATTGATAAGCGTATCGATGTATGTAAACAATTGTGCGGTTTATTCAACACATATCTGTGAATACGCTTAAGTTAATGGCCGCCAAAATCTTGTATCCATGCTGACGAATGCGATCATATACGGTTTTGTCAACAGTGTCATATTGATGCTGGTGGCATTGGGATTTAACATTACCTTCGGCATCAGTGGCGTTGCCAATTTTGCCTACGGTGCGCTGTATATTCTGGGCGCACTGTCATGTTGGGTTTTTCTTAATTCGTTCGGCCTGCCCTATTTTCTTGCGGTAATCCTGGCGGTCGCTGCAACCGCCGTAGCCGGGGCCCTGATGTACCGGTTTGTTTTACTGCGGATCCGAGGGATGGTGCTGTCCGAAGTCATTGCAACCTTTGGTATCGGACTCGCCTTGCTCGAACTCTTTAAATATATCGGTTTTATTGGCTTTGAATATTCTCTGCCGGTCATAAGCGACACCAGCATTGAATTCGGTGCGGTCGTTATCGATCTGCAACGGGTCTTCATTGTTATCATCGGTGTCACGATGGCCGCCTTTATTTGGTTTTTTACCCACCACACCCGCACGGGCCTGCGCTTCAGAGGAATCGCTCAGGAGGAACGCACAGCCCTCAGTCTGGGGATAAACACGGATCGGGTGGCGATGCTCAGTGTTTCTTTTGGCGGCGCTTACGCGGCAATCGCCGCCATTTTTATCCTGCCCCTGGGAACAATCAACGTGGAACAGGGATACAGTGTTCTGATCAATGCATTGGCTGTATGCATTGTTGGCGGCCTGGGCTCCACGGGCGGATTGGTACTCGCCGCCTTTTTAATCGGATACGGTCAAACTTTCACGGTTACTTATCTGGAAAGCCACTGGGTAATGCTGGTTCCGCTAATTGCGATCCTCACCATACTGGTCATTAGACCATCCGGCATATTCGGCAAACAAAAAGAGCTGGAAGAAAGGATATAATCGTTGCAAAGGCGTAAAGAACGCATAGACCGTGGCATCAAAGTCAGGTCCAGCGATGTGTTTGCCCTCTCCTCCTGGCGCGAAATGCTTTATTTATCCGCCCCACGGCTGCTGCCCATTTTAGGCTTAATATTGCTGTCAATCGTTCTCAGCCACTATTGGCAGCGCGTTTTGCTTTCCGTGTCTGTTTTTGCCTTGCTCGCAATTAGCTGGGATATTCTGGCCCAAAGCGGCATGGTTTCCCTGGGCCAGGCACTTTTTTTCGGGACCGGAGCCTACCTTGCCGGAAATATGAATCACTATTGGGGTTGGCCCCCCTATGTAACCCTTCCACTGGCGACGATTTTTGGGGGCCTGCTATGTACGCTGTTCCTTATACCTGTCTTGCGTTTACGCGGAATTTATTTTTCAATGGTCACGCTGGTACTGCCGCTGATGCTGGTGAGAATCATCGAGGCCACACGGATTTTTGGCGGCACCGAAGGCTTCAGCGGGTTGGACCCCCTGCCGAACCGATGGGTGGAAATGTATCTTATCATCGCCGTTCTGCTGGCGGCCCTGTTTGGATTCCGGCGCCTGATGAATTCAGATTACGGTCTGGTGCTCAAGGGAATCAATGATAACGATCGTTCGGTAATGAATGCCGGCATCAATATTTACTGGTTTAAAACCCAGGCATTATTCATTGCCAGTGCGCTTGGGGCTTTTGCGGGGGCATTTATGACCCATATCTATATGTTTGTGGGCATGCCGGTATATGCACTGGATTATTCCATTTTGCCGATCGCAGCAGCGGTGGTCGGAGGTATGGGAACACTGGCCGGTTCAATGCTCGGCGCCTTTATACTGGTCCCGCTTTCAGAAATATTGCGCGGCCTCGGCGGACTCCGAATTGTTTTTTACGGTCTGTTCCTTGTCATATTTACAGTTGCGATTCCGGAAGGCATTTTTCATTATGTTCAACGCAAATACCATCAATTTGAACGCTGGGTGGAGGTCAAGTGATGGGTTCATCTTCCCTGCTAAACGTTTCCGGGCTCTATAAAAATTTCGGCGGTGTGCAGGCGATCTCCGATTTGAATTTTGAGATTGCCGAGGGTGAACTTCTGGGAATGATCGGACCTAACGGCTCCGGGAAAACAACGGCGGTCAATCTGATCACCGGCTTTGTGAAACCGACAGAAGGAGAGATCCGTTATCGTGAGAAAAACATTACCGGCTGGCCGCCGTATAAAATTGTCAGGATAGGGATTGCCAGAACGTTCCAGATGGTAAAGCCTTTTTATCAGCTGCCGGCCTACAAAAATATGATTATTCCATTGTACTCGCCACGGGTTAAGAAAATAGTTGGCGGAAAATATGGCGATAGAAATGCGGTGGCGCTGGATCTTCTCGAAGAGGTCGGATTTGAACGCGATGCATTTGTTGCTTACAAGGTGGCCAGCGTACTGCCCCAGGGATATTTGAAACGCCTGGAACTCGCTAAGGCGATTGCCCTGCAACCGGATTTGATCATTCTCGATGAACTTTTTTCCGGTTTGAGTCTGGCTGAAGTCGCCAGTATTGTTCCCATCATTGAAAAACTGCGTCAGCAGGGAAAAACCATTATCATGATCGAACACCGCTTAAAGGAGCTTTTCAGAATTGCCGATCGCATAATTGCGCTCAACTTTGGACAAAAAATTGCGGATGGGCAGGCGACGGAAGTCATGGACAGTCAAGAAGTAAAAAATGCTTACCTGGGCAGCGAGTAAGAGTGGATACCGGAATGCGGATTATGGAATCAGAGCCAATCGCCGACATCCAGAAGCCAATGGCCCATCGTAATCGTTTAATGCACATTCATTTTTTTAAATTGCAATTAACCTCATATGCTTAGGCAGGAAACGCGTGCTGGAAGTTAAGAATTTGATGGTTTTCTTTGAGAATGCCCTGGCGTTAAATGATTTTTCGATGAGGGTTGATCAGGGAGAAATAATCGGGGTTATCGGATCTAATAGCGCCGGTAAAACCACACTGATGAACACCATCTCTGGCCTTATCATCGATATGAAAATCAAGGAACAGCGCAAAGGCGGGGAAAGGATCACCATTTACGGGAAGATTTTTTTCCAGGGCGAAGAAATCACTGAAACCGAGCCCTTTGACCGCGTAAAGAAAGGATTGGTTCTATCCAGGGAGCGGCATCCGATTTTTCCCGAAAGCGATGTGGTTGAAAATTTGAAAATCGCCGGCCATCAAGTAAAAAAATCAACTTTAAAGAATCGGATAGACTATGTTTACTCGCTTTTTCCCGGGCTTGTGAATTTAAAACGACGAAAAGCCGGCTTTTTGAGCGGCGGTGAGCAGCAAATGCTCGCCATCGGGATGGCCCTGATCTTGAAACCGACCTTGCTGTTGCTGGATGAGCCGCTGCTGGGACTCAGCCCCATGATGCAGACCACGCTGGTTGATGCCATTAAAAATCTGAAAAAAGATTCGGGCATCACCATTTTGATCACCGAACAGTTTGCGCGACCGATACTGCCGTTTATTGATAGAGGCTATGTGATTGAAAACGGCATGCTGGCGCTATCGGGCAGCGGCACTGAACTTATGGATAACCCCGAAGTCAAAGCCGCCTATTTTGGAATTTGATGCTGCAAATGGAAAAAAGAATCGAAAATACAATTTATTCAACCTTTCTCAAAACCGCTGAGCAATACACAGATCATCCGGCTGTGGTTTACCTGGGCACCCGGTTTTCCTATGGGGAAATAAAAAAGATGTCCGATTGTTTTGGCACTGCCTTAACGGATATGGGGATCAACGCCGGACAGAAGATTATGATTTATATCCCCAACAGCATCCAGTGGGGGGTGGCCTGGCTGGGGATTCAAAAAATGGGCGGCGTCAGTGTGCCGATTACACCGATCTACACCCCCCATGATCTCAAGTATATCGCCAACGACAGCGAGGCCGAGGCCATTGTCTGCGCCGACACCAATTTTGGCTATGTCACCAGCGTGCTGCCGGAAACACAGATTAAAAAAGTGATCGTCACCAAAATGGCCGATTTACTGCCCTGGTGGAAGCGCGGCTTCGGCTACCTGTTCGATGTTATCCCCCGGGGGAAAATTGCCCTGGACGAAAACACCTTTTCCTTTCGCAAATTGCTGGCCCGATATCGTAATTCACCGCAAAATCAGCCGGCTGTCGAACCCGATGGAAATGATATTGCTGAGATTCTTTACACCGGCGGCACCACCAAATTTCCCAAAGGCGTTCCTTTCACCCATAATCTGTTTCTGGTTTCAGCCCGGGAACAGATAACCATCAGCGAATTCCTGTTTCCGCCGGAAAAAAATGTGATCCTGGGCAATGCGCCCCTGTTTCACATTCTGGGCCAGACCTGCGGCCTGGCAATTCTTTTGGTGGGCGGAACCCTGATTCTGCAACCGAAAATCAACCTGGATGCGGCCCTGGATGCGATACAGCGCTTTGAGGCCAAAACCATGATCGGTGTGCCCACCCTGTACCGCATGATTTTAGAGCATGATCGCCTCGATCAGTACGACCTGAGCTCGGTAGAATACTGGTTTAGCGCCGGTGATTTGCTGCCGGTGGAAATCGGCCGGCGCTGGGAGCAAAAATTTGGCAGAAAAATTCGTCAGGGATACGGCGCCACCGAAACCTGCGGCGGGGTTTCCATGTGTCCGGTTGATATCGAAACCCCACCCAAAAGCGTCGGGCGCATCATGGCAACCAAAAAAATTAAAATCGTGGATCCGGCAACCCTTGAACCGGTCAAAACCGGAGACCCGGGCGAGTTACTGGTTTCCTCTGATCACATGGTAACCTATTACTTGAATAAACCAGAAGAAACCGCTGAATCCTTTATTGAAATAGACAATGCTAAATGGTACCGCACCGCGGACGTCATGTCCATGGATGCAGACGGCAACCTGTATTTTGTGGACCGCACAGTCGACACTATCAAACACAAGGGCTATCGGGTGTCGGCCTCTGAAATCGAATCAACTCTCCAGGAACACCCGGCAGTCATCGGCGCCTGTGTTGTCGGTGTGCCGGATGAAAAAGTGGGTGAACGTATTAAGGCCTATGTGGTCCTCAAAGAGGACATCAAAGGCATTACCGGCTATGAGCTGATCAAATGGTGCCGCGAAAGCCTCGTCGCTTATAAAGTACCCCGGTATATTGAATTCCGAGACATGCTGCCCAAGTCCAAGGTCGGCAAACTGCTCCGACGTGAAATCCGTGATGAGGAACAGCGCAGGAAAGAAACAAGATAAGTTTAGCTAAAAATCAGCCAAACTGTTATTGGGTATCGGTTATTTGTTATTGGTTAGATTCAGCTTCCAAGCATCTAAAATGAAGTGCCGAATCAACTTCCTGTCAATTCGCATCCACCCATAATAAAGTCATCACCCCGCTTTTCTTTGTTTCTCCATGTAACAATGTCACCGACAGATATTCTTGTTGACAACTCCAGCGGCATTATTATATTCTTTTTTTTGCATATAGGAGGCCTTATGAAAGCGTTTATAAAGGTGATGAAAGCTCTGTCTGATCCCAATCGGGTCAAGATACTAAAACTGTTGCAGCAGAAAACCATGTGCGTGTGTGAATTGCAGGGTGCGCTGCAGATATCACAGCCCAGTGTTTCAAAAGCGCTTAAAATGCTGGAAGAAGTGGGCCTGGTAGACTATAGAAAAGAAGGACTGTGGGTAAATTATTATCTGGCGGACGGCAAGGCCAGCCCCTATGCAGCCAGCCTTTTAGGCAATCTTAAGCATTGGCTGGATGATGATCCGGAAGTGTCAAGACTCATTGAAAAAGTACCTTTTTTAAACCGTGCAGAACTGTGTAAGCTGTAATTTTCATTATATGCTTAAATAAGTATATAGCTATTTAGCAGAGCAACCAGCATCTCTCTGAATGAATCATAAGACCACCGAAAGGTTTTATAAATATATGCAGGCGTCAGGAGCAGAAGCTTAATGGATAACGTTACCGTTGTGGAAGAAGGACGAGCGATTGCGGCGGCAGCTGTAGAACATGGCAAGACGCCACCCCCCTCCAGCCAGGTGGACTGGCGGAGCATCCGGAAGCCACTGAGCATCATCATCGGTGGGTTTCTGTTATTCTTCTGGCTGCCGGTCACGAACAGCCGGTTTAGCGGCGCGCTGATCGAATCTTTGGCTCTGGCAAAGTGGTACGCTCAGGAGCATGTGATACTTTGCCTGGTACCTGCATTTTTCATCGCCGGCGCGATTGCCTGTTTTGTATCGCAGGCAGCAGTCATTAAATACCTGGGAGCCGGAACCAGAAAAATTCTCGCCTACGGGGTGGCCTCGGTTTCCGGCACCATATTAGCGGTCTGCTCCTGCACTGTGCTCCCTCTTTTTGCCGGCATCTGGAAGCGAGGGGCCGGATTGGGGCCGGCGACCGCATTTCTATACTCCGGTCCTGCGGTAAATGTGCTGGCAATTGTGCTTACCGCCCGCGTTCTCGGGGTCGCCCTCGGAATCGCCAGGGCCGTGGGGGCGGTGATCTTCAGCATCGTTATCGGCCTTCTCATGCATCTTTTATTCAGAAAAGAGGAACAGGCAAGGGCCGAGTCCCCTGTTTATATGCCCGAGCCGGAAGTGCAGCGACCCCTGTGGCAGAATGTGATTTATTTTGTGACGATGGTGGCGATCCTTGTTTTCGGGACCTGGGGCAAACCGGCGCAACCCGCAGGTCTGTGGCATAGCATTTACAACATCAAGTGGCTGATAACCGGCGGTTTTGCGACGCTTCTGGCGATAATGCTTGTCACCTGGTTCAAGGTTAAAGCATATAAATTAATCATCGCAGTTGCAGCGGTTTTGGGCCTGGCACTGCTCTTTCCGCATGAACCACTCATCGCCTTTTCTGGTGGGATTATCGCACTGGTGGTGCTGCTGACCTCTACCAGGGGTGAAACCGAAAACTGGTTTCTGGCAACCTGGGACTTTGCCAAACAGATCATGCCGCTGCTGTTTGCCGGTGTTCTGGTTGCAGGTTTGCTGTTCGGACGACCCGGATCGCAGGGCCTCATTTCATCTCATTGGGTCAACAGCCTGGTGGGAGGCAACTCGCTGGGGGCCAACCTGTTTGCCTCTGTAGCCGGTGCATTTATGTACTTTGCCACGCTTACGGAGATCCCGATTCTACAGGGTCTTCTTGGCGCCGGTATGGGCAAGGGGCCGGCTTTGGCCTTGTTACTGGCGGGACCTGCCCTCAGCCTGCCGAATATGATCGTCATCAGAAGTGTATTAGGGACGACGAAAACCATCGCCTTTGTCAGCCTGGTGGTCGTAATGGCTACGATCAGCGGCGTTATCTTCGGCCGCTTTTTTGCCTGATCCTTGGATCACGGCGTGCCGGGATTGCTCCTAAAGATGGTTTAAGCAGAAATATGGGAAGATCGCCCTCGAAAACAACCCGTGGCTGAACAGAAAGTTGAATGATCATGACCAAAGATGAAATCACCCAGATAAAAGTTGGACATCACCGTATGGGCATTATTGGATTGAAGCAGGCTCTGGAGGAAGTTTCCCGGGAGTTTGCCGGTAGATCGGATAATAAGGTCACCGCTGAACTGATTCGGCGATTGTCTAAATTAAATTACATACCTGAAAATAGCCGGAAAGATTACGAACCGGCATTTTTACGGGAATATAAAAAATTTGTCGGACAGCCTTATGAACGCAGCAACCTGGAAGATCTGGAAATTAAGGTTCTGGGCAGCGGTTGTCCCTGTTGTGACGATGTGGAACAGGACCTGATGGCGGTGATGACTGAAATGGATCTTGTAGCCGATATCGAGCATGTGACCGATCCCGCCGAAATCGGAAATTACGGGGTAACGGGCACCCCTGCCCTAATCATCAACGGCGAGGTCAAGGCAGTCGGCTCGATGCCCAAAAAACCACAGCTCAGGGCGCTCTTAAACGAAGCCGCCGCAAAGTATCCATAAATGTAAAAAATGTAGCTACGGAGATGTTCTGATGACCGATTCAACCGCAAAAAAGCTTTCATTTCTGGATCGCTTCTTGACCCTTTGGATATTTCTGGCCATGTTTACCGGCGTCGGGGGCGGCTATTTTTATCCGGACATTCGCCAGATTATCAACAGCTTCCAGGTCGGAACAACGAATATTCCGATTGCCATCGGTTTAATTCTGATGATGTACCCGCCGCTGGCAAAGGTCAAATACGAACAATTGGGCCAGGTGTTTCGAAACGTAAAAGTGTTATTGCTGTCATTGGTTCAAAACTGGGTCATCGGCCCGATACTCATGTTCGTGCTGGCGATCACTTTCTTGTCCGGCCAGCATGAATACATGGTTGGGCTGATTCTCATCGGCCTGGCGCGCTGCATCGCCATGGTGATTGTCTGGAATGATCTGGCTGCCGGAGATCGCGAGTACTGTGCGGGATTGGTGGCTTTTAATTCGATTTTCCAGGTTCTGTTTTTTTCGGTTTATGCCTATATCTTTATCACGGTGGTGCCGCAGTGGCTCGGCCTTAAAGGAGCGATCGTCGATATCTCTATCGGCCAGATTGCTGAAAGTGTCTTCATTTATCTGGGAATCCCGTTTATTGGCGGGATCATCACCCGCATCATCGGGCTGAGAACAAAAGGCATCGAGTGGTATGAGAATAAATTTATTCCGAAAATAAGCCCGATTACGCTGATTGCATTGCTGTTCACCATTCTGGTGATGTTCTCTTTGAAAGGGGAATATATCGTCCAGTTGCCTTTCGATGTAATCCGCATCGCCATCCCGCTTTGCATCTATTTTGTGATTATGTTTTTCGTTTCATTTGTTTTATCCATGAAAGTTGGGGCAACATACGAACAATCCACCACCTTGAGTTTTACAGCGGCATCAAACAACTTTGAATTGGCGATTGCGGTGGCCGTCGCGGTTTTCGGGATTGATTCAGGGCAGGCATTTGCCGCGGTCATTGGCCCGCTGGTGGAAGTGCCGGTGCTCATCAGCCTGGTGAATGTCGCGATCTGGTTTAAGCGCAAATACTTTCCATATGCCGTTAAATCACCGACCGGTATTTGCCACGTAACCTGCAAACCGTAGATAATTTTACCACAGAGCGCACAGAGACCACAGAGGCAGAGTTTGGTATGCTGTTGTTATTACAGTATAATTCTTTAAAATTCTCTGTGATCTCTATGGTAAATAGTCGCGGTTGAAACCGGTTTCAGCGCTCAAGTAAACTGCTTCTTTAGTTCTCGCTTCAGCAGTTTACCGGCCGGGTTTTTGGGCAACTCGTCCACTAGGATATATTCTTTGGGAACCTTGAAACCGGCGAGACGCGTCTTCAAATAAGCTTTAAGCGCAGCCGCATCCGGTTTCTGGCCTTTTTGAGCGATAATAAAGGCGGTAACCCGTTCGCCATATTCTTTGTCCGGCAGACCGACCACTGCGCATTCCTGAACCTCCGGCCGGGTATACAGGATCTCTTCAATTTCCCGCGGGTAAACGTTTTCGCCGCCGGTGATAATCATATCTTTCAGGCGGTCAACAATAAACAGATAACCGTCTTCATCAAAATAGCCGATATCCCCGGAGCGAAACCAGTTTCCCCAAAATGCGGCTTTGGTTTCTGCGGGATTGTTCAAATAGCCCTTGGTAATGTTTGGCCCGCAGATACAGATCTCACCGGCTTCGCCCTGCTTTAAAACCGTTCCTTCAAAATCCCGAATTTGCACCTCCACCAGATCAACCGGTGTACCGACCGAACCGACCACATGACGGTAGTAATGATTATACGTGACCATCGCAGCGCTTTCGGTCATGCCGTAAGATTCATGGATATCCAGACCGGTGCGTGCCTTCCACTCCCGGACCACCTCGGTGGCCATACTGGCTGCCGCCGAAAAACAATAGCGAATGGATTTAAATCGTTCTGGCAGATCCCTCAATTCCAATAATCGAATGTAAATGGTCGGCACGGCGAAAAATTTGGTAATCTGATGGCGTTCGATGGCAGCGACCGCTTCATCCAGATCAAAGGCCTGTTGAACCATTAATCCACCCCCACTGTAAACCGTGGAAAGCGTAATGTGGACCTGGCCAAACACATGATTGAGGGGTAAAAAACAAAGGGCACGGTCATTTTCGGTGGAGCGCTCATAATGCGCCACATTGAAGGTGGAGGTCTGCAGATTTCCGTGGCTCAGCATGGCACCTTTGGGAATGCCGGTGGTCCCCCCCGTGTACAGGATGGCGGCCGTGTCCTGCCGATTTCGGTC
>Ga0209536_100009739_pt1 | contig 14255 bp, 12 predicted proteins | sample DeeMarSeWOR28_12_FD_187461 | JGI IMG/M metagenome (GOLD analysis project Ga0209536, IMG submission 187461) | Marine sediment microbial communities from White Oak River estuary, North Carolina - WOR-2-8_12 (SPAdes) (version 2) | ecosystem: Environmental > Aquatic > Marine > Intertidal zone >...
GCCTAAAGAAGGAAAGCATATTCTCGCACAATACGCTGACGATTACGTCGTTGTCTATCAAGCTTATAGGCCTGAAATTGGCTTGTTTGCCGCAAAACATCAATATTTTGGCGGAGCGTTTAGCTTTACAAGGATGAGTTGGATTAAACCAAACTTTTTGTGGATGATGTACAGGTCAGGATGGGGTAAAAAAGTGGGACAAGAAATAGCATTAGCAATCTATTTAAGACGAAATTTTTTTAACCGCATTCTACTAAATGCGTTTCCTTCTACAAATATTAATAGACTACCAAAGAACGATTGGAAACAACATTTGTTGAAAACCAATGTGCGACTGCAATGGGATCCAGACCATGATCCTTTTGGAAAACCTTTGGAACGCAGAGCAATTCAATTGGGGCTAAGAAATGAATTTTTGGTACCTTTTAAAGGTGAAGGCATACTCAAAATCGAAGATATTTCTGACTATGTATCAGAGCAATGGCATTTATTGAAGTCTGGAGAACTGAATAAACTGTCAGTTCCAAAAGAAGATATATATCCCGTTAATTCAGAATTGCGGAAAATTATATATATGTGAGCCGCAAATTTTCGCCTACTGTCAATCGTTCGCAGTAATACTGCGCAACTAGCGCAGCTCTCTGCGCAATATCTTACCCACATTAGACTTAGGCAAAGAGTCTCTGAATTCCACGAGTTTCGGAACTTTGTATGCGGCAAGCTCTGTTTTGCAATGTTGAATTAATTCGTCTTCGGTTAACGCCGGATCTTTTTTTACCACGAATATTTTTACGACTTGTCCAGACTTTTCATCCGGCACCCCTATAGCGGCCGACTCCAGCACACTCGGGAGTTCGGCAGCAACATTTTCTATTTCGTTCGGATAGACGTTGAATCCGGACACTACAATCATATCATCCTTACGTTCCAGTATTTTGACGAATCCTTTCTCGTCAATGGTCGCCATGTCGCCCGTATGAAACCATCCATCTGGTTTCAGCACGGCGTCGGTTTGTTCCGGCCGGTTTAGATATCCCTGCATCACTTGGGGGCCACGCACACACAGCTCCCCCACTTCTCCAATTGGCAATATTTTTCCGTCATCGTCTTGTATGGAGCATTCAGTGGAGGGAAGTGGTAAGCCTATATTTCCGTTGTATTCCGGTAAATCAATAGGATTGATACATACGCCAGGTGATGTTTCGGTCAAGCCATAGGCTTCAATTAAAGTTTGTCCAGTGACCGATTTCCATCGTTCGGCAACGGATCGTTGCACCGCCATACCGCCACCTATGGTTATTTTTAACTTAGAAAAATCCAGAGCGGAAAAACCTGGGGTGTTTAGTAAGGCATTAAATAATGTATTTACGCCTGTTATGGCACTAAAAGGAACTTTCTTTAATTCGTTAACAAACCCTTTAAAATCCCGCGGGTTGGTTATTAAGCAGATCATCGCCCCGATTTTCATAAATAGCAGGCAGTTCGCCGTTAAGGAAAATATGTGATAGAGAGGTAATGGCGTAATAATGACCTCTTTACCTTCTTCTATAAATGGACCAATCCATGCGGAAGTCTGTTGCAGATTCGCAACGATGTTGCCGTGTGTGAGCAAAACCCCTTTAGCCACGCCTGTGGTGCCCGCAGTGTACTGGATAAACGCGATATCTTGATTGTTGATTTCTACCGGCTGGAATTTGCGTTGCCTGCCAATTTGAAGAGCATGGTTAAAGTTGATAGTGCTCGACAGCCTATAAGATGGCACCATCTTTTTAACATGTTTAACCACAAAATTCACTATCATTGACTTTGGAAAACTGAGCATGTCACCAATACGAGTGGTAAATACCGTTTTCACCTGAGTATCCGCGAGCACTTGCGATAACTTGTCACAGAAATTTTCCAATATAACGATGGCGGTTGCACCGGAGTCGACAAGCTGATGTTTCAATTCTCGAGGTGTGTACAGCGGATTTACGTTGGTGACCGTAAGGCCTGCGCGTAGTGCACCAAACAACGCGATAGGATATTGCAAAAGATTCGGCATCATTATGGCTAGTTTGTCGCCCTTGCGCAATCCCAACTCCTGTTGCAAATAGGTGGCAAACTCGAGCGTTTTATCCCCAAGGTCACCATACGTCAATTGGGTACCCAAATTGACAAACGAAGGCCGTTGTCGAAATTGCTGTGTGCTGTGTTCCAGCACATCGACTATGGAAGAGTAGGCATTGACATCAACCTCTGCCGGTATACCCTTGGGATACATTTTAAGCCATATTTTCTCGATTTGTGATGTTGTAGAGGTGGATTCGGCGTTCATTTTTGTGGTCTCGCGATAGATGAATTAGTCGACTACAAACTCATAAAATAATTATCGTATCTTAAACAACAATTTCCTTAACATAACTCAACTATACAATAATTTAAATGTAATTTTGGTGAAATTGTAAGTATCATAGATTACAACTTAGACCAAAATTAGCCCATGCTGGAATTAATCGCACATCTTGTTATTACGGCGGCATTGTTATTGCTAGTGTCCAATATGGTAAAAGGCATCCAAATCGATGGATGGGGCTCGGCCTTCCTGGCGGCAATGATACTTGGTGTAGTCAACGCCGTAATTCGCCCGGTGATGATAATTTTCACCATACCAATTACCATTGTAACCCTTGGATTGTTCTTATTCGTGATCAATGCACTAATGCTTTGGCTGGCTGCCGCCCTGGCGCCGGGTTTTCGAATACAAGGATTTGCGCCAGCACTTTTTGGCAGTCTTATTTTGACCGTTTTGAATATTCTTATCGCGGCAGCTTTTGGTGTATACTAAGCAACCATTGCGCCGCAAGCGAATCAGTTAAGTTTCACATTCCTCATTTGAAAAACGATTATTGTTTTTCCAAGATTTAGCAACAATGTATGCAAACAGTTATAACAGACCATTTAGATCATCTCTTGGCCATCCTCATTTTTATTGCTCGCCTCGGTGACATCGGCACTACATACCTGCTATCGCCAAAGTTGAAACTTGAAGCCAACCCCATTATCCGTAAGTTCCGCTGGCCTTATGCCATTGCCACATTGTTAATATGTTTGATTCCTTACGTATCAGAACAAGGCGCTGTTACTATCCTGGTTGCCTCATTGATGGTTTCAATGTCCAATAGCCTTCGCCTCTGGCTGGTGAGAACCGTTGGCGAAGAAGAATATTATCAATCGGTAGTAGATGCCGCCGGCCGGGCCAATCCTCAACAGTCCATTATTTTGCTGTTTTTACCTGGCTTTTTCATGAGCCTGCTGTCATTTATTATTTTCATGCTTTATCCTGAACCTGATCGCGATTGGGGGTTTTGGATTGCTGCGGGAGTATTCGCCTATGCCATGGTTTTGTTTATCTACATGCCGGCGAGCTTTCTTCGCTTTCGCAAAGCAGCGCTTCGAATGAAACAAGTAAACATTGATCAATGGAAATGAAAACTCTGCTGACAATTCCAGTGCTTCTAGCTGGCACCCTGATCGCGTTTAGCGCCACGGGCGAAATTTATAAATGGACTGATGAACAAGGTAATGTCTATTTTACCGACCGCCCACCGCCAAATCAGACCACGGAAAAAATCGAAGTTAAGATTAACTCCTATACGAGCCCTACCATAGTCGATATCGACAGCATGTTCGGCAAAACCGACAAAATTGTAATGTACAGCACATCATGGTGCGGGTATTGTCGAAAAGCGCGAAACTACTTCAAAGCGAACAAAATTGCTTTTGAAGAATACGATGTAGAAACTACCGATAGAGGGAAAAGAGATTACCAGAACCTGGGGACAGGCGGAGTACCGATTATTTTGATGGGAAACAAACGCATGAATGGTTTTTCTGTTTCAAAATTCGAACGTTTTTATCAAGACAATCGCAAACAATAAATTCACCCGAGAAGGGCGCATGAAACACACCTTTCCCGGGACCAATTAACCTGTACTTTATTTCGCTGCCTGCAGTTTAGACAAGGTAGGCTGAATATATTTGGCCAGGCTAATAGTCGCAATTCCTAAAATTACCAGCGTAAACCCAACCATATGCATTGTTGTACTGACCTCACCGAGAAACGCATAAGCCATGATTACTGTGAATACGGGGCTGATAGTACTGATTATGGCAGCACGTGGCGCACCGATACGTTTGATCCCCATGTTAATAAAATACGAGGGAAGCACAGTACAAAATAATGCCAGAATAAAAATCAATCCATAGGTTTGATTTTGATATTCCCCCAAGCCACTTGTTGCATTAAATAAGTAGTGCAAACATACTGCAACCGTCGCCCCCAACATACTTATACTGGTGAAACGCACCGAACCGACTTTCGCAATATATTTACCGCTTAGCACTACGAATACAGCGAACGCTATGGCGCTACCCAATACCAACAACATACCGTAGGTTGCATCGTGGCCGTAGAATCGAAAATCCTCAGCATATATGACTAAAATACCAAGATAGCTGAATATAAAAGCAAATATCTCGGTCAATGTGAGTTTATGATTTAAAAAAATAACGGATATTATCAACACAAAGCTGGGAAACAAATACAATATCATGCGTTCAAAACTTGCCGTTATGTAAACCAAGCCCGATAAATCTAAATAGCTCGCCAAGTAATATCCCAATATTCCGATAGCGCAAACCATCAGAAAATCCGAAATTTTCATTTTGGCTTGCTTGGAATTGGTAGCGAAGGCGTAAATCAGCAAATAAAACGGCGCCGCCATAGCCATACGCAACACCATTAATGAATCCGGATCCACACCGAGTTCATACACTTTCTTGATAAAAATCGACTTGGCGGAGAAAAATACTGTACCTGCCAATACCAATAAAACTCCAACAAAATAATACTGACGTAATTCTTTTTCGTTTGAAATATTCATATTCGCCTCTTTCCCTGTTACGGCGGCGAATCTTACAGCAGGTGTGGAATTGGTAACGCGGTAGGTAGCTGCGGTAAGATCCGCAGCCAATATTGTTACACTAATATAAAGAAAACAAATGACCACGGATGAAGGATTTGCGCCACTTCAGCCATAGCCACATCACTTGGATGTTGTGTGAATTGCTTTTTGACTTGATTGTATTCATGGCGATAGGTATAACATGATAAATCCTGTTGGGCAAGTGTAAATTTTAACTTTGAATCAGTACCGTAAAACCCCACAACCTGCCATGGCCTTAAAAGCAACCATATTCAAGGTGGATCTACAAATAGCGGATATGAACCGTAATTACTATCGGGATCACACGCTCACCATCGCAAGACATCCTTCGGAGAACGACGAGCGCATGATGGCGCGAATCCTGGCTTTCGCGTTACACGCCGATGATAACCTCGAATTCACAAAAGGACTCAGCACAGAAGATGAACCGGATTTATGGCAAAAAAATCTAAGGGGTGATGTGGAATTGTGGATTGAACTGGGCCAAGTCGATGCCAGGCGGATTCGCAAGGCCTGCGCAAACTCTAATCATGTACTTATTTATACTTACAACCCAAAAGCTGCGGAAGTATGGTGGCGCCAGATCCGAGACGATCTCACCCACCTAGAAAATTTGACGGTAATCGGATTGCCAGAGAAAGAGATCAAATCGCTGACACAATTTACAGAAAGAACGATGCGGCTGCAATGCACCATACAAGATGAGCAAGTATGGATAAGCGATTCTCGCGAAACGGTTTGCTTACACTTTAATCTATTGAAGCAGTCTGGAGTGCAACACTAGCAAGACCACCAACCAACTTATACTCAAGCTTTCTGCGTCACCAGTTTACTGTCTTGCCATACAATATAAGCCGCAGCAACAACTAATATCAATTCAAATACAAACGTCCAATGAATGATAAAATTCCACACCCACCAATCAAATTGAGCAGTGACTTCAAATAAACTATATTTCACTTCAGCAAACGGATACAGCCAATAAATCCCTCCGGCCACCGAGTCCAATAACATATGCAGTTCCGTGTTAATTAATAAAATTACGCAAGCCGTGCCAATGTCTTTTTTGAAAACCGCTTTGACAGAGAAATACAACAAAGTTGTCAACAAAACCCAAAACAAGGGTATGTGCGTCCAATAAGTGTGGTGGGTGTGTTGCCGGTGATCGATCAAATAAAAATATATCAAATCAAAATCCGGCAGCACACTGCACGACAAACCGAACATCACATAGTATTTCATTGAGCTGGCGTAAGCCAATCGAGGTCTAGTGTTACGCAGATAATAGCGAGTAATTAAGTAACCGGCAGGTAAGTGCGCGATGAACATGAGGTTACCTCTGTAATAAATATTCAACTACAGGCGATTAAATCATACCTAACTGGATTTTTAGTGATGAAATATGAACAATTCTGACCAGTCACTGTTACGCCTAAAGGTGTCTATAATTAACAAAAACCATTAACCCTTTTTTCACAGCCACACGTTTACACTGACTATGATAGCGACAACACCCCGGCTTTTTGTATTTATCATTACTCTCTTGTGCGTCGGCACCGCCTTCGCTAAACCTTTGAAAATGGAAGAAGTCCCCGAACCGTTGAAACCATGGGTTGCTTGGGTTTCCCAGGGCAATGAGCACAAGCGCTGTCCGTTCCTATACTCCAGTTTTGAGCAATTTTATTGCGCCTGGCCGGATGAGTTAAAACTCAATCTTGGCACCTCTGGGGGAGAATTTAGCCAACGCTGGCATGTCTATGAAGAAAGCTGGCTGGCATTACCTGGGGAAACTCAATATTGGCCGCTAGAAGTTACTATCAACGGCAAACCCGGAATAGTCATTTCCCGCAACGGCGCACCCGCCATTCAAGTTAGTGCTGGCAGCTACAATATCAAAGGGCGTTTACAATGGAACACCATGCCGAAATCCCTCGCCTTACCAAAATCCACGGCATTGCTTGTAGTCACGCTGGGCGGTCAAACGGTTCCTTTTCCTCGAGTCGAAAACGATCGATTGTGGCTGCAAGTCGAGCAAGTTAGTAAAGTGGAAGATCGGTTCGAACTGCAAGTGTTCCGGCACATCGATGACACCATTCCCGCGCAAGTCACCTTTTACCTCGACATGCAAGTGGCCGGCAGTGCCCGGGAAATTAGCCTGGAACTGCCGTTGTCGGAGCAATTCATTCCCCTACGACTGCAAAGTCCGCTGCCAGCTCGGTTGGATACCGATCACAAATTAGTTTTACAAATCAAACCCGGGCGCTGGCGTGTTGAACTCAGCGTACGGCGCATCGGACCCTTACAAAATCTTGCGCTACAAAAAACGGCCGGTTTATGGGTGGATGAAGAAGTCTGGGTTTTCAACGCCCAACCGCAATACCGCATCGTCAACGTCACTGGTGTCACCGCCGTAGATCCTCAGCAAACCTTATTGCCGGAAGCCTGGAAACAATTACCGGCTTACCGGGTACAGGCAGGGGAAATCATGACGTTTAATGAAGAACGACGTGGTGACCCGAATCCGGGTGCTGACAATTTGTCATTGACTCGCACATTGTGGCTCAGCTTTGGCGGTGATCGATACACCGTCAAAGATGACATCAGCGGTGTGAAAAAGACCGATTGGCGTTTAGAAATGAATCCTCCGGTGGAACTGGGGCAAGTGAGCATCAATGGCAAGCCGCAATACATCACCCGCCTGCAAGACAGTCAGCGCCGTGGTGTGGAAGTCAGGCAGGGCAATATTCAATTGACGGCGGATAGTATAGTCATGGGTGATGTCACGGTACTGCCCGCAACTGGGTGGAATCAGAATTTCAATAACGTGCGCACCGCATTGAATCTTCCGCCGGGATACCAAGTGTTTTCCATTACTGGTGCCGACCATGTATCCGCCACATGGCTCAGTCGTTGGACGTTGTTGGATATTTTTTTAGTATTGTTGATCACCGCCGCCGTGGGCAGACTATGGGGGAAAACTTTGGGGGTGATTACGTTGATCACATTAACATTGATATATCACGAACCCGACGCACCGGTGTGGATTTGGTTATTCGTTATATTAGGTTTCGCCTTACTAAGGGTGTTGCCCAGCGGCCGGTTTCGTCAGTGGGCCATCGCATACCGCAATATTGTTCTGATTAGTTTGATACTAATTACCATCCCGTTTTTTATCCAGCAGATACGCACCAGCCTGTACCCTCAACTGGAAAGCTATTATCAGCCCGCGGTACCCTTTGCGGAACGGGCGCCTTCAAAAGTGGACCAGGCTGTGCCACCACCCGCGGCGCGCATGCGGCCACAACGAGCGGAGATTGGTATTGCGACGGAAGAAGCGCGCGAAGATTCGGAAATGTTTAGAAGTGATAGCATTGCGCCAAAAATAATATACGAACAAAAATCCAAACTGGAGGTTTACGATCCCAATGCCGTATTGCAAACCGGCCCTGGGCTACCGCAATGGCAATGGAACAGCGTGCAATTCTCGTGGAGCGGCCCCGTAGACAGCCAGCAAGAAGTCCATATCACTTACATAGGCCCACTGACCAATTCCTTGTTGGGCTGGATACGGGTCATACTCGTCACTGTATTAATCCTCGGCTTACTGAAACTGCGTGTCAACAAAAGTACCGGCTTACGAATGGCCTCGTTGACTTCGCTCACTGCAAGCTTACTCTTTTACTCAGTGGCGCCCGTGTTATTCAGCATTCCCACTGACGCGAACGCCGAATTCCCCAGCAATTCACTATTACAAGAACTGCAAAACCGGTTATTTGCGCCGCCGGAATGTTTACCGCGCTGCGCCGAAGCCCAGTCCATGACGGTCAACATAACGCCGAACACACTGATATTGAATTTGACCATAAACAGCAGTCAAGCCGTGGTCATACCCATACCTGGGCATGCGGAACATTGGACACCGCAAAAAGTACTGTTGGATCAGCAACGCGCCCAAGGCCTTATTAAAGACTCCTTGGGCAATCTATGGCTGCCCGTCAGTACGGGCCAACACATTGTGCGCTTGGAGGGATTATTACCTGCGACGGATATTGTGCAGCTGCCGTTGCCGTTAAAACCCCATCACGTATCCGTTACCAGCGACGGCTGGGACGTTGCGGGAGTACATGCCGACGGCAGCATAGAAGCTCAGTTACAGTTCACGCGCCTGGCGCAAATAGCCCGATCAGGCGAAGACACAAGCGGTGAGTTCAACGCTGCTAACTTGCCATCATTCGCACAAATTGAACGCCACATAACGCTGGGCTTGGACTGGCGCGTGCAAACCACGGTCACCCGCCTCAGCCCGACCGGGACGGCCATCGTAATGCGAGTTCCATTATTACCGGGTGAATCAGTCACCACGGAAGGAATAAAAGTGGAAAACGGCAATGTGCTAATTAATATGAACGCCAACCAGGCTTCCACCAGCTGGCAATCTTTGCTGCAAATGAAAGATGAGTTGCAACTGACAGCACCAGAAAGCACCCAATGGACGGAGATCTGGAATTTGGACGTTTCTCCCATCTGGCATATGCAATATCAAGGCATACCGGTTATACGCCATCAACAAGCCGACCGTTGGTTGCCCCAATGGCGCCCCTGGCCCGGTGAACAAGTGACTTTAATCCTATCTCGCCCACAAGGCGTCGAAGGTCAAACTACCACCATAGATAATAGCCAAATCGGTGTGGATCCAGGCATACGCATCACCAACGTAAAACTAGCAATTCATATACGCAGCAGCCAAGGCTCACAACACCCTATCGTATTGCCCGAAAACAGCACCCTACTGGAAGTACGCATCGATAATGCACCCATACCGCTGCGCATGCAGGACAGAACCTTAATGCTACCGGTTAAACCCGGGGAGCAAAACTACGCTGTCAGCTGGCAGGAAACCCGCGGCATGGACATGCGTTTTAATGTCTCTCAAGTGGATCTAGGCACTGCCAATGTAAATCATCACATATCCCTTTCGGTACCGCGGGATCGCGTGGTGTTGTTTGTGGGAGGGCCTGCAATGGGGCCGGCGGTGTTGTTTTGGGGAGTGGTGATTGTGTTCTTGCTCGCTTGTATCGGCCTGGCACAATTTAAAAATTTAGTTCCGCTGCGCTACTGGCAGTGGGCGTTGTTAAGCGTGGGGCTGGTACCGGTATCCGTAGAAAGCGCGTTAGTGGTCATAGGCTGGTTTTTTATCACCGGGTTTCGCTGCCGGCTGGCGGCCGATGCCGAAAAGTGGAAATTCAACTTATATCAATTGGTTTTACTTGGTTTCACTCTGGTCACTGCAGGCACCCTGGTGTACGCGGTCTCGAGAGGGTTGTTGGGCTCACCCAACATGCAAATTTATGGCAACGGATCTAATCAGTATCAACTCAACTGGTATCAAGATATCAACCAGGCAATGACGCCGATGGCGTGGATGTTCACCATCCCGATGATCATATACCGGATATTGATGTTATTGTGGGCATTGTGGCTGGCATTTTCAGTGATCAGCTGGAGCAAATGGTTTTGGCAGTGTTTTTCCACGCATGGTTATTGGCGCTCCGTAAATTGGAAGAAAAAGCTAAAACCCGGCGAGCCGGCAAAAATCCCTCCAAAGGCATCCACGGCGGACAAAAAGTTGCTCGCGGGCAAACCACCCCCTGAAAAACCTGAGGATAAATCCAGTCACTAGCAGGCCATCCAGTTCCTCAGAAATCCCTGTTGCGCCCTAATATGCGGCAAAGCTATCGACCATGCCCAGCATCTGTGCAAACCAAGGCCAGCAATACGCGCAAGGCACTGTTTTTAATAAACTTTTGAATTGGCACTGAACATGCTGGGTGATAATCATGGGAATACGGGGGAAAAGCCTATGTTGAATGTAGAAACAAATCTGGAATCAGTGGCAAAGTCTTGGTTAGCACGTGGATTCTCCTTTGGCTCCTGGGAAGATTTCCCAAACACCTTATGGGAAAACGTGGTGCACGATAACGATGAGCTGTTTATGGTGGTTTCCGGGGAGGTTGAATTGGAATTAGCCGGCGTGCGCAAACGGATACAGCCGGGAGAAGAGATATTGATCCCTGCGGGCATGGTGCGTAGCAAAAGAATTTTGAGCCCGGATGGCGCGCGTTGGTTGTTCGGCTACCGCAAAAACGACTAGCGTTTCATTTTTTGTTTACGAAGCTTGCAAGCTTATGCTTGCTTAATTTTCTTGTCTTTTGAAAGTCTTCCTGCGGCGGCGCGGCATAGTCTTTGCTGAGAAATTTCAAGCGGGTTTCCCCCACGCGCACAATATCGCCATTCTTTAATTTATGCTGTCGAATCGCGTTGTTGTTCACATAAGTGGAATTGGTACTATCCAAATCTTCCAGAATATAATCCATGATATTAGGATCGCCTGGCGACTCTCGCACCGTAATTAAAGCGTGATACGAACTTACGGCGTCGTCAATAATCACTATCTCATTATCGGCCGCCCGGCCAATGCCCAATTGACTTAAATTGAGCGGATAAATCTTGTCGTCGATCAGTTTTTGTAGGATGGCCATGATGATGAGTCGAAAATTGATTAACAAAACTAATAAATTTTAGTTAATTAATTTACCAGCGTCCATATTCGCCTATTGGATGTACGTGAAAGCGCGATGCAGATGGTACGTCGCGTTGATAATTTCCTCTGGTCAACTACAATGACGGGTCAATAACTAGCGGTCCATTTGGCTATTTTATAGGCAAAACAGTTCCTTAAGCAATGCTTGCGAACTCCGCTAAGGTTTCTTAGAGCCGTAGAAAAACAACTTCCAGGGAATCCACAATAGGACTACATTATGGCTGCATCCAAACAAACACTGCTGAGTTACGAAAATTCCACCCGTCCCGAGCTACTGGCCGCTTATTTTCGCCGCATCAGAGAAGACAGCGAAAACCTGTGCTCACCGCTGCAAATCGAAGATTACGGCATTCAAACCATGCCATCGGTGAGTCCGCCAAAGTGGCATCTGGCACACACCAGTTGGTTTTTCGAAACCATGTTGTTAAAACCGTATCTTGCAAATTATCGCGAACATCACACCAAGTTTGCCGAACTGTTCAATTCCTATTACGACACCATTGGTGTTTATCATCCTAGACCGCAGCGTGGATTGTTATCCCGGCCTACCGTTAAAGAAGTCTATGCATACCGCGCTTATATCGATGAACAGATGTCACAACTACTAGCACACACCCACCATAAGCAATGGCCGGAAATCGTACGGCGCACCATCATAGGTGCTAACCACGAGCAACAACACCAGGAATTATTGCTCACCGACATTAAACATATTTTCGCCTATAATCCTCTGCGGCCTGTTTACTGTGAACCAGGGTATTGTGAAAGGCCACAGCCAACAACAAGCGCAGCCGATATGAAATGGATAGCTATTGAAGGCGGAATAAAGTCCATTGGTTTTGGTGGTGATGGATTTGCTTACGATAACGAAGGCCCCCGGCACAAAGTCTACCTAAATGATTATGCCCTCGCATCACGACCTGTCACCAACGCGGAGTTTATAGAATTTATCAGTGACGGCGGTTACGAGCGCCCGGATTACTGGTTATCCGATGCTTGGCAAAAAACCCTGCAACAGCGGTGGAAGGCGCCTCTGTATTGGGAAAAACGCGATGGCCAATGGTGGACTATGACATTGTCCGGCATGCAACCGGTGGATAAACATGCGCCGGTATGTCATGTTAGTTACTACGAAGCAGCAGCGTATGCCCGCTGGGCGGGGGTTCGCCTGCCCACGGAATCCGAATGGGAAAACGCAGCTGCCTCTCTGCCTGTTGAGGGTAACTTTCGCGACAATCTACTGTTGCAACCGATGGCGGCACCAAGCGAAGAGAGCGCACCAAACGAACCAATGCAAATGTTCGGCGACGTATGGGAATGGACGCAAAGCCCATATACTCCCTACCCCGGTTATTGCGCCGAATCCGGTCCGTTAGGCGAATACAACGGCAAGTTTATGAGCAGCCAAATGGTGTTGCGCGGTGGCTCTTGCGCGACGCCATTAGATCACATCCGCCCCACTTACCGAAACTTCTTTTATCCGGACGAGCGTTGGCAGTTCAGTGGATTTCGTTTAGCAAAGGACGTATAACCATGCAAAATACTCTAAACACTTTATCGTTTTATGACTTTCACCCAGTGCAAGCCAATCTTCATGACGAAGTATTATTTGGATTAAACCAATCAGTACGTAGCATTCCTCCTAAGTTTTTCTACGATGAACGCGGATCCCAGCTATTCGACAATATATGCAACACGCCCGAGTACTACCCTACCCGCACCGAAATGGGCATCTTAGAGAAAAATATCGACGATATTAGCGAATGCATAGGGGCTGAATGCATATTAGTGGAACCGGGTAGCGGCAGCAGTGAAAAAGTTCGTATGTTATTGGATGATATACGGCCGCAGGCTTATGTGCCCATGGATATCTCCAAAGACTATTTATTAACGGTTGCTGAGCAATTAGCGTTGGAATACCCATGGCTGCAGATCCATGCCACCTGTGTCGATTTCACCCGGAACATTCGCCTTCCGGTCTCTGTTGACGACCACCGCACGGTGGCCTTTTTTCCGGGGTCCAGCATCGGTAATTTCGAACCACATGCCGCTGTGTTATTCCTGAAGAATATCGCCACCATAGTGGGGCCCCATGGCGGTTTATTGATAGGCGTGGATTTAAAAAAAGATCCCCGCATTCTAAACGCCGCTTATAACGACACCCAGGGAATCACCGCGGAATTTAATTTGAACCTTCTTCACAGAATCAATCGCGAACTGGATGCTGACTTTGACGTCAATAAATTCGACCATCATGCGTTTTATAATGAAACCGATGGTCGCATTGAAATGCACCTAGTAAGTAACGAATCACAAGACATTCATATCAATGGTGATACATTTCGTTTTGCAGCCGGCGAGAATATTCACACGGAAAACTCGTACAAATATTCGATCGAAGAATTTCAGATGCTAGCTAGACAAGCGGGATTTGATTTAGTCAACGCATGGACCGACGCCAACCAATTGTTTAGCGTGCACTATTATCAGACTCAATAGGTTTAGTTAAGGCTTAATGTAGAACTACCTTTTGCGCCCCTGTTCGAGAAGCCACCGGATTTCTGTTCACCAGCATTGCGCGGGGGAAAATCGGGGCAGCACGTCTAAAATCAAGTGCTACAGGTTTTCCGCCGCGTTAACGTAGTCGCTAATCGCCGCCCATACCA
>Ga0209536_100009740_pt1 | contig 14254 bp, 9 predicted proteins | sample DeeMarSeWOR28_12_FD_187461 | JGI IMG/M metagenome (GOLD analysis project Ga0209536, IMG submission 187461) | Marine sediment microbial communities from White Oak River estuary, North Carolina - WOR-2-8_12 (SPAdes) (version 2) | ecosystem: Environmental > Aquatic > Marine > Intertidal zone >...
CTCCTTTGCTGCTTCTAGCAGCTCGTTACGGAAATCTGGATGTGCAATAGCTATCAGTGACAGGACTCTCTCTCGTATTGACCGGCCTCTCAGCGTTGCAAGACCATACTCTGTGATGACGACATCAACGTCACCTCTCGTAGTCACAACACCAGCTCCCTTACTCAGATGAGATACAATCCTTGACACTGTCCCATTCAGTGCTGTTGACTTGAGGCAGATAATAGACTTTCCACCTGCTGATTCCGATGCTCCACGGATGAAGTCGACCTGTCCTACAATCCCACTATAGAATTCATGACCAATCGAATCAGAAACAACCTGTCCTGTTAGGTCCACTTCGAATGCTGTGTTGATTGCGACCATCTTGTTGTTTCGAGCAATGACCGTTGGATCATTCACATAGGAGGTTTCCCTGAACTCAAAGAACGGATTGTTGTTTACATAGTCATAGAGTTTCTTGGTCCCCATCGCAAAGCTAGCAATGACCTTCCCTTTGTTGATGCTCTTCTTACGATTGGTGATCACTCCACTCTCAATCATGTCAATCATGTTGTCGTTGAATGTTTCACCATGAAAACCAAGGTCTCGAACTTCTGATTTGATAAGACTCTCAGTGACTGCATTCGAGATAGAATCAATACCGACTGAGATAGTAGATTCGTTCTCAATCAGTCTTGCAGCATACTCTCCAATCTGTCTGCTCCGCTCACTGACACTGGGAGAATCAAACTCACGAAGAGCTTCATTGTGGGGGACCAGATAATCAATCTCTCCAACATGTACATAGGAGTCGCCTTGAGTCACAGGCATGTTTTCGTTTACCTGAGCAATGACAAGATCAGCATTGTGCAATCCTGCTTTTGTAACATCCACCGAGATTCCCAGTGAGCAATATCCATACTCGTCCGGAGGACTCACTTGGACCAAGGCGACATCTAGAGGTATCCTTCCTGTATTGAAAAAGAGTGGAATGTCCGACAGGTATGCAGGAGTGTAGTCTGCTCTTCCCTCCCTCACTGCTTCACGTATGTTTTCAGATACAAAGAATGTATTATGTCTAAACTGTGTTTGGAACTTGGAGTCTACCGAGGGAGTGCTCCCTAGAGTGAAGAGGTGAAGTATTTCGTTGTCAGCCATATGGTTCGCATTCTCTACCAATGATCTTACAAGATAACAGGGGACACCACACCCTGTTCCAAGAAAGATTCGCTGTCCTCTCTCGATCTTCTTGATGGCCTCACTACCTGTGACTATCTTGTCCCTGTACCTTTCGGTCCAGTTTCCCTCGGCCATCTTTGAACACCTATTCTCTAGACGTAGTAACAAACCTTGATGATTCTATGGGTTCTTTCCGAGAAGCTTCAACATTGTTGCTTCACTGAGGAGTCCCAACTTCTCGGCAATCTCCTCGACTGATTTCACTGCAGGACTGTTTGGATCAAGTTCGGTCAGAGGTCTTCCAAGATAGTTGGCTTTTGAGAGCTCATCATCATTTGGAATCATTCCTATCAGTGTCAGGTCGACCTCCTCCAGTTGTTTCCTGAGATCATCCTCCATCCCTTCTGGAAATCGATTTCCAATTACTACAATCTTCTTGAAGTCAATGTGGACCTCTTTTGCTAAGTCCCTTATTCTAACTGCTGCCTCAAATGCTGCTCTTGAGGGGTCTATGACGATGACAAGGACGTCCACATTCCGATTGGTTCTCCGACTAAGATGTTCAAGTCCTGCACTCATGTCCATCAGTGTAAGTTCGTAGTTCTTACTCAGAGTATCAAGAATCTGCGTAAGCAGGCGGTTCACGTAGCAGTAGCACCCTTCTCCCTCAGTTCTTCCCATAGCCAAGAAATCAAACCTGTCACTCTCAACGAGAGACTCAAAGATCTCTCCTTCAAGGACATCCTGCTTAGCTACTTCTCCTCCCAGGGATCCATCATCAATGCTCTTACGAAGACGTGTTGCAATCGCACCTACTGACATAGGGACGTCAACACCAAGTGCACGTGGGAGATTCATGACAGGGTCTGCATCAACTACCAAGAGGCTTCTTTTGGTCAGCTCTATAACTGCTCTTGAGAGTAAGGCGGATGTTGTTGTCTTTCCAACGCCGCCTTTACCAGCTACAGAGACTACTAGTCGTTCTCTCATACTGTTCTCTCCCTTTGTAATTGCCAACATCAATGTTGAGATGTAGCAATTATTCTTCTTTCCACTTGCCTTCCTGGAGATACTTGCCGATTCCACTCGAGTCCTTTGGTCCGACTTTTATGGTCCAACCACTCGCTTCCTCGGTTTCACCACTGATCCTTGCAGCCATTCCTGGACTGATGAGGACCTTGTGTTTCACCTTGTCTGCGATACCAGTTTCCTCAAGGGTTTCTGCAACCTTCTCAGCAGTCAGCTTTCTCCCAGCAACTGCGGACTGGACACTCATTCCCTCGGTGTCAACTACAACGAGATATGCTGTGGATCCAGCCTGTTTGATGTCACTCTCTACAGTAAAGTATGTGAGTGCAAAGTTGGTCGTGTACATTACTGGTGAGTCAGGTCCGACATCACCAAACTCAACAAGCCCTGCCTCAACAGCAACAGGCTTCACAGGGTCTGTGTAGAGGTTACTTCGAAGGAACGTCAGTGGTAGATTTGTCCACATATCTGCACTGTGAAGGATGAGTAAGTCGGAATATCTGACAATCATCGCTGCAGCAGTAAGGACCTCGTCCCATTTCGTCAGTTCTGGAGCCTCTCCCTCTCTATGGTCCGCCCATACAGCTATTGGTGCTGAAAGGAGTGGATACCCGAGAAGTTCGTTTTCCCTAATGATTGCTGAACGTCTGAGCTGCGTGAAGTTGTCGACTGTAGCTCCAAGACCCGCCTTTGACGCAGTTCCTGGATCAAGGACCAGCTCTTTGACACCCATGGCACGAAGTGTGTTTGTCAGAGTTGCCAGGTTGTCCAGACTCCCTGGAGCGTATGCAACCAGTGGGAGATCGTGTTTGACAGCAATCTCGCCCACCTCTGACCACGTATCCATTGTGGCTGCATAGAGAAGTGGGCGTTTGTCTGCAATAGCTTTCGCGCCCGCAGCTAACATGGCTGGGTCTAGTGAACACAGGATAATTGGCCAGTTGGATATCTCCGTCAGTTTCTTGGCAGCTTTAGCAAATGTCTGTGGGTCTGTTGAAACACCCCTAAGAGCTATTCCATCAAGTCGCAGACCAGTTCCTATGTAGGTATAGGTCCAGTCTTCAATTTCCTTAACACGGGCTGCAAATGCGTCAGCCTCAAGATTATCCGCAACATCAAGAAAGAACGAGGTTGGATTTGAGTATCGAAGATCATGTCTGTATAGAACGAGTTTGGCTCCAATACTCGCTGCAAACTCGCCCACACCTATCGTAACTTCTCTGACAGGAGGTGTGACGAGTTCTTCCAGCTTCACTAGTTTCTTCGCATACTTGGGATCTTCATAGAGTGGTGTGCATGCCTTTAGCTTTACTGTGTGCTCAGCCATCTTTGTAGCAAAGGCCATGCAGTTTGCCTCTCCACAGTCCTGGCAGTTTGTGCCTGGAAGTAGGGGATAGATTTCTAGTGGGCCTGGTAGCTTTGCCATTAGACCCCCTCCGGTATGGACAGTGTAGTCCAGTCTGGAAATTCATCCACCTTTCTTGCTTCCTTCATCCAATCTATCAAGTCATGGACTGTCTTGATGGCTGCAGGGTGCATCATCATGAACAGGTCGTTTCCTGCAAGCATAAGAGCCAGCGCAGTGACACTCTCCCAGATGGGGCCACGTAGTTCACGTGGACCGAGAGATGGTTCGTTCAACCAAGCCTCTCGAGCCGCCCATGCGTTTGTAGTTCCTGAACTGATTGGGAATCGAAGTTCCTCATCCCCGAGTAGACCACCGAGTCGCATTCTCTGCATGATAGTGAACGCGTATTCGAGACCATACCCTAGAGCCGCTGTTGTAGGATCGATGACTATCTGTTCAGGTTTCAACCACTCGAACAGTCTCCGATTGAGCTCTTTCTGCTGGTTGATGTCTATTGAGGTCCATGAAAGCACAACCTGATCATGCTTCTTTGCTGCAACTGCGATCTCCTCATATACATCTACAGTCGCTGAACACAGGAGTGTTCTTTCTCCCTCACAGACCTCTGCAGCCTTAGCAAGAACTGGCCCATCCTTCTCAGGGTCTCCCGCTGAACCAATGAGGATTGGCACCTTCACAGCCTGAAGGACCTCTTCAATGGTCTTTGCTGCATCGTTGGGTGATGTGTCGCCTAGCTGGCGGTCAGTACTGATGAGATGCAACGTGACTACGTCTGCTCCGAACTTGTCAACAACAAGCTTTGCCCACTCCGCTGGGTCTTCCATGACTTCTTTGTAATGTGTCTTCACTGCCTTAGCTAGTGGTATCTTCATATCAAAGACGTCTGCTGCGATGATTGGAGGATGCTTAGGCGGAGCCTGAAACAGGTCCCAGGCAGGTGCAGTATGACCTCCAATGGTAACTGTATTCCCACGTGTTCCACCCTGTCCTTTCGTCGCTCCCAGGGTAATCTCTTGGATGCTCGAAGAGTATTCACCAAGAGGGGTCGCAAAAGATGATGAGATGAGTGATTTTGGCAGGGCGAGCACCTGCTGCGTAGCAGCTCTTGCAAGCTGCTGAACTGCAGGTCGCAATGCCAGTTTAAGCTCATCAATCTCCAAAGTGACGTTTTCAAGGACCAGTTCTGCAAAATCACCAAACATGTCGTCCAGTGATGTTGTGCGAGATTTCTCCTTGTCAGATGTCATTTCTTCTTGTCACCCTTCTTGTCTGTTCGTCGGATAATGACCTTCTCAGCGTAGATCTTGGCGTTCTTGAAAATGATTTCAAGTCCACCGCCCACGCCTCCTATCATAGCAGTCATCTCTCCTGGAACTGGGACATAGTCTCCATCAGCAGGAGTGATATCTGTCACATCATCAAGATCCTCCTCAAGATCAACCCAGCGTTCAACCACTGGATGGTTCTTTTGTTTGAGGTATGCCTTGAGGTCATCGATGCTCATCACCTCTGCCTCAGTTGGGATCTTGTCACGGATTGCCTCTGGCATGAAGTCATAGACACGTTCCTTGATTGATTCAGGAAGCCAGACAATTCTGTCCCATCCTCCATCAACCTGAAGGAACTTGGGTGATCTCATGTACTCTATTGACAGTCCATGGAAACCAGGTATCTGTCGACCACCGGCTGTTGAGTCTGCCATGCTAGAGAATGGTAGTCCGTTGACAGTGTCACCCTTGAAGTCTCTGTGAACAACACCAAGACCATCGACCTCTGGAATGACGAACGCGATTGCTTCGAAGCAACCGCAGCTTGTGTGTGGCTTCTCGAAGGCACTATAAAGTGCAACAGAGTTCACTTTCCCTAGGGACTTCTCGGTGTACGCTTGGTTCACTCCTGTGAACTCGCCACGGAATTCGTCAATTGTATCTCCTTTGGGGATTGCATAGAGTGGTCCCTTTGGATCTACTCGTGCTGCTGCACGACCATCGAACCAACTGATAGCACCACAGTTAGCATATCTCTGGGGAGTGATTGTGCACACGTGTGTTGGTGCAAATGACTGACAGAGTGAACATCCATAGAATGTGTCTACATCTGCATCGCTGAGACCTCGTGCCCGTGCGTCACGTGCATCGTATCTCTTGATGGCATCATCATAGCGTTCACCCAGAACTGCTGGGTCTGTGATGAATGTCACTTGGATTTTCTCGATGATGTTCATTTCGCTCTTGAATAGTCTCATCAAGACCTTGCCCAGAAACTCAAACGAGTTGAAGCCCTTCTCAAACGACTTCTTACTGAGTCTGATCCAGATGTCATAGCGTTGGTTGAGGTGCATCATTCCCTCTACGAAGTTGACGTATTCGTGAATCCGTCGTTCAATCACTCCTTCAAGGTCTGGTTCAATCTCTTTCCCAGCTACTTCAACCACGATTCCTAGAGGTTGGTAACTTCCTTCCTCCATGTCTTTTAGGTCTGGACCAATTATGTTGACCTTTTCGTCCTCGATGTCGCCCATATCTCGGGCAATTGCGAGTTCGAACTTCTGCTCCATCTTTGGTCCACCGAGCTCGACAAACATATCCTTGCCGCGGACTCGTTCACCTTCGTATACAACTCCAATGTCTACAGGAATGTCTTCAAATGACAATTTACTTACCTCCTCCTACAAGTTCTAGTATTTCGTCGAGAATGGTATGATACTGTTTCTCCTTCATGTTTGGAAATGACCATTTGGCATGAGGTTGGAAGTATCTACCAAGTGCGATAGCAACAATCTCTGGTGCGAAGTTCATCACACCAGAGAGCATGGTCCACTGCATATAGTATGGCTGGCCGTAGATCATTATCATGTCGTAGGGGCCATTGCCATGAGGTCCTTTCCACTCAGGATCCTGAAGCCTAAATGCGAGCTCCATAGCACCCATTGTTTTGGCTCCATCAAACCCCTTGTCTATGAATGACTTGATTGCACCTCCAGTGGCAATTATGTCCATCTTTCCAGCTTTGGCCAAGGCGATTGCATAGTCCACCATGTCGCCCTTTCCATGCTTTTCATCTGGAGCCTCAGAGCCTACAATTAGAAGGCGCTTCTTGCTCTTCGATAGATCTCTCTTCAAGACATCTGCCTTAGATAGTGCCTTCGCACTATCTGGGCCACATATCTCTCCGGTCTGCCAGGGTACGGGTTTCATCACCATTATGAACTACCTCCCATCACTTGCTCCTTAAGGAGCGTTGGGTCAGGAATTCTCCTTTCCTTCCAGTTGTTCTCCTTCATCTGAGTCAAGATCTTGTCCTTCAGAGTGATTGGGATATCTGTTTCACGTCTGATGTACTTCCAGACATCGTCTGGGAAGAATCCATAGTACGTTTCATGGATGTCCACATAGTGACTCAGTTTGATACTTCGACCCTTACCAGTATCGTTGGGTCTCAGAACCAGCTTTGCAGTGAGTACATTAGCCTCTGCAACTGTTTCTGCTGCATAGAAGAGATGTTCTGGTCCTGGAGCAGTGGGTACTCTGTCACCTGTACGTGCATCATAGACCATCCAGTCTCTTTCATTCTCAGCGGTACCAAGCAACATTCTTCTGTACTTTGAACCATGCGGTCCAACTATCACAGGAACTCCAAGTCTCCAGAAGCCTGCTGCTATTGATGCTGCTTTTTGCGACATTGCACCCCATGAGATACCCACAGCTCCCACACGGTGGTGGATGTAGTCTGCAATCTCAGCATAATTCCCGCGTAGGTTCCTCTTGGCGAATATGGCTGCAATCTTGATTGCCGCTCCCGCAATATGCGAGTTTGACACACATGAGCCTACATTGACAACCCCGCCTGCATCGAACTCTCCAGTCCTTCGTTCATAGATGGACTGACCATTCTCATCCTTCACATGACCTGCTGATATCGCAGCACATCCGGATGTGACGATGATGTAGCGACGTTTGGCAAACTCCTCTGCCATGTCATGTACGTCCTGTCCTCCACCAGGATAGTTCGCGCAACCAACATGAGCAATCACTCCAGGTATCTCTCCGAAAACAATTGGTTGTCCAACGTTGCGGATCTCAGTGTCCTGGATTGCTCCACGTCCGGTTCTTACGACGTGAGTTTCCTCTTTGCAGTCTGCTTCAGCAGCTGCCACCATCCAACTATGTAGGTCATAATCGTTCGGACATGCTGATTCACAGCGTGCACACCCAATACAGTTATGGTAGACTTCTCTCAGTAGCTCAAAGTTACCAACTTGTGCTGCTAAGACTGCCTCCATTACATTCTGGTCATTCGGACATGCTCGAATGCATTCACTGCATTTCTTGCATTCCTCTGCCATCTTCTGCATCTTCTTTTTTGACGGGAAGAACTTCATCTTCCGTCGCTTGTCCTTTATCGCCAGTGCTACTTTTACAGCCACCTCTCCTACAATTGCGTGATCAGATATGTAGGCACCAGGTATCTTTCCAGATACTAGCTCCTTGATGATTGAATCAGGAGGATCATCTGACCTATCTGGCAATCCCATTACCGCCTTATCGCTTGTCGAGATGACTGGAGCACTGACTTTCTTGGCCTCTTCCACAACATTAGTTCGGACGCACTGCTCGTCTACAACGACAACATCTGCCTTCCCACTTCTGATGTATCTGAGTTGCCATGAGATTGGGCCAATGACCTTGGCGTTTGGATCTCGTCTTGTTATGTCCCATGCTGTACAGCACATACCCCCAACTTCTGCCTCTTCATTGAGTCGTTTCTCAGTGATGTAGTCGGTGATTGATGCTGCTGGTACAATGTTGTGCCCGATGGTCAGAATAATGGCCTTGTTTGTGTCCATCATTCCAATACCAGATTTTACAAGTGGGGCATCTGGATCTGCTTGAGGCATTCCAAGCGTAGAAACCTGGGCAAGATCTGCAATCTCCATACTCAATTGGTCAACCATTCCTGCATGGAACACTTTACTCTCAAAGTCCATCCAGTTTCCTTCCTGACCAGTTGCAGTAGCAGAAAGGGTGTGAGTCATCTGGCTCTCACAGTAATCGAGGATGATGCTTGCATCCTCCAAGGTACGTGGACGCATTCCTGTAACAAGACGTGCAACAGGAGCATGTATCTCTGTACCTGGACCTTGAATGAGCTCGGTCCTTGGTCCATACTCCTCTATCAGATGGTCAATCAGATGTCGTGAGTGGGCCAAGTGTGCTGCGCAGCCTATATTGGCTGCAGCCAGAACGATCCTCGCTTGCTGACCCTTGATATCCAACCCACATGCGCCTCTTCTGTCTCCCGACAAGTCACACTTGCCCATTGTACATAGACAGCATACCTGACAGTAGGGCATGTATGATGGTTGGTATTTCGTCAAGATCTTATGATCCCAAGAACGGAGAGTGGTTGGACCCGGCATTGGTGTGGGACCCATCGGTTCGTCCCACTCATCGTCAACAATAGTGCCGATTCGAACCTCAAGTCCTTTGAACTTGCCAAGCCCAGTGTCCGCTTCATCCGCCTTGAAGTAAGCTTTCTTCTTCATACTGAATTCAGTTCCTGTGCGTGGTGCGATGGGCGAACACAATACCCCATAATAAGGTTGTGAATCTCTCACATCTCTGCTCTATATGTATGATATCAAAAGTTAACTCCGTTAACCAGTTCGTTAGAGAAAGTAAATCAATCGTCTTCTATTCTTTCAATCCGTAAACAAACCAACTAGGCATTGATTTCTTCGATTAGCCGCTGTTTAATCGATTGGATAGCCAACATTCCTGTTGATTTAGAATCCAAATCAATTGGAGCCACACCCTTTCTGTCTGCCTGTTTGATTGTTTCATCTAATGGCACAACTCCAAGAAGTGGAATTCCCTCCTTCTCTACCCATTTGCGAATCATCTCCTCATCATCAGGTGTCGCAACCTTGTTACCTACAGCAAAGACTCGTCCCACGTCGATGTCCATAGCCAGTTTCCTGATCTTTCCAAGGATGTCTAAGGACCGACGCCCAGGTTCTGCAACAACCAGAAGTGCATCCATGCCTGTGGTTGTTCCACGACCCAAGTTCTCAACCCCAGCATCCATGTCCATTACGAAAGCCTCGTCCTGTCCGATAGTGAGATGTCTCATGAGTGATTTGAGGAGTGTTGCTGAAGGACACATGCATCCCGAGCCACCTGTTTCTACAGTGCCAGCTACAAGAAGACTCACGTTATCTGGACCTTCTACTGCAAACTTTTCAGCAAGGTCATCCACGCGTGGGTTCAGTTTGAAGAACTGCTTGTAAGAACCAGCTCCCTCAATCTGTAATCTTTCCTCAACCAGTTTCTCGTTCTCTGTGAGAGGGACAATAGTATAGGCGACATCAGCTGGGATGCCCAACGCTGACCATAGTGTGTAACTAGGATCTGCATCTACAGCGAGTATCCTCAGTCCGTCTCTCCCTAGTAGCCTGGCCAAGGTGCCAGCTATCGTTGTCTTTCCAACACCGCCTTTTCCTGCAACTGCAATCTTCATCATTCTCTCTCCATTCTACTTCTTCACTAGCTCATGCAACCTCTTCAAAACATCACTGGTTGCGATTGACTTACTGCCACCCTTCCAAGGTTTGAACCCGACCTCTACCTGGTCCAACCTAGTCATGCTCTCAGATCCTTGAATGATCAAATCAGTGGTATGAATTGATACATCAGCTCGCTTGTCAGTCACTCCTCCAGGAGGGCCAACGTAAACTATCTTTGACTTGGCCAAAGCTCTAGCTACAGGTCCTGGAAGTGATGTCAGTGGGTCATCCCCAACCACCAAAACAGTATCGAACTCGCCTGCAATAATCTTCTGAAAGCTACTCGATTTATCTTTGAAGGTGTTGACTACGCCCATGAGATTTGATTCTGGATACATCGGTAGGGCGTATGCTTCCTTTCCAGTCTTCTTTATGGCCCCAATCAAACGTGCTATGGCTTCAAGATTCTCTTTGGACTTTCCTGAATTGAGCACTCCACTACCATAGAATATCACAGTACAATCAGACTTCTTGAACCCACTTACCAGTCCTATGACTTCTGCAGCTGGTATCCCGAGAACTGGACTCGTGATGGATGATTTACCTTCCAACTCTCCTGTGATTGAATCAATGAACTCTACATCCTTTCCCACTGGAATTATCATGCGATGGTTGGCCATCTTCATTGTTTCAGTCACTCGGACATCAACCACTCCGATTGTCCTACTCTCAACTCCTTCGGGAATCTTGTCGCCCCTTGGAAGGACAGCAAACCTGCTTGGGTGTCGATGAACACTTTCAGCAGGATCTGAACCCCAATAGATGATGAACTCTCCATTATTCCTGACGTACTCAAGATCTACATCGAGTTTTGATGAATGGATGCCATGTGCCATTGCCTGATTTAGACCAAGACTGGCCGCTGAATCGATGTTTCCTCCGAGGGTCTTAGATAGCGCAAGGCCTTCCTTGATGGCTTCGTTTGAAACGCTTGAGAACCCATACAACAGTATATTGTCAGCTGAAGATAGGACCTCTGCAGCATCATTCAGAACGTCATCAAATGAGCTTGGTATTCCATGCTTGAGTGCAATATCAAGGTGGGTGAAACCTAGCAGGCACAAGCCAAGGGACTTCACATCACCCTTTCCAACCTCAGCGACAATGTCGTCACAGAGCAGTGAACAACCATTACAGACAATATCTTCCATACGATTCACCTACCATATCTCAATTGCATCAGTGCAGCAGTATTGTTCACAGACACGACAGTTCAGCTTGTCAGGAGGGAACCTTCGACATTTCTCCAGATTGATGATCTTTGAGATTCCATTTTCGACCCTGAATACTGTGTCACCACTCTTACCAGCCTTTCCAATAGCGGTGTCTGGTTCAGCGGCGACATCCACAGGACATACGACCACACAGTTCCCACAGCCTGTGCAACGACTCTCATCAAGCTTGATTCCAGTTGCCTCAGCAGACTGCATTGGAGCAACCATTTCCCTCAGGGTTTCAAGGTTCTTCTCGAATCCCTCCTCCAAGAGAGGGGGACAGTCCTCAGGCTTAACATCCCCCAGAGCAAGCTTTGTGGCAAAAGCCATGCATGTCTTCGGTTCGCACAGTCTACAGTTCGTCTTAGGAAGGAGATTGTACATTTCCATCGGATTGAGTTTCAAGGCTGAGTCTCCGTAATCACCGGTAGGTCGCATAATACCAATTGTTTTGAGTTCCAGTCTATTCCAAAAGAACTAAACGGTATGACACAAAAGGTTGCGAAGTTCGGTTAACGGCCTTAACACCCTCAACCCAATACTTCATCAGCGATGAAATAAGAACAAAACTTCAGGATACGGTGCAATCTTTGAGCAAGAAACCGAAGACGAAAGACAGAGACAAGTTAGCTGTCTTCCTCTGCAAATGCGGCTCAAATATTGCTGATACCCTAGATGTCGATTTTTTGAGGGAGCGATACGAGTCTCTAGGTATCCCCCTCGTAGAGGTTGATGACCATCTGTGCTCCGAGCAGGGCGTCTATGACTTCGTTGGCAAGATCAAGAAGAGCAAGGCAAAACGAGTGGTCATTGCTGGTTGCTCTCCCTTACTTCACAGAGAATTGTTTTCGGATGCAGTTCGGGAGGCTGGAGTTGACCCTGGGCATCTCCATATGGCCAATGTAAGAGAACAGTGCAGTTGGGTCCATTATGATGATCCGGAAACTGCGACAAAGAAAGCTGCTGCAATCATTGACACAGGAATTGCAAAGGTCCGCGACTCAAATCCAATTCCCACCCAGGGTCTTCCTATGACCCAGAGAGCAATGGTGGTAGGCGGTGGAGTAGCTGGACTCACAGCCGCTCTGGAGCTGGCTGATTCAGGTATTGAAACTATCATTGTGGAAAGAGAGGGCTTTCTGGGGGGTCACATGGCAAAGTGGGACAAGCTGTTCCCTACCTTCGACTGTGGAATATGTATTCTGGGTCCTATGATGGCAAGGACTGCAAGACATCCTAACATCCGAATTATGACAAGGACATTCGTCACTGATGTTCGTGGAAACGTGGGCAAATATCGAGTTTCGCTCAGACAGATCGCCAGGTATGTCGATATAGAGAGTTGTACTGGTTGCAACCGCTGCATTGAGGTCTGTCCTGTCGAAGTTGCAGACGAATACAATAGCGGTCTGGGAAAGAGGAAGGCAATGGTCCGTCCATCTGTAGATGCTGTGCCTATTGCTCCCTATATTGATACAGTGAACTGTATTGGTTGTCAGTCCTGTGCAGGAGTGTGCGAACCGAAATCACTCCGGTACGAGGAAGAGGACCAAGAAGAAGTCATAGAGGTCGGGGCAGTCATCCTTGCGACTGGATTCGAGCCGTTCAATCCAAAGATCGTTGAAGAGTTCGGATATGGGAGAATTCCTGATGTTATCACCTCTGTAGAGCTAGAACGACTGATTAATCCTGAAGGACCAAGTGGAGGGAGATTGGTCAAGCCTTCAGATGGCAAACCTCCCAAGAACATAGTGTTCATCCCTTGTGTCGGGAGTCGATCTGAGAGGTTTGGAAGACCATACTGTAGCAGAGTCTGCTGTACCGCCGCAGTCAAGGAAGTCATGCAGGTTAAACAGAAACTCCCCGACTGTGATGCATATGTCTTCTATACAGACATGCGTGTCTTTGGGAAAGGGCAGGAAGAGCTGTATGAACGTGCTGCAAAAGAATACAACGTGAACTTCGTCAGGGGTGCGATTGGTGAGGTCGAGCTAGACCCGGTCTCAAGCAAGACCATAGTAAGAGCAGAAGACACACTGGCTAGGAAGATGTTGGAGTTCGATGTTGATCTAGTTGTCCTCATGGTTGGTATGGATGCTGAATCAAGTAACATAGAGCTGTCTCGACTCTTCAGAGCACCTCTGGATGAGAATGGATTCTTCATGGAACAACACCCCAAGCTTGCACCAAGCAGTACTGCATCGAAAGGCGTCTTTCTAGCTGGAGTTTCACAGGGACCAAAGGACATCGCTGACTCTGTGGCACATGCTGGTCTTGCCGCATCGAAGGTGAAGACATTGCTTGCTTCTGGTGACATAATCGCAGAAGCCTGTGTTCCCTCATTCAATATCGATCTTTGTATGGGTTGCAGACTCTGTGAAGAGAACTGCACACCTCAGGCCATCAAGTTCAATGATGACAAAGTTCCAGAGATTGATCTGGCTGCATGTAGAGCATGTGGTGCCTGTGTGGCTGCTTGTCCCTCTGGAGCACTGGATCTTCCATGCCTTACTAATGAGCAGCTCGAGGAAGCCACAAAGGCTGCTGTTGCTTTCAATCCCCTGAGGCCTGCGATTGTAGGGTATCTGTGTAGGTGGTGTGCATACAGTGCTGCTGATCGTGCTGGTTCCGAACGAATGAAGTATCCACCAAACATAGTGTCGATTCAGGTCCCCTGTACTGGGAGACTAAATGCAGACACCATACTTACTGCGTTTGCTGAAGGAGCTGATGGTGTAGCGATTCTTGGCTGTCATGTTCAGGACTGCCATTACAGGTCCGGAGCCAGATATGCCATGAACCGCACTGACAAGATTCGAGAGATGTTGAAAGCAGTCGGAATTGATAGCCGCAGGCTCTACTTCGGAAGTGCATCAGCAGCTGAGGCTGACAGCTTTGCAGAACAGGTGACTCGAT
>Ga0209536_100009741_pt1 | contig 14253 bp, 8 predicted proteins | sample DeeMarSeWOR28_12_FD_187461 | JGI IMG/M metagenome (GOLD analysis project Ga0209536, IMG submission 187461) | Marine sediment microbial communities from White Oak River estuary, North Carolina - WOR-2-8_12 (SPAdes) (version 2) | ecosystem: Environmental > Aquatic > Marine > Intertidal zone >...
GCAGCGGGGCGCCCAGTCCGCCGCTTAGCGTCATCCAGAACACGTTGTTCGGGGCGTACTTGGCATAGGCGGCGGCCACCGGTGGGGCGTAAAAGCGGATGTGATCGCCCGCATCCATGCCGTCATTGCCGTTGGCATCGTAGACAGCGACGGCGACCTCGTCGCCCAGGTGATACAGTCGCAGGCGGCTAAAATCGATGTCCGCCGGGTCGATGCCGTTGTTGGCCAGCACCGTCGGGTTGATCTCGTAGATGCCCGCGCTGGCCACCGTGATCTTATAGGCCGCATTGGACACGTCTTCATCGGGCGGGGCCCAGGCCGCGGCGATCAGACCGTTGAATGAGAACAGTGCCGACAGCAAGGGGCTGACAAAGCCGGGCGTCGGCCCGAATATGCTGGCCACTACCCCCATTGGCGGCAGGTCGTCCAAGCCGATGGTTCTGGTGGGTGGCTGCCAGGGCTGCGGGTTTATCGTCGACGCTTTGGCCAGGTTGCCGTCGACATAGTCGATTCGCACCCGCAGCCGGGTAAAGTGGTGGATCTGCCCGGTGACCGGGTTAAAGGCCAGCGGGTAGAAGATCAGCTGCTGTTTGGTGGCACCGCGGTAGACGAAGCTGGCGGAAAGCTCGGCGGCATACTGCGGATAATACGCATCGGTCTCATAGGCGCTCGCATCGATGACGAACACCTCGCCCACGGTTCCGTTATCAGCATCTTCGGGCCCCACTTTTTGCGGCACCGGGTAGACCCGGTAGCCTTCGTGCAGCTCAACTTCGGTCTCCAGCACGCTCAGCTCGGCGTGCCGGCCCTCGGGGATATCCACCAGGATACCCTTTATCGGCAGCTCGGGGGCGCCCACCTGCTGGGTGGTGCCGTGGATGTACTCGGCGATGCTCAGCCGCTCAAACTCCTGCCCATTGGCGGCCACCACCGTGCTGTCGAAGCGATCTGTTTTAAGCTCCAGGGTGATGCCGGTGGCGTCTTCGGCGATCACCTCCAGCCCGGCGCTCAGGCTGCGCGTCGCATAGCTGCCCTCCGGGTTTAAGTCGTTGACCTCGGCGCCGTCCAGGATGCCGTCGCCGTCTGTGTCCGGGTTGGTGGGGTCCGTGCCCCGTTCGTATTCTTCCAGGTTGCTCAGCCCGTCGCTGTCGGCATCGCCCATGGCATCGTTTACCCGGGGGTTAAAGCCGTAGGCCAGCTCCCAGTCGTCGGGCATGCCGTCGGCGTCCCAGTCCACGCAGATCGGGCCGTGCACCGTGCGCTTGCCGCTGTCGGCCACGTCTTCCAGCCTGTAGTAGTATAGCTTGCCGCGCTCGGCGCTGGTGTCCGTATACCGGTAGGACTGACCCGCGGTGCCGAACACCGAGCCGGCGATCAGACCCTCGTTGAGCCGGGTATACGGCCCTGCCGGAGACTCGGCGCGGTACAGGTAAAAACCCATGTTGCCGATCTCGTGCGCCGTCTCCCACTCCACGAGGACCGCATCGCCGTCGCCCATCGCTTCAAAACGCACCAGCTTCACCGCCGAGGTCCACGCCAGGCTTACCTGGGCATACTTGTTGTAGGTGGTCAGTTCCCGATCGTTTGTAGCGTCGTAGAGCCGGAAGCAATAGTTCTGCCCGTCGGGGGCCGAGGTCTCGGCGTTGACGGCGAACTCGATTTCAGTAAACTCGTCGTTATCTAGGGCGATGCCGCCGGTCGCATCCCCCACATCGATCACTTCGCCGGCCACAAAGGCCGTGGCCTCATCGGTCAGGCCCGGATTGATGTTGCTGGTCGCCTCGCCGCTGGTGATGTGGTCAGAACCGGTCACGGACCAATCCGCAAAATTGTCTACCGCCGTATAGCTCAACGATGAGCAATTGTAGCCTTCGGCCACCTGGAGTTCGTATGACACATTGCCCGAGCTGACCGCGGTTTCGTTGGAAATCCCAAAGCGCAGCCGCCTGGTGGTGTTCTTGGCCAGTCCCGCCAGGATCGCGTCCTCGGCAGCCGCAAACGTGGCCGTGACCGCCGGCTTGATGGCGACACCGCCGATGGCCATTTTATCCCTGGCAAAGCTCCAGGAAAGCGTCTTGGTGGGGGTAGTCCCCGCAGCGACGCCCCCCGCACCATAACTGGTACCCGGTGAGGTATTCCAATACTCCGTGTCACCGGAAAATGAACCCGGTGTTTGATCCTCGGTGGCGAGGACCGCAAAGGCCAGATCATTGGTTGATGCACACGGAACAGCAACGCTGGCGGATGTAGCATTGCCTGAATTCGACACGAAACTGCCCAGGGGATTGGCCTGATCAACGCCTGTAAAGGCCACGGCGCCGGCGATGGCATCACCGCTGAGGGAAGAATCAAAAGTGATCACGACATTATAGGTGCCGGCGGTTGGCGCCACCAGGCTCCAGATTTCAACGCGGGCACTAACGCCATCTTCGATGCGGTTTTCATGGGCGAGGGCCTCGGTGCCGTTCCAGGTAATGCTGGAGACCGTTTCGCCAGCGTCTTCGATGGAAACGCCCACCAGCAGCAGGCGGTTGGACCCCGACACCGCCACGTTGGATATGGTCAGCGAACTGCCGGAGGTGGTGGAATTCGATTTGTAATCGACGGCCTGAATCTGAACGACGGACACCTCTTCGGCACCGTCGTCATTGCGCCAGCGGTAGTGCTGCTGATATAACCCGAGGGACGCCGAATATTCGTCTGCCCCGATATCCCAGGTGCCGGCTCCGGTGGGCCTGGTATCGCCGTCGATATCATCGGTAAAAGTGGCGGAAAGATCACTACCGGCATGGAGCGCATCGGCGCCGGATTTGAGGTGGAGGTTCTCCGAGCCCGCCGTGGTTGAAACGAACTGGTTCCCCGGCGCCTTGTTGTCCCGGGTGGTGCCGTCGGCGGTGGTGTCCGAAGACATGTTGGTGGTCTGGGTCATCGTGCCGGTAAAATCGACGGCCGAGGCACCGCCGCTGGTACCGCCGGCATAGTTGTTGGTGGCCGTTACGGTGCCGGAAACGGCATGGATACCGGCAATGGTGCCGACTGAGCCGGTGCTGGTGACGTTGTAGATGGTGTTGTTGTAGACCAGATGGCTGTCCCCGGCCAGGCGCATGCCCTTGGCAAAGGCGTCGGCATCGGAGCTGGTATTGGTCATGTCGTAAATGATGGTGTTGGTGATGCGCACCGATCCGTCATCGATCTTGATGCCGACCGCAAAGGGCGTATTGGTGCCCGTTGATGAGGTAAAGTCGTGGATGAGGCACTTGTCGATCCGGATGTCGTTGGACGCTGCGATATTGGCGGTTTGAATGCCGCTGACGGATTGTCCGTTGGTGAGGGATGCGCCGTCGATTTCGAGGCCCTCGATGCGGACATAGTCATCCTGGATATCGATACCGGAAAAGTATTCACCGGGCGACGACGTGTTCGGCTTCAACACATAGCCCGTGCCCTTGGTGCCGTCATGCCGCTGGCTGGTTCCGACTTCACCGGCTGAGATGGGGGTGTAGATTCTGATATAACTGCTCGCCCCGGTGGTCCAGCCGGAAATGTTGACCTCGCTGGTGGGCGCATCAACCCCATCGGCGTAGCAGGCCACCATCATGATGTCGGAGAGGACTTTGGAGGTGTCGAAGTTTTCGACGGTGTCATTGAGGTTGTCGTTCTCATCCTGGGCCTGCCAGTTGTAAAGGGACGTATAGGCCCGGTAGACGGCCCAGTCATCGTCCGACGTCACCGCCGTGGGCGCATTGCCGTCCTTGTCCTTGACCGTGTATTGCGTTGACGAGTTGCGCCCGTGGACAAAGGCAATCGCATCGATGATGCTGTCGTCATTGGAGTCATACTGAATGGCATCGCCGACGCCGATGGTATTGGCGAGGCCGGTGCCAAACGTGGCGATGGAGCCGGATATCACCAGCTGATTCGATCCGCCGCCGCTGGCCAGAGCGGTGGCTGTGGTTCCCACCGAACGGTACATGGGAGTTGACGTCGAATACTCGATATGCAGCTTGGCTGCATAAGTGGGGCCATCCGGACTCGTACTGTCGTGGGCGCATCCCCGAAATTCCTTCCAGGCGTCGGTGTTGGGGACAAATACGGCCACCATGGGATCGCCGGAATCCCAGCCGGTGTCATCAACCACTTCCTGGATTACATTGACCAGGGAATCCGAATTGTACCAGGAGCCGGAAGTCAGATTGTCCGCCACCCAGGGTATCGATGCCGTCGTTCGTGAGCGATTGCTGATATTATAGGCGCCGCCGCTAAAATCAGCCGGGCTGTCGGCCAGCTCGAAATGAACATCGACATTGATATCGTCCTCATTACTGGCGCCGGTGGAATAAAGACTGATGTAGGCCGCCGTGATGGTGGCGCCCGGGGGAATGCTAACGTTGGTCCACCGGATTCCGCCATACCGGTAATTTGCACTGGTGGTGCTGGTGTCTGCATATATTTTTAGCTCGGCATCGCTGTCATAGACAGTTCCCGTATCCCCGGCTTCAAACGCATCGTTATCGTCGTGATTGACCTGTAAATCCAGCGTTTCCGCGCAGAGGGGTTGCGCGCAAAGGAACAACCAGAGGAGAATCATACCGCATAAAGCGATGTAACCCCTCCATTTGGTTATCGTATCTATGTTAAGAAGTTTAACCTTCATAGGTTCCCAATTACGGGTTGTTCTTCGTCAGGATCGCCAGTGATTCTGCCAGCGCTTCGACGGTAAATGGCTTTTCAATAAAATCGTGGATACCAATTGCGGAGGCATCTGAAGAGACAAGAGTATCCCGGTAGGCGGTGATCAGCACACAGAGGGTATCCGGGTGCGCCATTCTGACGGCCTTGAGAAATTCCAGGCCACCCTTACCCGGAAGTCTTAAATCGCTGATGATGATGTCGTACCTTGCCGTTTTGATTGCCTCCAAACCCTCTTCGGCGGTTTCGGCAGCCTGCATGCAGCAGCCTTTATTGGTGAAGGCAATGCTCAGCGAGTCCCGAATGAACTCGTCATCATCGACAAGCAGCATTTTTGTCTCTTTTAACTCATCGAAATAATTCATTTTTATCTCCGCAATGGTTTTGCACACAATAGTCCACCAAGAGGCACATAGCAGAGACCATGCCAGGCCAGGCCAGACTATGAAAATGTATTTATTTCAAATAGTTAACTAAGATAATAAAAAAGGGATTTTTTCTTGGAGAGAAGAATTTTATGGGATATGGCCCAAAAAAGTGGGGATAATACCCAATTGCGGATGGGGGAATGCGGATTGCGGATTATTTCGATTACGGATTGGGGATTGCGCCTGCCCGCCACCATGCCCGCTCGTGCCCGCCCGCTTGCCAAGCATCGCGAGGCGGACGGGCCTTGCGTGGCAGGCGGGTCGTCCGCCTGAGACGGACTCAGGCGCAGCGGGCGGGGATCTCGGATTGGAAAATAGAACAAAGTGAGGAAGGAGAGGATGGAAATCACAGGCAGGCACGCTGGTCAACTCCCTGGCTGACCCTCATGCCTGACTTGATGAGTTTATCCCGCATCGGATGCGGAGGCCTCTGGAAATGCAACGTCCCCGATACAATCTGGATGCCGGATCAAGTCCGGCATGACATAGGGGGAGGCCACTTTTTCACCGTGAGCCTTGAGCCGTAAGCCTTGAGCCACTGGGGACAGGTGACAAGGGTGAGGATGATGAGGTTCAACAAGATATGCTGCATGGCACTTTTAAATCGCCAGCTTCTGCCGCCGATAGCGGAATTTGTCCCGGGTCAGGTTCAGCAGCTGGGCGGCTTTGCTTTCATTGCCGTTGGCAAGATCAAGGGCCTGGTAAAAATAGGTTTCTTCAATGGTATGAATAACCGTGGGCAGATCGACTCCGGAAGCAGAGACGGGGGGAAGGGATTTGGGGCTGTCGGCTTCAACGACCGGATCAACCCGGCCGTTCCCTTTCCAACCGAGATCCTTGCTGGTCAGCTCGGATCCATCACCCATCAGAACAGCCCGTTCGATGAGGTTTTTCAGCTCCCGGACATTGCCGGTCCATTCAAAATCCTTTAATCGCTTCTCGGCATCAGTTGATATTGAGGTGATGGACTTTTCGAATTTCGTATTGAATTCCTGGAGGTAGTGCCTGGCGATAGGCAGAATGTCATCCCGCCGCTGGTTGAGAGACGGAATTTCCAGTTTAACCACCGCAAAACGATGATAGAGATCCATCCTGAATTTGCCCTGATTCACCAGGTCAATGAGATCTTTGTTGGTGGCAGACATGATTCTGGTTTTCACAGTTCTGGGTTTGGTACTGCCGACCCGGTAATATTGTCCCTCATCTAAAAAGCGCAGCAGCTTGGCCTGGGCCTCCAGGCTGAGATCGCCGACCTCGTCCAGAAATAACGTCCCATCGGCAGCCTCTTCCACCAGACCGACCTTGCCGGATTTATCAGCACCGCTAAAGGCGCCCTTGTCGTAACCGAAAAGCTCGCTTTCGATGAGATCGTTGGGAATGGCGGCGCAATTGACCGTCACTAGCGCCCCCTTGGAATTGGGACTTTTATAATGAATGGCTCTGGCAATCAATTCTTTGCCCGTGCCGGTTTCACCACCGATTAAAATAGGCGTGTCGGGGCTCTGGGCCACTTTATCGACCACTTCCATCACATCCTGGATGGCGTTGCTGTCACCGATAAAGCAGGGTATATTCTCTTTGAGGTATGTTTCGTGAAGGGTCAGAATCTCTTTTTTCATCCGGATGGTTTCAGCGGCATTGCGCAAGAGTATTTTGAGGGATTCCATCTGAATGGGCTTGACCACATAATCATGGGCACCGAGCTTCATGGCGGATACCACCGTCTTGACCTCTTCATAAGCGGTGATCATGATGACCAGAATTCCGGGATGCCGCTCTTTGATAAGTTCCAGCGCCTCGATACCGCTTATCCCGGGAAGTCCGATATCAAGCAGGATGATGTCCGGCGTATCCCTGTCGAGAGCGTCCAGGGCCGGCTCAGCAGCATTAAAGGCCATTACGCTGTAATTTTTTCTCAGTGCCAGGGCAAGGCCCTCCCTTGCAACTTTTTCATCATCGACTACGAAGACCGAGTAAGTCGTCATCTTGGATACATCCTTCGCTCAACCGGAAGCCGAATCGTGAATTCAGCCCCGCCCCATTTGCTCTTTTCTAGAGAAATGGAGCCGTTGTGATCGGCTATAATTCTCTGGGCGATATTCAGACCGATTCCGGACCCGTCTTCCTTGGTCGTAAAAAACGGATCAAATACTTTTTCCCTGAGATCCAGAGGTATTCCGGGACCGGAATCAGACACACGAATAAACAGGGTGTTATTGGTGGAATATGAGTCGACACCGATTATCCTTAGCCCGTTCGATGTCTCAATCGCATTAGCGGCATTGTTAATCAGATTCAGGATGACCTGTTCAATCAATTGGGGATCCGCATAACATAAGGGCAAATTGGAACCCAGAGACCGTTCGATCCTGACTCCCTTTTTGCGTAAGGCAACAGCCGAAAGCTCGATGGCCTCTTCCAGGGCACTGTTAATGTCGGTTTTAACCATTTTAGGTGCACCGGGCTTGGAAAAATCCATCACCCTTTTGATAACGGATTCGATTTTATTGGAGGCCGTCTGAATTTGACCTACGATTTGCCGCATCATCCCGATTTCCTCCCGGTCAAAGGACTCGGACTGACACAGATCGTCTAGCGTATACAGATAGCTGTTGATACCGGTGAGAGGATTTCGGATCTCATGGGCAATTCCGGCAGCCACCCTGCCCAGGGATATCATCTTATTTCTGATAATGAGTTGCTGCTCGAACTCTTTGGCCTTGGTAATATCCAAAACATTAAGCAGAATCGCATCCTCGTCGCGATAAGTTATTGTGGATGCCCGGCATTGAACCCATCGTAAATTCGCTGGCGCATCTTTACTTACGGAGGCGTAGAATCGAATGTTAAAATCAATCGATTGCACTTTCCCCGACCTTAGTTTCTTATAGGTGGCTTTCATTTCATCAATATCTTCGGGATAAATATCCTCGATTAAATCAGACAGCTTCTCATGGCCTGCCGAACCTCTCATTTTCTGTTGGGCAGGATTTTTATAAACAAATTGATCGTTTTGAATAATCGATATACCGATCGGTGAGTTTTCCACCAGGCTCCGAAAGCGCCCCTCGCTTTGGCGCAGGGCCTTTTCGGCTAGCTTCGCATCGGTGATGTCAATCCAGGAGCCGACGATCTCGTTGGGCTGCTCGTGTTCATCATGAATGATTCGCGATTCATCCCTGAGCCACCGATACGCCCCATCACGGTGCCTGAAACGGAATTCATGAACCCGGTCGCCGTCTTCGCGCAGCTTTGCTGAATCCAACCTGAAAAGCTCGAGGTCATCCGGATGAATATGGTTAAGCAGGAAATCAGGATCTTCGATGAAATCGATCCACTGGTAGCCCAGCTCCTCTTTGACGTTATCGCTGATGTAGGTGATGGAATTGCGGTCAGGTTTGGCCGCGTAGATGATAGCCGGACTGGAGACCAGCAGATGCTTCATCCGGGCCTTGGTTTTCAGGAGTTCTTTTTGCGCCGCCATCCGATCGGTTATATCGCGAACGGAACTAATGTATTTTTTGCGTCCGTCCAAAATAACAGGCGCGACGCTGATTTCAACTGGAAAAACGGTGCCGTCTTTTTTGCACTGATACCGAACCGGGACGAATCTGCTGCCATGTTTTCCCTGAGCCAATTTGCTAAGGGCCTTATTGGTTTTAACCTTTTCAGCTGAGATATCCGCTACGGTAAGGTTGCAGAATTCTTCAAGGGAATAACCGTACAAATCGAGCGTGGCCTTATTGGCATCCTCGAACTTTGACGTTTCGGCATCAACGATCGTTACTGCGTCTGTGATAGTTTCAAACAGCTGATGATATTTCTCTTCACTCTCAGCTAATTTTCGAATGGCTTTGCGGCGTTGTTTTTCAATCCGGTTGCGATCAAGGGCATTTTGGAGGGTGATAAACAGCTTGTTCGGCTCCAGGGGTTTGGCAAGGAAGTCATAAGCGCCGTTCTTTAGGGCATCGGTTGCCGATTCGATGGATGCATCGCCGGTCATCAGAATTACCGGCGTGTCCGGGGCGTCGCTTCCGATTTTTTTCAGAAGTTGCCTCCCATCCATATCCGGCAATCCGATGTCCAGCAAAACGAGATCCGTGTTTTCACGGCTGATGTGGCGAAGGGCCTCCTGCCCGTTCCGGGCCAGCTGGATGCTGTACCCATTGTAGCTCAAAAGTTTCTTTAAATAGCTGGAGAATATATTGTCATCCTCGACGACGAGGATAGCGGCTGAGTGGTTCATTATGTTAATTGCCTGCGAAATATGTTGATTGAATTAAGTGCCGTATTAGGTACGAATCGGTCCTGACATAAAGCAGCAGGAATCGTGCCAGATTGATAAAAATCATATATGTAAAAATTTCAGTATTTTATAATCGTTTATATCGCCCGCCCACCGCCTCCAAAACAGCACAGACGTCAGGCCTCCGCAGATCTGTCAATTATTTGACCTCCCTAAAAAAGGGGACGTTGTTTCTTAGGTTGAATAACTATGCTATGGTGGAAAAAATTCCATCGTAAAAAAGGGGACGTTGTTTCTTAGGTTGAATAACTATGCTATGGTGGGAAAAATTCCATCGGGAGGTAAAAATGCCCAGACAAGCGCGCCTGGATACGCCCGGCACATTGCATCACGTCATCATTCGTGGCATCGAGAAAAAAAACATCGTCAAAAATAAATATGATCGCAAAGATTTTGTGGAACGTCTGGGAAATTTGTCGACAGAAACAGAAACGGCCATTTTTGCATGGGCTTTGTTGAGTAATCACGCCCATATTCTGTTACGCAGCTCCGTTTCCGGTATTTCCCATTTCATGCGCCGACTTTTGACGGGCTACGCCATCAACTACAATCTTCGCCATAAACGGAACGGGCACCTGTTTCAAAATCGTTACAAATCAATAATATGTGAGGAGGATTCCTATTTTCGTGAACTGGTTAGATATATCCATCTGAATCCGCTGAGGGCAAAACTCGTCGAAAACTTGGATGGATTGGATCAGTATTTATGGAGTGGGCATAGCGTGCTGGTTGGCAAGCAGAAAAATGACTGGCAGGACAAGGAGTATGTATTGGGATGGTTTGGAAAAAGCAAAAAGGAGGCCCTAAAGGCATATCGCAATTATATGAAAAAAGGGATTGGTAAAGGGCGTCGACCAGAACTTGTTGGCGGAGGTTTAGTTCGATCTAAAGGTGGCTGGTCCCAGGTAAAATCAATGCGCCGGGCAGATTTTCGCGAAAAGTCTGATGCAAGGATATTGGGAAGTGGAGAATTTGTGGAGCAGGTCGTTCGAGAAGCTTCCATCAAGGTGAAATATCAGTTTACCCAAAACGAACGTAAACGAAAAGCCGAAAAATATATAGCGGAGGTATGCAAGCAAGAACGATTAAACATCATAGAGCTGCGTTCTGGAAGTCGCAGACAGCATCTTTCGAGGGCACGGGCCTTAATTGCAAATCATATTGTCACGAACTTTGGCGTGACATTGGCTGAGGCTGCCCGGAGTTTAGGCGTTTCCACCTCAGCGGTCTCCAAAATGCTGAATCGACAGGACCGGCTCACAGGCAAATGGATAGTTAGGAAAAAGTGAAGTTATTCATTTTAGGAAACAACGTCCCCTAATTTTCTAATTTTTAATGGGTTTTACGCTTTTTGGGAAAGTACCGGACATTACCAAAATCTTTGAAGTCCTGATCCTGGGTCCAGACAATGGCTGCATGGGCTCGAGCAGTGGCCAGAATGATGCTGTCCTCCATGGGTATCTTGTATTCCAGGCTGATTTTAGCAGCTTCAAGCGCTAATTCGATGGTAAGCTCTACTTCCTTGCCCTGCTTCATAAGGGCAGCGCTCTGCAAAGCGGCATCTTCTCCACGCTGCCGCATGACCGTTTTAAAAACTTCATAAACGCAAATGGTGGGAACGAGCAGGTTAGCGGTATCCTGGAGGGGACCGTCATAGTGCTCCGCGTTGGGGCCGTCCGCAAAATACTCCAGCCATGCCGATGAATCCACAACATTCTTCATACGCGATCGGCCTCTCGGTCGACTTCTGTGTCGATACCATTCAAAAAACCGCGCATATCCGAAATTTTTTTTACAGGAATGAGTTCAATCCGGTTGCCGTAAGCAAGGACCTGAACCTTTAAACCCGGCTTTAAGTTAAGAGATTCTCTGATCTTACGCGGGATGACGACCTGATATTTCGGTGAGATCGTTACAGCTTCCATTTACACTTCCCCTATCGATGACTTTTTCGTATTACAATAATATTATCGATGATCTAAGTCAAGAAAAAATCCTGGGAAAACCACGATGGGCCCTAAATGGAAATCTAAAAGAAAATGATTGGACCCGGGATCATTGCACGGATTTGCGAAAACCCAGAAAGGCTTTCAGGCGGCGGGAGGTTTTGATGAACCAGGAGGAGAGTTTGTGCTGCAGGCTGTATGGGTTGAAGCTGCTGCCGTTTCGCTCTATGGAGACGACCTTACCCAGAATCTGACCCGGCTTGACCGGTTGGTCATAGGTGCGGGCCGCATCGCCGCAAAGGATAAAGAGGCATTTGTTGCCTGAACCGCTCCCATCAGCGCCTTGCGGGCGTTGAGCGATTTCCGGCTGAAAAGAGGCTGTTTCCCCGGTCATAGAGTCTTGCGGCGCAAAGGCCGCGATCAGTGAGGAAAATTCCCTGGCCCGGTCTTCTCTGACGATACCCATGACCCGGTGGGCGATGAGACTGCCGTTGGAACGATACAGGACGATATCGCCTTTTTGCACCGTCGAGGGCTCAACCGGCTCCACCACAACGGACTCATTGGCCAGGATGGTCGGATACATGCTGTGCCCGGGGGCGTTGAAGCTTACCTTGTAGCCGTCTTTCAGCAGGTCTATTAGTAGCTCTTGAAACATCCGCTCACTCCAGTTCGCGAGCGCTTTGCTTTAGGATCTCCGCCTTGCGGCGGATTGAGGAGCGTACTGCCGAGGGCAGTGCTATAGGAGCGCTTCGCTTTAGGTAAAAATGCATTGATTCTTTTTAAGGCGCTAAGAAGAATTTAGGATCTTCGTCTCAGGCTGTTGAATAGGCCGTGCATCTTTCTAGAAGCTTTTTCAAAATTGCATCTTGCGTCCAATGGCTGCGTTGCGATGAGGTTTTAAATGCTCACGTACTACGTGTACGCTCCGCTTTAAAAACTCATCGACGCCTTGCCATTAAACGCAATCTACATTTTTGAAAAAGCTTCTATCAATGATTTCGGCATACTCTGGAACATCTTTAGAATCTGTTTTGTCATTCCGGGCTTGACCCGGAATCAAGCGTTTTTAAAGGCTTCGTGCTACTGGATGCTGGATCGACTCCGGCATGACACGGAGAAATATTGCGTGCTTTTGAATTTCGCCACAGTTTGTTAGTCAACCTCTTTGAATGTAACCCGAGGCTTACCCGTCTCAGGCCCTGATCCATAAGCCTAGGTGAAGTGCATCAACATTCCACCGGAGCAAAACGATCATTTAGGTCTTGGACAGTTTTCAATAACTTCTGATGCTTGCTTCCGCCTGGGCAGTATTCACAATTACCATGAGATGCAACATCTATACCTAAAACATGGGCTCTGAGGTGGGCGACTTCGCAGAAAAAGTCGATGGGGGCCTCGGCGTCCCGGCATTCCAGTTCGCTGTTGGCCGGGCAAATGCCGCACAGGGACCTGATCCGGCAGTCAGAGCACTTGGTCTTGCGGGTGATGTTTACCTGCCTCAGGTTGTACAGGTGCTTCTCCCAGCCCTCTTTGAAACTCCCCTGGCGCAGGTCATAGGTATATCCTGACAGCACGCAGGCCGCCAAGCGCCCGAAGGGATCAATGGCAAATGATTGAAACCCGGCGCCGCACTGATACAGCTTGCCGGCCTGTCCGGGATTCGGCTTCGGATTTTTAAACTGGGCCGCAAACTGCTTCCATTCAGCCATGCGGTCGGCATCCTCCAGGTCCAAGGTCACTAATCCCTCGGGACTCAGGCGCACCTCGAGGGGGCTCCGGGAGCAGTCCCGGCGCGGATTGATCATGGCGTCAAATTTAAAATCCAGCCCGAGCTCTTCTTGGACAAAGCGTTTCATATCGAAAATGTCATGCCTGTTTTGAGCAATGGCCATGGTCTTTAGCTTGAGCGGCAGGCTGCGCTCCCTCAACAGGCGAATGCCCTTCAGGCACCTGTCGAAGGAGCCCGGCACGCGGGTAATGGATTCGTAGGTCTCGCGGGTGCTGCCGTACAGGGTAATTTCGATGGCAAAAGGCGGCAGCTGGGCCAGGTAGTCGGCTACATCGGCCGTAATCAGCGTCCCGTTGGTAAACAGGGTGATCAAAAGCCCCTGTTGCTTGGCGTGGGCATAAATTTCAAAAAAGTCCTTGCGGAGAAAAATCTCCCCTCCGGTCAACAACAGCCACAAGCAGCCGAAATCGGCAATTTCATCGATGATGCGGCAATGTTCATCGAGGGAAAGCTCATTTTTCAGGGCGGCTTTATCGCCGGCAGCCAGATTGTTGTAGCAGTGCACGCAGCGATTGTTGCAGCGCTGGGTCAGCTCGATGGAACCGCCGATGGGGATCCGCTTGTTCGCGAGCCGCCGGTGGACCTCAAGGCTCCAGTCGCCGTATTTTTGTTCTCGCATAATCTAAATCTATTTAATTTTGTTAACCACCCGCTCCGCTCGAGGCACAGAGTACACAGAGAAGGTCTATTTCTTTAATTTGCCTCCGAGACGGAGGCAAACTTAAAAAGCCTGAAGCTGCGCTTCATGAAAAAAGTTTATCGTTTAGTTAAATGCCCCTTAAACAATGAAATTAAGACCTTTATCCCCGTGGAATTCAAGATCCCTGCCCGAAGGGCATGAGCTTATATCTTTTCGCTTTCTCAGCGAAAAGATATATAAATATTCTCTGTGAACTCTGTGTCTCGAATGAGACCTGAGCAACAGGTCGAATGGGTGGTAAAAATGTTATTGAATGAGGCGGGCTATCCTATAGCACCAGATTTTTGATCAATAACCATCGACCGGTAGTATTCGTTGGTTTCCAGCAGGGATTCGTGGGTTCCGATTTCAGCCTGACCACTTTCATCTATCACAACAATGCGGTCTGCGTG
>Ga0209536_100009743_pt1 | contig 14252 bp, 10 predicted proteins | sample DeeMarSeWOR28_12_FD_187461 | JGI IMG/M metagenome (GOLD analysis project Ga0209536, IMG submission 187461) | Marine sediment microbial communities from White Oak River estuary, North Carolina - WOR-2-8_12 (SPAdes) (version 2) | ecosystem: Environmental > Aquatic > Marine > Intertidal zone >...
ACCCTTTCGAGTCAATGGTTTTCAAGACCACCGCTTTCGACCACTCAGCCACCTCTCCAAATTCAGGTTCTAGTTGCTAGTATCCAGGTACTAGGTATCAAATTACAGCATTTTTCCCAAGACCTGGAACCTAGAGCCTGGGACCTAGAACCTGAGAAAGTGCGCTATCATACGCGAATTATCAGTTGTTTCAATGCAAATCACGATCAATTTGCCGCCAGCATCGTCCGTATTTGTTGCACTTTTACACAGCAGCATCAACCGGTCCTGGAACCTGCCCGGGAACCTGTTACACCAGTTCAGGCCATGGCACCACCAACATGACATGCTGCAATCTTGTCATGACAGCCCGAATCCGGTGTCAGATACTAAGCAGTTGATTTTAGTAGAATCGATGCGTATCATGCTCGAGATTACTGACACTTTTCTGCCATACTGGCACATTTATCAGGGTTATTTGTCATGAAAGACAACGGCGCTACACCTATCGAACTCCAGTCAATTATCGATGCCCATGACAATGCTTTCGTTGTCATCGATGAGGATTACACCATCGTTGCCGCAAACAAGGCCTACAGCGATGCTTATGGTGTAGACCCTGGAGAAATCGTCGGCAACAAATGCCACAAGGTGTCACATCATTCAGATACGCCCTGCCATCTGAATGGCGAAGACTGTCCACACAAGAAAGTCTTCGAAACCGGACAACCTCACCAGGTTCTGCATATCCATTTCGACCAGCACAAACAGGAAGAGCACGTTCGTATTAAAGGTTCCCCTGTACGCGGCGCCAATGGCCAGCTGTTTCTCGGCGAATCGCTGTTCCCGGTAGCCAAGTCACATGAACTCAACTGCGATGAACAACGCATGCTTGGCAGTTCACCGGCGTTTATGGCCTGCATCGAGGAAATCTCCAGTGCCGCGAAATCCGATGCACCCATCCTGCTCAATGGCGAAAGCGGTGTTGGCAAGGAAATGGCTGCAGAATTTGCGCATAAGAAATCGCCCCGCTGTGACAAGCCGTTTGTTTCAATTGACTGCAAGGCTATTTCAGAAGATATTTTCGAGAGTGAGCTGTTTGGCCATGAACGCGGAGCCTGTGACGGCTGTACTGGAAGACAACACGGCCTGATTGAAACTGCTGACAGCGGCACGCTGTTCATGGATGAAGTCGGAGAGATTCCACTGTCGATACAGGGCCGGCTGTTGCGCGTGCTGGAGAGCGGAAAATTCCGCCGCATGGGGGGGCGCGAAGATTTGGCCGTTGATATCCGCGTTGTCTGCGCAACGCATAACAACCTGCGCAAGATGGTCGATGATGGCACCTTCCGTGCCGACCTTTATTACCGCATCGCCGGTATATCCATCACCATTCCACCATTGCGGGAGCGTCGTGCAGACATCCCGTCGCTGGTAGAAGCCCTGATCAAAAAATTAAGGGACAAGAACGGCATTCAGTGCAAAGTCACGCGCGAGTCCACGGAATTACTCAGGCGTTATGATTATCCCGGCAACATCAGGGAACTGCAGAATATCCTGCAAAAAGCGGCCGCGCTGTCGACCAATGGCATCATTACACCCGATTTGCTTGAACTCGATGAATTTGCCAATATTTATCAAAATCCTTTGGCCGATCGGCGCATGTTCCCACGTGGCCACGATGACGGCAAACGCTCAATGACCGAGCTCGAGTCTGACCACATCCGCTCGCTGTTGTCACAGTTCAATGGCCATCGCTCAAAAGTAGCCGACGTGCTTAAAATCAGCGAACGCACGCTATACAGAAAACTGAAACAGTACGGCCTGCAGGATGTGGGTAAAAAGCGTGGCAATGGTGCATCAAGGCCCGGGTAAACGGCCGGCGCTAATAACTTGCATTCGCCTGATTAATACCCATATTATTTTAACGGTCGCAAACAATGTAACGGCTGTTATAATCAATTGATGGAACCTAAAGGCGCACCAGACGTCTACACTCAGCACATGAAACTGTTAATAATCGTTAATACATACAGGATAAAAACATGCAACAGATAACTGCAACTCGTTCAGAATCCCAGATTCTTGCTACCAACAAGGTGCTGCGGAATACCTATGCCCTGCTCTCAATGACGCTGCTATTCAGTGCCGCTACCGCGGGCATCGCTATGGTAATGAACCTGCCGCCTTTCAACCCCATACTGACCCTGGTTGGATATTTCGGTCTGTTGTTCGCAACGACAAAATTCAGCAACAGCGGCCTCGGCCTTTTGTTTGTATTCATGCTGACCGGTTTCATGGGACTGACACTGGGTCCGATACTTAACTTCTACATGGCAACTGCCAATGGCAGCCAGATGGTGATGACCGCACTTGGCGGCACCGGTGTCATCTTCCTTGCACTGTCGGGTTATGCACTGACCAGCCGCAAGGACTTCAGCTTCATGGGCGGTTTCCTGATGGTTGGCATCCTGGTTGCGTTCCTTGGCGGTATCGCAGCCATGATATTCTCGATGCCACTGATGTCACTGGCTGTATCCGGCATGTTTGTACTGCTGATGTCAGGCATGATCCTGTACCAGACAAGTGACATCATCCATGGCGGTGAAACCAATTACATACTGGCGACAGTGACACTGTACGTCAGCATCTATAACCTGTTCCTCAGCCTGCTGCACCTGCTGACAGCATTTGGCGGCGAAGATTAAGTTATAAACCAGGCAATAAATCACAACCCCGCAGCTTTAACGAGCTGCGGGGTTTTTTTTTGCCGTCCTGGATACGCGTTTACACAGAAACCGGATTACAATTTCACAACGCGAAGACGCAGCACTGTTATCAGCCTGGATTACACTTCGCTGCATCCAGGCTAGAGATTCTGACAAACGGGATACCAGCCTTGCTGGTCTGCGCTCACGGAAAACGACTCGGCCACCCAGTAACCGCACACGCAGGCCAGTTGATGATCGATGTAGATCAATGGAATCCGGTTGCGCTGCCACGGCGGTATGCCTGCTTCCTGCATCAGCTTTTTCAGGCTATGCGTGTGCCGGCGTCCCTGCGGCCTGAGTTGTTCTCCGCCTTGCCTGAAACGTACAGTCATTCTTCTGGCAACGGCATCCTGATGTAATCCCTTGCCCAATGACTGCTCAAGACGCATCTCAAGATTCAAGGTATCTATATACAGTGGCAATTCACCGTCCCATGCATACACATGATGAATTTCATGGCTGTTTAAAGCCGGCAGAATATACAATGTATCCTGGTAGCGCCTTATTTCCGTGCTGCCCCAGAATACCAGTGGTGTAGCATCTTCGGCCGCCGGCAGCACACTTTCGATAACTTCCTGCATTATATTTCGTCGGGGCCTGGCATATCCCGAAACATTGATCCAGTAACGCAGCACATTATATTGCCGTGCTTGTGGTAACTGCTTCAATTCTGAAATCGACAGGCTGTTTCGTTGCTGGGTAGTCACGGCTGCAAGATCAGTCGCTGCCATTGCATCAATAATTTCAAGCGTGTCCTGCTGTAATGCAGCGACATGAGACAAGGCTTCATTCGCATTAGACCAGTTTTCCACCAGCCTGGGCATGACTTCCTTGCGAATATAGTTTCGGTCAAAACTGGTATCAGCATTGCTCGGATCATCAACCCAGATCAGTTGATGTTCTTCAGCATACTGCCTTAACAACTCTTGACTGAATCCGAGCATTGGTCGCGCATGATGACCAGCACCAAAGGTTTTGATAACCGGCATGGACGCCAGGCCTGCAGGCCCTGCTCCACGCATCAATTGCAGCAGCAATGTTTCAGCCTGGTCATCCTGATGATGCGCAGTGAGCAATACCTCATCACTTGCAAGCTCATATTCAAGCGCCTGGTACCGCGCTTTACGCGCAGCATCTTCGGGACTCTCACCCGGGCCTGGATCAGCATCAACATGAATACACTGGTATGCAACATCCAGCTTTGAACAGACCCCGGCGCAATGCCTGTCCCAGTGATCAGCTTCGGCCTGCAGACCGTGATGGATATGAATGGCGCGAACAGGCACTCCGGCCGCATGGCATAAATGCAGTAAAACGTGAGAATCGACACCGCCACTGTAAGCGACGACACAGCTATGAGCAGATTGAACCGCTGGCAGCGTTTCCAGTATATGCTGGAACTGCCGGCCAAGGTTCACTGTCAGGATGCTTCTTCCTTGATGAAGTTGCCGTATGACATCAGGCGTTCATAGCGCTGATCGAGCAGCTTGTCCAGGCCGACCTTTTCGGTACTCTCAAGAGCACTGACTAATGCCTGCTTGATATTCCTTGCCGTGGTATCGATATCACGATAGGCGCTGCCCAGGGGTTCACGCACGATATCATCGATCAGCTCCAGTTCCTTCAGGCGCTTGGCCGTGATGCCCATGGCTTCTGCTGCATCTTCGGCTTTTTCAGCGCTCTTCCACAGAATAGAGGCGCAGCCCTCGGGGGAGATCACGGAATAGGTGCTGTATTCAAGCATCATGACCCGGTCGCCCACGCCAATTGCGAGTGCGCCACCGGAACCACCCTCACCGATGACGGTGCAGATGATGGGCGTCTTGAGGTCAGCCATCACAAACAGGTTGCGCGCAATCGCTTCCGACTGGCCGCGCTCTTCGGCGTCAACACCCGGATAGGCCCCGGGAGTGTCAATAAAGGTGAGCACCGGAATACGAAATCTTTCTGCCATTTTCATCAGGCGTAGTGCCTTGCGATAACCTTCAGGCCTCGGCATTCCAAAATTGCGCCGGATGTTTTCCTTGGTATCACGACCTTTCTGATGACCGATGATCATAACGGGCATACCATCTATGCGCGCCATACCGCCAACAATGGCAGGGTCATCGGCAAAGCTGCGATCACCGTGCAGTTCCTGAAAATCGGTAAAAATGCGATCGATGTAATCCAGCGTATATGGACGCATCGGGTGACGCGCCAGTTTGGATGTCTGCCATGGCGTAAGCTTGCCGAATATTGACCTGGTCAGACTGCGGGACTTTTCCTGCAGCTTGGTAATTTCCTCACCGATGTTAATTTCGGAATCGTCACCGACATAACGCAGCTCTTCGATCTTGGCCTCGAGTTCCGCGATGGGTTGTTCAAAATCGAGATAATTTGGATTCATATTGTTCAGAATGTCATTGTTTTTGAATGGATTACAGCAATAATAGCACGTCAATATTCCGACTGCCCGCGAATCGGGCTAAATTGCCTTGAGTTTTATAATTTCGCGCAACACCATGGTGGCATAACTGCCGGCCTGCAGGCTGAATGTCAGCACCAGGTCCGGATCCAGTTGCCGGCACTCGATATCCCTCACCGGCAGGCGCAGGCTCCTGCGCTGCTGCTCCACTCTAGCATCTCTCAAGCCCTGTTTGAATAGCGGATAGCGATCCACCACGGCCGATTCGATGGCCTCGCAGTCAGCTGTCGCCATATTCTCACCATCACCCCAGAGCACTGCAGTAGGATGTATCTCGCCCCTGACCAGGCGCTGATCAAGATCGTCAGAACCATCATCGCTGAAACAGGCACTGCGGCCGTCGAGCATGAATACATCGCCATCGATCCGCTGGTTCCATGTGCCCGCCTGGATCCTTTCCGAAAGGATGGTGTTGAATATCCACGAGCGCGCTGCCGATAAAAACAGGCTGCGCTTATGCCTGGGTATACGTTTACGCGGCTGCGAAAACATGCGTTCAGCATCTGCAAGGTTGCTTAAACCATGACCGAAACGCTGTTCGCCGAAATAATTCGGTATGCCCTGCTGCCTGATCAGCTCACAACGCGCTTTCACCTGCTCGATACCGCCATTGTTTGCAATGTCCAGTTCACGCAGCCTGATTGTGAACCTGTTCTGCTTTAACGCACCGCGCTGCAGTTTGCGCTGGTGCCGCGTTGATACGAGCAGTTCTACCCCTTCAAGCTGAAAAGCCTCCCAGTCAACATCATCCCGCCCGGGCAGGTAGACGCTGAACCACTGTGTAGTGACGGCCAGACGATCCTTCAAACCTGCGTAACCAACAGCGTGCTTTTTTACACCGGCGTGTTCTGCAATCCTGGCGGCCACCCAGTCGGTATTATTGTTGCGTTTACGCACCTGCAGCCAGGCATGCTCACCCTGCCCGGTTAACTCGAACGGCAGTTCTTCCTCGACAATAAAATCTTCCGGCTCCTGCTTGAAACGTGCACTGATTTCGAGCAATGGATAGGCACGCGCAAACTGTTCAAATTGTTCTTGCCTGAAATCTGACATCTTATAAACTCGTTGGTAAGCGATTTGAAAAAGCTAAAATAATTTACTCTCGCAAAGCCTGTCCTGAGTTCATCGAAGGGGCGCAAAGCCCGCAAAGGAAAAATAATGAAACGGTACTCATGACTGCCCCACATGTTCGTCATTCCCGCGAAAGCGGGAATCCATTGTCTCTGTTACTCTGGCTTTCAATGACTTACTAGATACCCGCTTTCGCGGGTATGACGTTAATTTTATTTTTTAAATTATTATGTCCATTGGTATCAGCTCACTATTAAGTCATTGTCATTACAGTACAAACCGTGCATATATATAGCCATTCTGTGGAACAGCAGTGAAACGGTACTGTTTCATGCAACACATGGTACATTTCACCTTTGCGGGCTTTGCGAGATTACATAACATGTTTACATCGACCACAAAACACCGTATTCAAGTTATCGGCACAGCTTTACTGTGCTGCCTGGCTGTTACGGGTTGCGACCCAACGCCAAAATTAGAAGCACTGGCTGAGGATGCCGTCATTCTTGCCTTTGGCGACAGCCTGACATTCGGCACCGGTGCCAGCAAACAACAGGCCTACCCCGCACAGCTACAGGCACTGATTTCACGCACGGTGATCAACGCCGGCATTCCGGGTGAAGTCAGCAATACCGGCCTGCGCAGGTTGCCGGCCCTGTTAACACGGCATCAGCCCGACCTGGTTATCATCTGCCATGGCGGTAATGACATTTTACGCAGACAGGATCTGCAGCAAACCAGCAACAACATCCAGCAGATGATCAACTTGAGCCGGGCAAACGGTGCCGAGGTGATCCTGGTTGGCGTACCCGAATTCGGTATCTTTCTTTCCAGCGCCGGATTCTACACAGATCTCGCCGAAGTTAACCGCCTGCCGATTGAAAATACTGTACTCAGCGATGTGCTGAAAGTCGCCGCGTATAAATCCGACCAGATACATCCCAATGCTGATGGTTATGCTTTTATGGCGAAACGACTGGCAACCCTGCTGGAAAAATCAGATGCCATCTGATAATAAGACAATCGTCCTATTTTTAGCCGGGTTGACATATTTTGACGCTTCGTCATATTATCGCCACCATGTCCGCCCAGCCAGATAACCTGCCCCGTAAACAACGCGAGTTCCAGCAAAGGGAACAGCTGATCCTGGATACCGCCCAGAACATGCTGCACCAGCATGGCTACGCACAGCTGACCATGGAACGTATTGCAGAAGCTGTCGAATATTCCAAGGGTACCATCTACAACCATTTCTCCAGCAAGGAGGACCTGGTCTGCTCGCTTTGCTGCCGCTGCGTCAGCAACCTGATCGGGTTATTCCAGCGCGCCTATGATTACCCGGGCACAACGCGCGAACGCTTTGCTGCAATAGGGATTGCATACTCGCTTTATCACCAGTTAAACCCGCTCGATGCCCAGAATATCCAGATCGTCAAAACCAATGCGGTTCGCGAAAAGCTGAGTGAAAAGAAACTGCAGGAAATGAATGCGCTTGAGCATGAAATCACCCAGCTGTGCATGAACCTGGTTAATGAAGCAATAGCAGCAGGCGATATTTCCAGTACTGAAAATCATACCACGGACACCATCGTCTTCGGCTTCTGGTCGATGCTCTATGGCGGCATGCTGCTGGCGCAGTCGGATATACCACTGGAAGAACTGGGTTTCAGCCCGGCAATTATGATGCTGTGGAATAACTCGCAACGCTTGATGGATGCCTATGGCTGGGAGCCATTAAGCACGAACACTGATAGCGACGCTTTATTTGCCAAACTATGTTCTGCGTTGTTTGCAGAGGAAGTATGCAGGCTTACTCAAGGGGAGAACCGTCATGGTTGAGTTATACACGCATTTAATTATCCGCTGGCGCTATGTTGTGGTGCTACTGACACTGGCTGCTGTAATGGTGATCGGATATGGCGCGCAGAAGCTCAGCTTCAGTAACGACTACCGCATGTTCTTTGGAACAGACAATCCGCAATTACTTGCATTTGAAAAGATGCAAAACACCTTCAACAAGAACGACAACATCCTGTTTGTGATCACGCCCAAAGACGGTCGGGTGTTCAGCGTCGACACCCTGACCGCTGTCAAGGACATCACCGAAGAAGCCTGGCAGATTCCCTTCTCCACCCGGGTTGACTCCATCACCAATCACCAGCATACAGCCGCCGAAGAAGATGACCTTGTGGTTGATGACCTGGTGCCGGATCCATCCATCCTGACCGGGGAAGATCTTTACAGGATCCAGTCCATCGCTGTCAACGAACCCATGATGGTGCGCCGCCTGATCTCACCCGACAGCAAGTACACCGGTATTAACGTGACCGTGCAACTGCCCGGTAAAAACCTCGATGAGGTACCGACTGCAGTCGCATATGCGCGCGACATGAAAGCGAAATACATGGAGAAGTATCCGCAGCTGGAAATCAGGCTGGTTGGCCTGGCGATGATGAACAACGCGTTCCCCGAGGCCAGCCAGGATGACGCAAAGAACCTCTATCCGCTTGCACTGGGCTTCATCATTGTCACCCTGTTACTGATGCTGAAAGGCCTGAGCGGAACGCTGACAACATTCCTGATGATTATTTTTTCAATCATTACTGCCATGGGTCTGGCCGGCTGGCTGGGTATCAGACTGTCGCCACCGGTAATGAGTGCACCGATCATGGTGCTGACCATGGCGATAGCCGATGCTGTTCACCTGCTGGTTAGCATGAAGCATGAAATGCATCTCGGAAAGAACAAGGTGGATGCCATGGTCGAGAGCATGCGCATCAACTTCTGGCCAATCTTTGTCACAACGCTGACAACCGTGCTCGGTTTCCTCAGCCTGAACTTCAGTGATGCGCCGCCATTTCATGACCTTGGCAATATTGCCGCGATGGGCGTCGCCGCTGCATTCATTTATTCGATTACATTCCTGCCCGCGCTGATCACCATTCTGCCGGCCAAATCCACCCGCGAAGTCACCGGAAAATATGCCATGGGGCATTTCGGTGATTTCGTTATCAGGCATTACCGGACCCTGTTAGTCGTCAGTTCGCTGGTGGTTATTGTACTGGTGGCAATGGTACCCAAAAACGAACTCAATGATGTGTTCGTCGAATACTTCGACAACACGATCGAGTTCAGGCTGGACTCGGATTACGCGGCAGAAAATCTCACCGGTGTTTATTACATCGACTTTTCACTGGGTACCGGTGAAAGCGGCGGTATCAGCGATCCGCAGTACCTGAAGAATGCAGACAGGTTTGTGCAGTATTTACGGTCCCAGCCTGAAGTGATCCACGTGTTCTCGATCACCGATATCTTCAAGCGGCTCAACAAGAACATGCACGGTGATGATCCTGCCTGGTACAGGCTGCCGGATGATCGCAACCTGGCGGCGCAATACCTGCTGCTCTACGAGATGTCACTGCCCTACGGGCTCGATCTCAACAACCAGATCGATGTCGGCAAGACTGCAACAAAAATCGCCATTACGCTGAAAACCCTGTCCTCCAATGAAGTGCTGGCACTGGAAGAAAGAATATCGGCATGGCTGCAGGAAAACATGCCTGAACTTGAAGGTAGCGGCACAGGTCCGACCGTGATGTTCGCCCACCTCGGCAAACGTAACATTAACAGTATGCTGATCGGCACCAGCGTTGCCCTGTTCATGATTTCAATGGTACTGATTGTCTTCTTCCGTTCCTTGAGATACGGCCTTATCAGCCTGCTGCCCAACCTGCTGCCGGCAGCAGCTGCCTTTGGCATCTGGGGCCTGTTTGTCGGCCAGGTCGGGATTGCGCTTTCTGTTGTAACCGGTATGACTCTGGGTATCGTGGTCGATGATACCGTGCATTTCATGAGCAAGTACCTGCGCGCACGCAGGGAAAAAGGTTTCAATGCTGAACAGGCGGTACATTACGCCTTCAACAGCGTTGGCATTGCACTGCTGGTGACATCAGTCGTATTGATCGCAGGCTTCATGATCATGGCGCAATCGCATTTTGAACTCAATGCAGGCATGGGCCTGCTCACCAGCGTGGTCATCGCGCTGGCACTTGCCATCGATTTCATGTTGCTGCCGCCGCTGTTAATCAAGCTAGAAGAAAACGGGGAGAAAAAAGTATGAACAGACGAATGATACAATCAACTGTCGCAGCCGTTGTTGTCGGCCTGCTGCCATTTGCCCTGGTCGCCGAGACCGCCGAAGAAAAAGGTCTGGCTATCGCGGTTGAAGCTGATAAACGTGATGAAGGCTTTGGTGATTCGACCGCGAATATGACCATGGTGTTGAAAAACAAGCAGGGTGATACCAGCACGCGCTATATACGCATCAAAACGCTCGAAGTCATCGGCGACGGCGACAAGTCGATGTCGATCTTCGACGAACCTGCTGATGTCAAGGGCACTGCCTTTCTGACGTTCTCGCATGCCATCAAACCCGATGAGCAATGGCTGTACCTGCCGGCACTGAAACGCGTGAAACGCATCAACTCCAAGAACAAGTCCGGGCCCTTCATGGGCAGCGAATTTGCCTATGAAGATATTGCCTCCCAGGAAATTGAAAAATACACCTACAAGTACTTGCGTGATGAAACCCTGAACGGCATCGACTGCTTTGTGATCGAGCGTTACCCGGCCTACGAGCATTCGGGTTACACGCGCCAGGTCGTCTGGATCAACAAGGCGGAATACCGCCCGGAAAAAGTTGTTTTCTACGACCGCAAGAACAGCCTGCTGAAAACACTGACATACGACGGTTATCAGCAATACCTCGACAAGTTCTGGCGCGCCGATCAGATGCACATGGAAAACCACCAGACCGGCAAGAGCACGACACTGACGTGGAGCAATTACCAGTTCAGGACAGGGCTCGAGGACAGCGATTTCAACAAGAACAGCCTGAAACGCGCCAAGTAAGCTAAACCGGTTAGATCCGGCACCGTTATGAAGCACGTACTGACCGTTATTATGCTGGCCACCACCCTGCAGCAAACGCCTGCTTTTGCTGCAGACTGGTCGGGTTATGTTTCCGCACAGTACCGCGGCTTCTTCGAAGATCCTGCCGACCCCCGCCAGCATAATAACTACCTGTCGGCCGCAGCCGAGCCCGAGTTTTATCACCGCTGGCAGGGCGGCGATCAGAGCTTCAATACCATACTTTTCTACCGTGTCGATCAGTATGATGAAAACCGTACCCACGGCGATATCCGCGAGCTGTCATGGACAGGCGTGTTCGATACATTCGAAATGACTGCCGGCATCAGCAAGGTCTTCTGGGGTGTGGCGGAAACCCAGCACCTGGTCGACATTATCAACCAGACCGACCAGGTGGAAAACGTCGATGGTGAAGACAAGCTGGGCCAGCCCATGATCAAACTGAGCACCGCGCAGGACTGGGGCAACCTTGACCTGTTCGTGCTGCCCTGGTTTCGCGAACGCACATTCCCGGGAGTCGAAGGCCGCCCCCGCCCCGAAGTGGTTGTCGATACCGACGCAGATGCGATCTATGATTTCAGCGCCGGACAGGATCATATCGACCTTGCCCTGCGTTACTCGCACTATATCGGCGAATGGGAATTCGGCCTGTCCTACTTCAGCGGCATCGACCGCCTGCCCAGTAATTTCTCTCCGATAGCTTTTGACCCCGGTGGCCAGCCCACTGCTGTGGTACCGATATATTCACTGATCAACCAGGCGGGCATCGATGGCCAGGTGTTTTTCGGTGACTGGACCTGGAAACTCGAAGCCATCAACAAGGAATACCGCTCCGGCGATCGCAAGGGCTCGCATACTTTCCAGTCTGTGTTCGGCTTCGAATACACCTGGGTCGGTTTCACCGGCGGCGCCAGCGACCTGGGCTTTGTGGTGGAATACCACTACAGCGATGCCAACGCGCGCGAAACGATATTTGACAATGACCTGGCCACCGCCCTGCGTTTCGTGCTGAATGATGCCCAGTCCACCGAAGTATTGCTGGGCTTCCTCACCGATGCCGAGACACACACGGCCGCAGGATTCATCGAGGCGAGTCGACGGATTGGACAAAGCTGGGTGCTCGAGGCCGAGTTACGCACCTACAACGGCACCGAACAGGATCGACCGCTGTACAGTTTCCGCTTCGACAACTTCGCGCAGATCGACCTCGCCTACCACTTCTGAATCAATGCCGGAGTTTTAACACCCTTTTTCTCGCAGAGGCGCAGGGAATAATTACAGGTACGAGGGACGAGGGACGAGTAACGAGGGACAAGGAAAAACAAAGATGGTATTCACCCTTCTACCCTGTGAAAGAGCTGAGGTGAGGGAGCACCAGGTCGTCGCCTGAATGAAATGAAACGCGTACAACTCATGGCATGCCCCGGATACTGCGACGCTGCATCCGTGCTACAAACAACACAATTTTCTCTGCGCCCTCTGCGCCTCTGCGAGAGAAAAAAACAAATAAGCTCTCGCCAGGGCGCAAAGTACGCAAAGCTATTCGGGGTAAGCACCAGTTAAACATCGAATTTCTTGGCGTTCTTGGCGCCTCTGCGAGAGTAAATTTCTATTGCTTTTTCTCTAACGCCAATCCTGATTTTTACAAAGCATTATCAGGCCGCAGGGCCCAGCGTAAGCTGTTTAATTTCTTCGAGCCTGTCTCTCAACAGGGCCGCTTCCTCGAATTCGAGGTTGCGCGCGTGTTCATACATCTGCTTCTCGAGCTTGTCGATTTCCTTCAACAGCTTTTCAGGCTTCATGCTTTGATATTCCGCCCTTTCATCGGCGACTTTGCGTATCGCCGAACTGTAGCTCTGACCCGGCTTGTGCGCATAACTGGACTCGAGAACATCGGTCACCTGCTTGATGATGGTGGTCGGAGTGATACCGTGACTTTCGTTATAAACCTGCTGCTTCTGACGACGCTCATTGGTTATCGTCATCGCGCGTTTCATCGAGTCAGTAATCCGGTCTGCATACAATATGGCCTTGCCATTCACATTACGTGCAGCGCGGCCGATACTCTGTATCAATGAACGTTCCGACCTGAGAAAGCCTTCTTTATCGGCATCCAGTATCGCCACCAGCGACACTTCCGGAATGTCCAGTCCCTCGCGCAGCAGGTTGATGCCGATCAGCACATCGAATTCGCCCAGACGGAGATCACGGATAATTTCGACACGCTCGACCGTGTCGATATCGGAATGCAGGTAACGCACGCGCACACCATGTTCCAGCATGTAATCGGTCAGGTCCTCGGCCATGCGTTTGGTCAGCGTCAGGATGAGTACACGCTCGCCTTTAGTCACACGCTGTGTGATTTCCGAATGAACATCATCGACCTGCGTATTGACCGGGCGCACTTCGATAACCGGGTCGAGCAAACCGGTGGGACGCACGACCTGCTCTACGACCTGACCGGAATGTTCCGCCTCGTATGGGCCCGGTGTCGCGGACACATAAAGACATTGCGGTGACAGTGCCTCGAATTCCTCGAATTTCAGCGGCCGGTTATCCAGCGCAGATGGCAGTCGAAAGCCGTAGGTCACCAGGTTTTCCTTGCGCGAGCGGTCGCCTTTATACATCGCACCCAGCTGCGGAACCGTGACATGGCTTTCATCGATCACCAGCAATGCATTGTCAGGCAGGTAATCGAACAAACAGGGCGGCGGCTCGCCGGCCTTGCGGTCAGACAGGTAACGTGAATAGTTTTCGATACCACTGCAGTAACCCAGTTGCTGCATCATTTCCAGGTCCAGCCTGGTGCGCTCTTCCAGTCGTTGTGCTTCAACCAGCTTGTTACTGTCCCGCAAGTCCCTCAGGCGATCCCTCAATTCAACGCGAATCTGATCGATGGCCCTGACGATGGTATCGCGCGGCGTTGCATAGTGCGTTTTGGGATAGACCGTCAGGCGCGCCACCTTGCGCAGCACTTCACCGGTGAGCGGATCGAAAAAACTCAGGCCCTCGATTTCCTCGTCGAACAGTTCGAC
>Ga0209536_100009744_pt1 | contig 14248 bp, 16 predicted proteins | sample DeeMarSeWOR28_12_FD_187461 | JGI IMG/M metagenome (GOLD analysis project Ga0209536, IMG submission 187461) | Marine sediment microbial communities from White Oak River estuary, North Carolina - WOR-2-8_12 (SPAdes) (version 2) | ecosystem: Environmental > Aquatic > Marine > Intertidal zone >...
TCGGCGCGGCGATCATCTTCGCCGGGGTGTGGCTCAATCTGCGGCGCGGCTGACGCCGCGACGCGCAGCCGCTACTCCGAGTAGTCGATGCTGACGCCCTGCTGGAGCAGTTCCTTGCGCCGCGCCGCGCTGTACGCGGAAGGGCTGTCGCGCGTGTAGTAGCCGCCGCTCACGTATCGCAGGCGCTCCTTGAAATGGAAGTGATAGAGGATGCCGTCGCCGCGCGCGATCTCGCGCCCCTCGTTGTAGAGCACGAAGGCCGGGCGATTCGCCAGGCCGAGCGCCTGCGCCCATTGCGCCGGCGTCACCTGTTTCCCGGCGACGTCGATGACCGTCGCGCCGGAACCGGTGTCGAGCCGCACGAAGAGGAACTTCTTCATCTCGGCGACGACGTCGGGGTGATTCAGCGTCTTTGCATGGAAGCGCGCGCAGTCGACGCAGCCGCGGTCCTCGAACAGGATGGCGAGCGGCTTTTGGTAGCCCTTGAAATCGGTGACCTTGGCGAATTGCGGGTGATCGCGCAGCGCGTACACCGCCGGCCGTTCGCGCGCCGCGGCGTAGGCGGCGAACGGCTGCTTGCCGTAGTTCGATGTCTGCACGTATTCCAGCGCGCTGCGCAGGGTCGCCGGGTCGCGGTAGCCGGACAGCTTGAGCACCACGTCGCCGTTCTCACCGAGAAACACGAGGGTCGGTGTGCCGAAGGTCTTCATCTGTCGGGCGAAGGACTGCTCGGTGTAGGTCTTGCCGTCGAACCACTTTACTTCCGAGGCGCCGCGCACGTTGACGCCGATGACGTCGAAGTGCTTTTGCATGAAGGCGCGGTTGTCGCCGCTGACGAAGTTCTCCTCCAGCATGCGCGCGCAGTACGGGCACTCGTCGAGGTGCAGGAAAAGCAGGACGTGCTTGTTCGCCTTGCGCGCCTCCTCGACATCCTCGCGGAAGTCGAAAAAGCTCGGCTTGAACCAGCCGGGCAGTGAATAGACGATACCGCCCTTCAGCTTCCCCGGCGCGGTCTGTGCCGCGGTCGGTCCGGCGAGCACGAGCAGCAGCGCGGCGGCAACGGCGAGGAGGGCTCTCATGGCGCTGCGCAGTCTGCCAGAAACCGCGAAGTTCGGGGGGCTCAGTAGAATGCCCGCCAGAAGGAGGACAGGATGCTGTTTCCCACCACGCTCGTCGGCAGTTATCCCCAGCCTGAATGGCTGATCGACCGCAAGAAGCTCGCCGGGCGCTTTCCGCCCCGGGTGCGCGCGCGCGAGCTGTGGCGCATCCCCGAGGCCTTCCTCGCCGAGGCCCAGGACGACGCGACGCGCCTCGCCATCCGGGCGCAGGAAGATGCCGGGCTGGACATCGTCACCGATGGCGAGATCCGGCGCGAAAGCTACTCCAACCGCTTCGCCACGGCGCTCGAGGGCATCGACATCGACAATCCGGGCACCGCGCTCGACCGCTCGGGCCACCCCAATCCGGTGCCGCGCATCGTCGGCCGCATCCGCCGCAAGCACCCGGTGGAAGTCGACGACCTGAAGTTCCTCAAGCGCCATACCCGCCGGCTGGTGAAGATGACGGTGCCGGGGCCGTTCACCATGAGCCAGCAGGCGCAGAACGCGTTCTACCCGAGCGAAGAGGCGGCGGCGATGGACTACGCCGCGGCGGTGAACGCGGAGATCAAGGATCTGTTCGCCGCCGGCGCCGACATCGTGCAGATCGACGAGCCCTACATGCAGGCGCGACCGGAACGGGCGCGCCAGTACGGCCTCAAGGCGCTCAACGCGGCGCTCGACGGCGTCGAGGGCACGACCGCCGTGCACATCTGCTTCGGCTACGCGGCGATCATCCACGAGCGTCCCACGGGCTACTCGTTCCTGCCCGAGCTCGCGGGCTGCGCCTGCCGGCAGCTGTCGATCGAGACCGCGCAGTCCGGGCTCGACTGTTCCGTGCTGGCCACGCTGCCGGGCAAGAAGATCATGGTCGGCTGCCTCGATCTGAACGACATGACGGTCGAGACGCCGCAGACCGTGGTGGCGCGCATCCGGCGCGCGCTGCCCTACGTCGCCCAGGAGGATGTGATCCTCGCGCCGGACTGCGGCATGAAGTACCTGCCGCGCGACGTGGCCGACGGCAAGCTGCGGGCGATGGTTGAGGCTGCGCGGCTGCTGCGCAGCCAGGCCTGAATCGGCGGACGCGATGCGACACGGCCCCACCGCATGCTGAAAGCCCTGAAGAACCTATTCGAGGGCGCGCAGGTGGACGCCCGTCCGTCTTCGAGCTTCGAGCGCCGCCAGCTGCAGGTCGCCGTCGCGGTGCTGGTGCACGAAGCGCGCCGCGCGGATTACGTCGAGGCCGCGGACGAGCGCGCGCCGGCGGAGCGCGCGCTCGCCGAGCTGTTCGGCCTCGAGCCTGCTGCGGCCGCAGCGCTGCTCGAGGAGGGCCGCGCCAAGGCGCAGCAGCTGACCAGCTTCTATGCGCCGGTGAGCGCCATCAAGCGCGAGTTCTCGCTCGAGGACCGCATTCGGCTGGTCGAGCACCTGTGGCGCGTGTCCTACGCCGACGGCAGGCTCGATTACTACGAAGACCACTACGTACGCAAGATCGCGCATCTGCTCCACGTGCCGAACACGCAGAGCATGCTGGCGCGCAACCGCGCGCGTTCCTAATTTCCGGCGGCGGCCGGCGCTGCGGCGAGTTCGAGCAGCGCCTCGGCCGCCCGGTCGGCGGCGCCGCAGCGCATCTCGGCGTGCAGCGCGCCGCAGGTCGCGCGCAACGCGTCCCCGCGCGCCGCATTCCCGAGCCAGGCCTGCAGTGCCTGCGCCATGGCTTCGGGCCGCATCGCGCCCTGCACGAACTCCGGAAACAGTTCCCGCCCGGCGATGATGTTGGCCATGGCGATGAACGGCGTGCGCACCAGCAGCCGGGCAATGAGGTAGCTCGCCCAGCTCATGCGGTAGGCGACCACCGAGGGACATTTGGCGAGCAGCGCTTCGACGGTGGTGGTGCCGGAGGTGATCAGCGCGGCATCGGCGGCGCACAGCAGCTCGCGCGACGCGCCGGTGTGCAGTTCGAGCGCGAGCTGCGGCGTCCAGCGCGCGCGCTCGGCTTCGATGAACGCCTCGGCGCGCGCGTCAAGCGGCGCACACAGCACGCGCAGCGACGGATCCTGCGCCTGTACCCGCTGCGCGGTCTCGAGGAAGCTGCGCGTGCACAGGCGCAGCTCCTGCATGCGGCTGCCGGGCAGCAACGCGAGCACGCGCGCGTCGTCTGCGATGCCCAGCGCGCTGCGCTGCGCGGCGCGGTCGGGCTCCAGCGGGAACTCGTCGGCCAGCGGATGGCCGACGAACGCGCAGCGCAGATCGAGCCCCGCGTAATACGCCGGCTCGAAGGGAAAGATGCACAACAAGAGGTCGACGGCGCGCGCCACGGTCGTCACGCGGCCCGGGCGCCAGGCCCAGACGGTCGGGCTGACGAGATGGGCCGTGCGGATGCCGGCGGCGCGCAGCCGCGTCTCGACCTCGAGCACGAAATCCGGCACGTCGACGCCGACGAACACGTCCGGCGGATCGTCGAGGAAGCTCTGCACCACGTCGGCGCGCAGCCGCCGCAGCCGCGGGTACTGGCGCAGCACCTCGACGAAGCCGACCACCGAGAGCTGTTCGATGGAAAAGCGTTGCGTGCAGCCCGCGGCGACCATGCGCGGGCCGGCCATGCCGTAAAACTGCGCCTGCGGCACGCGGCGCCGGATCGCCTCGATCAGCCCGGCGGCGAGGCGATCGCCCGAGGGCTCGCCGGCGAGGATGCCGATACGCATCAGCGCGCCCTCAGCGCACCCTCAGCGCACATCAGCGCACGATCCCGCGCTTCGAGGCGCGCAGGAACTCGGCGAAGCGCTGCAGATGCATGCTGGCCGGCGCCAGTGCATCGAGCCGCGCCTGCGCTTCGGCGCGCGTCAGGCCCTTGCGGTACAGCAGCTTGTAGGCCCGCCGCAGCGCGTCGATGTCCTCGGCGCTGAAGCCGCGGCGGCGCAGGCCGACGCGGTTCAGGCCGTGCGGCTGCGCGGTGTTGCCGGCGACGGTGACGAAGGGCGGCACGTCCTTCAGCACCACCGCCGACGGCCCGACGAAGGCGCTCTCGCCGACGCGGCAGAACTGGTGGATGCCGCAAAAGCCGGAGAGGAAGGCATGGTCGCCGACCTCGACGTGCCCGGCGAGCGTCGCGTTGTTGGCGAAGATCGTATGGTTGCCCACCACGCAGTCGTGCGCGACGTGCGCGCCGGTCATGAAGTAGTTGTCGTCGCCGATGCGCGTCAGACCCTGATCCTTCGGCGAGCCGCGGTTGATGCTGCAGTATTCGCGAAACACGTTGCCGTCGCCGATCTCGAGGCGCGTCCCCGGGTCGTCCGCCAGGCCCTTGATCTGCGCCGGCTCGCCGATCGAGCAATAGGGATGAATCTGGTTGTTGCGACCGATGCGTACCGCGCCGGCGATGACCACGTGCGCGCCGACGCGCGTGCCCGCACCCAGCTCGACGCCGGCGCCGATCGTCGTCCAGGGGCCGACCTCGACCCCGGCGGCGAGCCGGGCATCCGGATGCACCCGGCTGTCGGGATCGATCATGCGTGCCGCGCCGGTTTCAGGCCTGGCCCTCATGGGCCGGAAGCGGTTTCAGTTCCGCGGCGAGCCAGGGCTGGCGGCTGCGCGTCCAGATCTGCTTGTCGGGCTTGAGCCAGGAACGGTCGTCGAGCGTGCCAGGCCGTACGCGGATCTTGTCAGGCACCGCCGCCGTCGAATGGAAGATGCGCACCCCGCAGTCGGGGCAGAAGTGCCCCTCGAGCCGGTTGCCGCTGTCGGCGACACGGGTGAAGGATTTCAGCGTGCCCTGCTGCAGCGCGAAGTCTTGCTTGCGCACGATCAGCGACATGGCGAACGCGCTGCCGGTCTGCCGCTGGCAGGCGCTGCAATGGCAGACCACCAGCCCGTCGGGCGCGCCGCTGATGCGGTAGCGCACGTGGCCACACTGGCAGCCGCCTTCCAGAATCCGGGTCACTGGGCTCATGTCGTCTCCACGAAAGTGAGTCGGGCTCGTCGGGCGGCATGTTACGACGCCCGCCGCGACCGACGAAATCCGGTGCAGCGCCGTGGGCCGCACGGGAGGGTTGACGCAGGTCAAGCGCCGGATGCGCGCTCCGGCAGAGGCTATGCGTATCCGTGGCCGACGGGCTGCGACAAGAAACTGCCGTGAAGACCGGGCTCATCACCGAATCCTGGAATGCGCTGGGCGCGGGCCAGCGCGCATTCGTCGAGGCGTTCTACCAGCGCTTTTTCGAGCGCTATCCCGATTACCGGCCGCTGTTCCCCCTCGAGCTGAATCCACGGCACCTCGAAAAGATGGTGCAGACGATCGCGCTGATGGCGGACCAGTCGCAGGACCGCGGCCGCATCGCGCCGCACATGCACACGCTCGGCCAGGCGCACAAGGCCTATGACCTGAGCGCGCGCGATTTCGACAATTTCAAGCGCACCTTCGTCGAGGTGCTCGGCGAGCGGCTCGGCAGGCAGTGGAGCGCGGAGGCGGAGAAGGCCTGGAACGATGCCTTCGACGCCGTGCTCGTGCCGCTGATGCGCGAGGGTCTCGAGCGCCCGCGCTAGAGCAACGAGGCCCTGCCTAGATCAGGCCGTCGAAGAGCTGCACCGGCACCGGCTCGCCGGCCTCGACCCGGCCGCGCGCGTGCTCCAGGACGATGAAGCAGTTCGCCTCCGACATCGAGCGCAGCACGCCCGAGCCCTGCTGGCCGGTGGACTTCACCTTCCAGTGCGTGCCGTCGCGATACAGGATGCCGCGCTGATACTCGGTGCGCCCCGGCACCTTGCGCATGGGGTGCGCGGCCGGAGCCTGCAGCAGCGGCAGCGCGCTGTCGTCGCCGCGCCCGCCGAGCACGAGCAGCGCCTCGCGCACGAAGGCGTAGAAGGTCACCATCACCGCGACCGGGTTGCCGGGCAGGCCGAACAGGAACGCGCTGCCGATGCGGCCGAAGGCCATCGGCCGGCCGGGGCGCATGGCGATCTTCCAGAACAGCACTTCGCCGAGCGTGCCCATCATCTGCTTGACGAAATCGGCCTCGCCGACCGACACCCCGCCCGAGGTCACGATCGCATCGGCGCTCGCCGCAGCGCTGCGAAAGGCCGCCTCCAGCGCGCGCGGATCGTCGCGCACCACGCCCATGTCGACGAGCTCGACGCCGAGGCGCGTCAGCATGCCGTGCAGCGTGTAGCGGTTCGAGTCGTAGACCTGTCCCTCGGCGAGTGGCTGGCCGATCGAGGCGAGCTCGTCGCCGGTGGAGAAGAAGGCGACGCGCAGCTTTCTGCGAACCGCGACCTCCCCGATGCCGAGCGAAGCGATCAGTCCGAGATCCGCCGGCGTCAATGCGCGCCCCGGCCGCAGCACCGGAATGCCGGTCTTCAGGTCCTCGCCCGCCGCGCGCACGTTCTGCCCCGGCTTCTGGCCGCTGGGGACGCTGATCCGCGGGCCGTCCGCCTTGACGATCTCCTGAATGACCACGGTGTCGGCGCCGCGCGGCAGCACCGCGCCGGTCATGATGCGCACGCACTCGCCCGGGCCGACGGTCCCGGCGTAGGCCCTGCCGGCGAGCGCGGTGCCGACCTCGCTCAGCACGGTCTCGGCGTCGTGCTTCAGGTCGGCAGCACGCAGTGCCCAGCCGTCCATCGCCGAGTTGTCGTGCGCCGGCACGTCGATCGCCGGCACGATGGCCTCGGCCAGCACGCGGCCGAGCACGCTGCGCGTCGCGATGCGCTCGATGCCGCCGACCGGCGCGAGGCAGGCGCGGATCGCGGCGCGTGCGGCGTCGACCGGCAGCGCGTCGGGATCGTAGCCGTCCACGCAGCTCGCGACCGCGTTGATCGAGGCGATGCGTGGGTTCATTTTTCCTGGGCTTCGAAGCGCGCGAGCTCCTCGCGCGTATTGATGTTGCTGAAGGCGTCCGGCTGGTCGTCGAAGGATACCTCGACCACGGCGAGGCTCGCGTACCAGGCGTCGATCTTGCGCCCGCCCGATTGCAGGAAGGTCTCGAGGTGCGGCAGCACGCTGCGCCGCACCAGGGAAAACACCGGCTGCGCCTGCGTACCGGTCTTGGCGACCGCGAGGTCGGCGTTGCGCGCGTCGAGCGCGCCGCGCAGCCGCGTGACCAGGTCGCGCGGCAGGAAGGGGGAGTCGCAGGGCACGGTGACCGCGAGCGCGCTGTGCGTCGCCTGCAGCCCGGCGTGCAGACCGGCGAGCGGGCCGGCGAAGCCGCCGACCGCATCGCTCACCACCGGATAGCCGAAGGCGCGGTAGGCGTCCAGGTTCTGGTTGGCGTTGACGACGATGGCCTCGACCTGCGGCGCGAGGCGCTCGATCGCCCAGGCGACCATCGGCCGCCCCTCGAGCAGCTGCAGGCCCTTGTCGACGCCGCCCATGCGCCGCCCCTGGCCGCCCGCGAGCACGATGCCCGTTACGCCTTGCATGCGCGGATTGTAGCGAGGCGGTCGCGAAGCCGGCAGGCGTGAAACCGCGTTTGCCGGGTGGGTAACGGCATGCCACACTGCCGCCGCCATGGCGGACAGACGGTTTCTGGTTCCCTTCCTCAACATCGGGCACCTGCTCGATCACCTGGTGATGCTCGTTTTCCCGACCGCGGTGGTCGCGCTGGCGCGCGAGTGGAACCAGCCCTACGCCGAGCTGCTGCCGCTCGCGGTCGGCAGCTTCATCGCCTTCGGCGCGTTCGCGATTCCGGCCGGCTGGCTCGCCGATCACTGGAGCCGCTACAAGACCCTGGTGCTGTTCTTTTTCGGCATCGGCGGAGCGATGATCGTCACGGGTTTCGCGCAGTCGCCCTGGCAGATCGCCGCGGGCCTCACGCTCACCGGCGCGTTCGCCGCGATCTATCACCCGGTCGGCATCGCGATGCTGGTCGCGGTGCCGCAGAACATGGGGCGCGTGCTCGGCTGGAACGGGCTGTGGGGCAATCTCGGCCTGGCGACGGCGGCGCTCATTACCGGGGCGCTGGTCGACTTCGTCGGCTGGCGCGCCGCGTTCTTCGTGCCGGGCGTGGTCTGCATCGCCGCGGGCTTCGGCTTTCGCCTGCTGGTGCCCGACCCGGGGCCGGTGAAGAAGGTCTCGAAGTCGATCGGCCTGCACATCGATGCGCGCATGATGGCGCGCATCTTCGCCATCCTGCTGATCGCAACCGCCTGCGGCGGCATCATCTTCAACTCGACCACGGTGTCGATGCCGAAGGTGTTCGACGAGCGCCTGCGTGCGCTGACCCAGACCAGCTTCGGCATCGGAGCGCTGGTCGCCGCCGTGTATGCGCTGGCCGCCTTCGCGCAGGTGCTGATGGGCACGCTGATCGACCGCACCGACTTGCGCCGGCTGATGATCGGCGTGGCGCTGGTCCAGGTGCCGCTCATGTTTCTCGCCGCCAACCTGCAGGGCTGGGCGATGCTCGGTGTCGCGCTGCTGATGATGCTCGCGGTGTTCGGCCAGATCCCGCTGAACGACGCGATCGTCGGCAAGTACTGCGCCGACGAGTACCGTGCGCGCGTGCTGTCGGTGCGCTACGTGATCTCGCTCGGCGTCGCGGCGCTCGCGGTGCCGATGATCGCCGCGCTGCACGCGACCGAGGGCGGGTTCGGCAACGTGTTCATGGTGCTCGGCGTGCTCGCCGCCGGGATGCTGTTTGCCGCCTTGTTTTTTCCGACGCGCGGCGAGCTCGTTACGCAGATGGAAAAATTCAGCGCGCAGGCGCCGGCCTAGGCCGGCCTCGCAGGCGCCATTCGACCCGGGGATTACCGATGCAGGACATCAGCATTCAGTTCACGCGTTTTTCCGCTTTCTATTCGCCGCTGATCGCGACCATCGCCTGCGGCTTTCTCGAAGAGCAAGGCCTCAAGCCGAAGCACTCGGTTTCGCCGCCGGGCAAGTCGGCGATCGCCGGACTGGTCGACGGCAGCGTGCACGTCGCCCAGTCGGCGCCGTCGCAGGCGATCACCGCGCTCGAGCAGGGCAAGACGCCGCCCGCGCTGCACTTTGCGCAGGTCAACGAGAAGGACGGCTTTTTCCTCGTCGGGCGCAAGCCCGAGCCGGATTTCAGCTGGGCGCGGCTCAAGGGCCGCGGCGTGCTGGTCGATCACGGCGGCCAGCCCACCGTCATGTTCCAGTACGCCTGCCACAAGCGCGGGCTCGACTATGGCGCGATCCGGGCGATCGACGCCGGCTCGCCGGAGAAGATGATCCAGGCGTTCAAGCAGGGCGAGGGCGAATACATCCACCTGCAGGGCCCGGCGCCGCAGCAGCTCGAGCACGAGGGTCATGGCCATATCGTCACCGCGCTCGGCGACGCGATCGGGCCCTGCGCGTTTTCCAGCCTCGCCGCGACGCGCGAATGGCTCGCGAGCGACATGGCCAAGGCCTTCATGCGCGCCTACCGCAAGGGCCGCGCCTGGCTGATCGAGACGCCGGCGGCGCAGGTGGCGAAGCGCGAGGCGGCGTTCTTCCCGGATATCCACCCGAGCGTGCTCGAGGCGACGATCGCCGCCTACCAGAAGCTCGGCAACTGGTCGCCGCACGTCGAAATCACGCGCCCGGCCTACGAGGCGACGCTCGACATCTTTCAGCACGCCGGCAAGATCAAGACGCGCCCGCGCTACGAGGACGCGATCGCGCCGCCGCCGGCTTAAGCCTCGGGTTTTGCCGCGGCGAGGCGCTGCCAGGCGCGCGCGGTGCGCAGTGCGCGTGCCTTGCCCGCCACGCGGCCGAGCGGCCGGTCGCGCAGCCAGCGCGCGCGCGCGGCGGTGTCCGGCGCCTCCGCCCAGAGTGCGTCGGCCTCCTGCAGCAGGCCGTCGAGCGTCGCCAGCGCGCCGGCGAGCGCGAGGTGCGTAGCGGCCGCGGCCGGCGCCTCGTGCGCGATCGCGCGCAGCGCTTCGAGCGCGGCGAGCGCACGTTCGAGCCATGCCGGCGGCCAGCCGAAGCGGCGCGCCTCGCGCAGCGTGTAGGCGAGCTGCGCCGCGCTCACGTGCACGTCCTCGACCGTGCGGAAGGGCTTCACATACTGTTCGTAGCCGTCGCCCGGCAGCAGCGCACCGGCCTCGAGGGCGACGCCTTCGAAGTGCAGCGCGGCGTGCGGCACCTCGGGCACGAAGCGCGTCGGCGGCAGGGTCTCGACGCGCACCCCCGGCGCATCGGAGGCCACGCGCAGCAGCTTGATCGCCGGGCGTTCGCCCGACACGCTGGCGTCGCGCGCGGCGACGAGAAACAGTGCGCCTTCGGGGCCGAGCGTCGCCCAGCGCTTCGATCCGCTGAGGCGCCAGCCGCTCTCGCCGTCGCGCTCGAGCAGGCTGTGGATGTCCTTCGGCCGATTGCCTGCGGCTTCGGTGACGCAGAACGCGACCATTCGATCGACAGGCAGCGCCGGCAGCAGCGCGCGCAGCGCGGCCTGGTAGCCCGAGGCGAAGGCCCAGCCGAGGCGGTCGGCGGCGTTGCCGCCGGCGATGGCGAGCGCCATCGGGTCGCTCCAGTCCCGCGCCAGCGCGCCGTGCCGCGCCCACCAGCTCGCCACGTCCTCGCAGGGCGCCGCCTCGAGCGGCGCGGCGAGCAGCTGTTCGAGGGGCGAACGCGCCACGTTACGAACGCGGCGCGCTCACGCGTACGCGGTGGGCTGCATGCTGCCGCGCTCGAGCCGCTCGCGGCCGGTGAAGGCGAGGTAGTGCCGGCCACTCGCGCGGCCGAGCATCGTGATTCCGGATTTCCTCGCGATCTCGTAGCCCATGCGCGTCAGTCCGGAGCGCGAAACGAGGAAAGGGATGCGCATCTGCACGCACTTGATGACCATTTCGCTGGTCAGCCGCCCGGTGGTGTAGAAAATCTTGTCGCTGCCGTCGATCGCGTCGAGCCACATGTAGCCGGCGATCGCGTCGACCGCGTTGTGGCGCCCGACGTCCTCGACGAACATCAGGATCTCGGCGCTCGCCGGGCCGGTGCTGCGGGCGAGCGCGCAGCCGTGCACGGCGCCCGACTGCTTGTAGATGGTCTCGTGCCGCCGCACCTGCTCGATGAGATCGAAGAGCTGCGCGTCGGCGAGGCGCACGTCCTCGCGCAGGCGGATGCTTTCGATCTCCTCCATCAGGTTGCCGAACACCGTGCCCTGGCCGCAGCCGGTGGTGACGGTGCGCTTCTTCATGCGCGCGCGCAGCCCCTTGACGCGCCTGCGCGTGGTCACGGCCACCGATTCGGTTTCCCAGTCGACCTGCACCGCGGCGATCGCCTCGACCGACGGCACCAGGCCCTGGTTGCGCAGGTAGCCGAGCGCAAGCGCCTCGGGCGCGTGGCCGAGCGTCATCAGGGTGACGATCTCGCGCTTGTCGAGGTAGAGGGTGAGCGGGTGCTCGCCGGCGATCGCCGTCGGCACCATCTCGCCGCGCTCGTTGTAGGCCTCGACCTCGAAGGTGGCGGGCTTGGCAGCGTCGGTGAGCTCGGGACGGTGTTGGATGGGCATGTTCCTCTAACGGGTTGAAGGGCTCGCGCAGCGAGTCCGTTCCAACCCGGTTAGCCGCCTATGTAGGACATCTCGACCTTGCGCTGCTGCGCGGTCTGCTCGGTGCGGATCTCGGAGTAGCGGTCGCTGCGCGGCAGCCAGGCCGCGGCGATCGCGTCGCGCAGGACCGCGTCGCTCGCGCCGCCGCGAATGAGGGGCATCAGATCATGGCCGTGCTCGGCGAACAGGCAGGTGAACAGCTTGCCCTCGGTCGACAGACGCAACCGGGTGCAATCGCTGCAGAACGCCTGCGTGACCGAGGAGATGACGCCGATCTCGCCGCCGCCGTCGGTGTAGCGCCAGCGCTCGGCGACTTCGCCGGCGTAGCTCGCCTCGAGCGGCTCGAGCGGAAGCACCTCCGAGATCCTGCGCACCACTTCGCTCGAAGGCACGACGTCGTCCATGCGCCAGCCGTTGGTGCTGCCGACGTCCATGTACTCGATGAAGCGCAGCACGTGGCCGCTGCCGTGCCAGCGGCGCGCCGCCTCGACGATCTGGTGATCGTTGACGCCGCGCTTCACCACCATGTTGATCTTGATCGGCGCGAGGCCGGCCGCGGTCGCGGCCTCGATGCCCTCGAGCACCCGCGCCACCGGGAAGTCGGCGTCGGTCATCGCGCGGAACGTCGCGTCGTCGTGCGAATCGAGGCTCACAGTGACGCGCTGCAGGCCGGCGGCCTTCAGCGCGGCCGCCTGCTTGGCGAGCAGCGAGCCGTTGGTGGTCAGCGCGATGTCGACGCCGAGCGTGGCGAGCATCGCGACCAGCCGGTGGACGTCGCGCCGCACGAGCGGCTCGCCACCGGTCAGGCGCAACTTCTGCACGCCCAGCCCGACGAATACGCGTGCCAGGCGCGCGATTTCCTCGAAGCTCAGGATCGCGCTGTGCGGCAGAAAACGATAGTCCGCGTCGAACACCTCGCGCGGCATGCAGTACACGCAGCGGAAATTGCAGCGGTCGGTCACCGAGATGCGCAGGTCGCGCAGCATGCGCCCACGCAGGTCGCGCGGCGCCCCGCCGGCGAAGGGCGCATGCGCAGCGACGCCGGGCGCGGCAGGGATGCTCGCTGCGCCGGCGACGCGGATCGGAATAACCTTGTCCGACATGATGTGATTGCTCGTGCTCGGAGCCTGAAAAGGATAGCAGAGGCGCGCGATTGCGCTATAGTCTTTGGCCCCGTGGAGGAGCGAATGACCCGATGAGCGCCTTGCACAGCGTGCGGCTCGCGGTGGTGATGGAGCGCCGAGCGCTCGACAATCCCTGGGCGTCCGAGACCTGGCTGCCGGTCGAAGTGCGCGCCGAGGAAGACGGCGAAGGACCTGCGCCGCGCCTGTTGAGCGAGGCCGACGGCGTCGCGCAGTGGCTGTTCTCGGGCCTCGAGCTGGTGCTGAGGCGCGAGGAGTGCGAGGGCTACTGGCAGAACCTCGTCTCGCCGGGGGCGCGCGTGTTCGTCATGTGGCGCATGGAGCGCGATGACGGCCTGCCGCAGCCGGAGCGTGTCACCGCGAGCTACGACGAGGCGAGCGCGTGGATGGATGCGAGCGAATCGGTCGAGGGCGTAGCGATGCCCGAGACGCTGGTGCCCTGGGTCGGCGATTACCTGAAGGCGAACTTCCGCCCGGAACCGAAACGGCGCATTCGTCCGCAGTCCTTCAAGCATCCCAAGGACCGCGTCCAGTCCTGAGCGAGACGATGGCGCAGAATCGCGAACCCTTCCTGACGCGCTGGTCGCGCCGCAAGCGCACGGCGGAGCACGCGGCGGCCGAGCCCGGGTCGCCGGCGCCGGCCGAGGCGCCGCCGCCCGAGCTGCCGCCGATTGACAGCCTGACGCCCGAGTCGGACTTCAGCGCGTTCATGCACAAGCAGGTCGACGAACGGCTGCGCCGCGCGGCGCTGCGGAAGCTGTTTTCGGATCCGGCGTTCAACGTGGTCGACGGTCTCGACGACTACGCCGAGGACTTCACCCAGCTCGAGGCGCTTGCCGAGGGCGCGGCTGCGACGCTCGAGCACGCCAAGCGCACGCTGCTCGGTCGCGATCCGGATGCCCCGGCGCCGGCCGAGGACGGCGAGGGCACGACGGCAGACGCGGGCTCGGCGGACGAGGCGCCTGCGCCGCGCGCCGGCGAAGACGACGCGACGGCGGCGAAGGATGCCGCGCCGCGCGAGGCGACGCCGCCGGCCGATGTCGCCGTGCCGAAGAAGGCCTGAACGATGTCGCCCGATGGCAAGACGCTCAAGCTGTGCAGCTGCAACGCGACGATGGCGCTCGATGCCAAGGCGCTCGCGGCGGCGCTCACGCGCGGCGAGCCGCTGACGATCCACCGCGAGCTGTGTCGCGCGGAAGCGGGAAAGTTTCGCGACGCGCTCGACGCGCCCGAGCTGCTCGTTGCCTGCACGCAGGAGGCGCCGTTGTTCTCCGAGTTGCGCGATGCCGCGGGAACGGACAGCGCGCTGCGTTTCGTCAATATCCGCGAAACCGCGGGCTGGTCGGCCGAGGGGCGCGCGGCGACGCCGAAGATCGCGGCGCTGATTGCGGCGGCGGCGCTGCCCGAGCCGGAGCCGGTGCCGAACGTCGAGTACCGCTCGGGCGGGCAGCTGCTGGTCATCGGCCCTTCGGCGGCTGCGCTCGACTGGGCCGAGCGGCTCGGCGGGCAGATCGAGCCCAGCGTGCTG
>Ga0209536_100009746_pt1 | contig 14247 bp, 17 predicted proteins | sample DeeMarSeWOR28_12_FD_187461 | JGI IMG/M metagenome (GOLD analysis project Ga0209536, IMG submission 187461) | Marine sediment microbial communities from White Oak River estuary, North Carolina - WOR-2-8_12 (SPAdes) (version 2) | ecosystem: Environmental > Aquatic > Marine > Intertidal zone >...
TATAAAGAAGGTTTATAAATGATATCAATATCAAAGGGCTCAAAATGATAGTTGCATCATCTTTGACTCAGATTGGTTTATCGATTTTATACATACTTTTCCCAATAATTACCTTATATATAATATATCTAATATTGACAAAAGCCTTCAACTATATGGGATTTACATCCCTAGAAGCAATAATTATTGTTATTGTTTCATTTCTTTTCAACTTTGAAATATCAATTTTTGGTTTTAATATCTCAAATATATATCTATTTTCTAGCGATAATTGGAGAGTTGGGATTAATTTGGGTGGTGCAATAATACCTATTTTATTAAGTATTTATCTAATTTTTAAGAAGAAAATTCCTTTAAAGAGCGTTGGAATTGGAATTTTGGTTGTAACTATAATTGCTTATCTTGTTTCTCGCCCAGAACCAGATAAAGGAATTGTCTCAGCTTTTCCATATTGGTTACTACCTGCATTTTTTGCAAGTATAACATCAGTAATATTATTGCATAAAAACTTCAAAAAAGCTGCACCTCTTGCATATGTTTCAGGAACTATTGGTGTTTTGATAGGTGCTGATTTTTTAAGAATATCACAACTACTCAGTTATTCGGTTGAAAAAGTAACACCTGCAATTATTGGTGGTGCAGTTGTTTTTGATATGATTTTTATTACTGGAATTATTGCAGTTCTTCTTGATGGTGTAATTATGTTTCGTCAGAGTTCAAAAGCTTAAAATATTGTATTTTTTCCATTATTCTTCCAAATAATTAATAAATAACTTATATTTTACCTATTATTACAGGCTTATATCCTTCGGGGTTTACAATGGACGAATCAATAGAGAATTTGATACAAAATAAAGATGATTTTCAAAAAAAGGCAAATGAATTAAAAGATAAAAGAAACCAATTACATTTAAAGTCTAAACAGCTTGCCGATGAGCGTGATTTATTAAATTCCACAGTTCGTGATATCAGAAATAAAATCACAGAGCATAAGAAAAAAAGAGATGAACTGAATGAAAGAGTAAAACATGCAAAAGAACAGAGAAATAAACTAAATAAGAGTTATAGTGATATCAAGAAAAAAATTGAAAGATTAGAAAAAGAGCGAGCATCTTCATCTGGAACAAATCTCAATGAGCTTAGAAAACAACTCAGAGCATTAGAAAATGAACAGATGACTCAGCCTATGTCTCCCCAGAAAGAAAAAAAGATAATTGAAGTGATTTCTGGAATTCATTCAAAAATTAAAGAAGCCGAAAATAAATTAAATAAAGATCCGAAACTTAAAAAAGCCATTGAAGAGGAGAAAATAATTAAACAAAAAGCAGAGAAACAGCATGATCTTGTAGAAAAATTAGCTACCCGGGCTCAAGAAGAACATGAGGGAATGATGGATCTTATAAGACAACTTGATAACTTAGTTAAAAAAGTAAATACGATCCAGGAAAATATTGTAATGACAAAGATTGAGGCCGATACCGTTCATAAGGAATTTATTGAATGCGTCGATAAGATTCATGATTTGGAAAGAAACATATCTTCAACTCAAGAAAAGAAACGTAAAGCAAAGAAAGCTGTTGAAGCAACTTATGCCCAGAAAGAGGCAAATGAAATCTTTGAAAGATTTAAACGAGGAGAAAAATTAAGTACTGAGGATTTAATGGCATTACAAAAAGCTGGTTTAATCTAGTTTATTAATCTTATATGGAGGGATGAGAAAATATGCAATGTGAACTTTGTGGTAGAGAGTGTGATTGCAGAGTTGCGACAGTTGATGGTGTTCGTATGATGCTCTGCCCTGGTTGTATGAGATATGGAACCGGAGTTAAACCAAGCAGTGAGACCTTTACAAGTTCTCAAAAACCTATTCTTAATAGAATTAAAAGACCAAAAGTCAAGGATGTTTATAAGGATATGGACAAAGAGCTTGTCTCCGGATGGAATGATTTAATAAAAGATGCTAGGAAAAAAAAGGGCCTTTCTCGGGAACAACTAGGTTTTAAAATTGGCGAACGAACAGTCACAATTGCAAAAATTGAAAATGGAGATTTAAGACCTTCAGATAAAGTCGTAGCAAAACTAGAAAAGGAATTGAATATCCGTCTTGTTGAAGAAGTATCAAGCGTTTCTCCTGTTTCAACTGGATCTCATTATAGTAACAGATTGACGCTTGGTGATTTAATTAAAAAAGAAGAAAAGTAGACATGGATGAATATAATTTATCTGAAGCAATTTTGGCGTTAAAAAAAGGAAGAATTATTGTTTATCCTACTGATACTTTGTATGGTTTAGGCGCTGATATTTACAACAAAGATGCTGTTAAAAAGATTTTTGATATAAAAAAAAGACCTATTGATATGCCTTTGTCAGTAGCTGTTTCGGATTTTTCTGAGCTTGATAAAATTGCATATACAAATGATAAAATCAGAAAAATTGTAAATTCGTTTTTACCTGGTAAATTGACTTTGATTTTAAAGAAAAAGAATTGTGTTCCTAATATTTTAACAGGGGGGATTGAAAATGTTGCTATTAGGATTCCTGACTGCGATATTACTTTAAAGTTATTATCAGAATTTGGACCAATTACAGCAACAAGTGCAAACATTCATGGTTTAAAAACACCAGGTATTATAAGTGATATAAGGATGCAGTTTAAGGAAAGTGATGTTGATTTGTATATAGATATCGGGGAATTGAATGGACAGCCCTCCACAATTATTGATATGACCAGAAAACAAATTAAAATAGTTCGAGAAGGAGCTATACCTAAAAAGGCTATCTTGGATGAGATTTGATATGAACGATGTTATATATGAAAATTACAAACTGGCCGGAAAAATTGCAGCGGAAGCAAGAGATTATGGATCAAATCTTATAAAAGCAGGTGAAAGTCTATTAGAAGTTGCAAATAAAGTTGAATCAAAAATTCTTGATAGTGGAGCAGGTCTTGGCTTTCCAGTAAATATTTCATTAAATGAAATAGCTGCACATTATACTCCCAGAAACGATGACACATTGATTTTTAAAACAGGTGATGTGGTAAAATTAGATATTGGTACTCATATTGATGGTTATATTGCTGATACGGCAGTAACTGTTGAGGTTGGTACTAATAATTTTAATGATATGATTGAGGCATCAAGCAAAGGATTGGATGCAGCAATTAATCTTATGAGACCTGGTATTAATCTAATGGAAATCGGAAAAAGGGTTAAAGAAACTATTATGTCATATGGTTATAAACCAATTGATAATCTAACTGGTCACAGTATGGAAAGATACATTATTCATGCAGGTTTGTCTGTTCCAAGTGTTCCAAGTATAACTAAGAATATAAAACCTAAAGAAGGAGATGTTGTAGCAATTGAACCATTTGCAACTAATGGTGCAGGTCATGTTATATCTGGTGATGGAAGTAATATTTATTTATGTAAAAAAACCTATAATCCAAGATTTATAAGAGATAAAAACATAAAAATTATTTCCAGTAGGATAAAGAACCAATTTAAAACCCTACCCTTTGCTCAGAGATGGTTTGAAAAGTTGTTTCCCAATCATGATAAATTTTTAAATAAACTTGCTTTTTTTGGTGTCATAAAACACTACCCTCAGCTTGTTGAATCAAATAAAGGAATAGTTACACAAAAAGAACATACCGTTATTCTTACAAAAGATGGTTGTGAGGTAATAACTTGAATAATAAAAATCTTGAAAAAAACGATAATAAGATTATCAAATTTGAAGAACTAACTTGGAAGCAAATTGAAGATTTGGATAAAGAAAAAACTATCTTTTTTTTACCTATTAGCCCTCTAGAAGAACATGGTCCTCATCTACCTGTTGGAACTGATTTTTTGACAATTAGAGATGCAGCAAATGAAGCAATAAAAATCTTAAATAAAAAAAAGCCGGATTTTTATTTTATTTTACTGCCTGCAGTTCCAGTGGGATATTGTAAGTTTAATACTGATTTCCCTGGTAGTATATCAGTAAGTGGAAAGGTGGTTCGTGATATTGTTTATAGTTTTGGTTCTTCACTTGGAAATCATGGCTTTAAATTTTTAGTAGTCTGTACTTATCATATGGCTATTGGGCATCTTAAGGGAATTTACTCTGCAATGAAAAAGTTAGAATCAGAGTTTGATATGAAAGTAATAGAACCCTGTGGTCCGTATCATTATAATAAAGAAGTTGAGAAACGTGAACCTAAACTTGGATTTGATACAAAAAAGGAAGTTCATGCTGGTTTTCGTGAAACATCCCTTATGAAATATCAATATCCATATCTTGTGGATGAATCATATAAGAACCTGCAGAATATCTATAGAGATATGAACTCACCAAGGGTACTTGGTAAAACATTTAAACAACTTGGTTTAAAGGATGGATATATTGGTAGTCCTGCAAGGGCTGATGCTGATTATGGTAGATGGTTTTTTAATGAAACTGTGAACGTGCTTGTTAAATCAGCTCTTGATTTATATGATGGAAAAAAACCACCTGAACTACCGATGTTTATCAAAACTTCCATGAAAGCCTTATTTTGGCAGTGATCTTTCAAAAAGTGCACTTATCATTAATGGCAGTATTACAGTTGCATCACCATCAATTGTAATATAATCTGCTTTTTCTTTTATTTTACCCCAGGATATAGCCTCACGTGTTTGAGCACCTGATAGACTTCCATCATATTCTACGGCAGTTGTTATATAGACAGCATGGTCAAGTCCACCTTTAAACAGGTTCCACCAAATTGTATGATGCTTTGAAATACCTCCTCCTAATATTAAAGCACCACTTTTTTTTGCACTAAAAATAGTGTCAGATAAATCCTGTTCATCCTTCAATAAATCAATTGTGAAATCCCTATGATCCTGATAATACATCCATATCTGTGAACCAAATGCTCCGTCTGTAATACCCGGAATATATATCGGTATCTTGTTTTTCCATGCCCAGTAAGTAATTGATTCCTTGCAGTTCTTTTCATTTTCTAGTTTTTTTCCAAATTCCCAGATCAGATCCTTTGTTGACCATTTTTGTTTTTTTTCACCTAGTTCTTTAAGTATAGGTTGAATTTTTTCTTCAAGAATCTTACCGTAGCATTCGTTTGGGATGAATATATTTCCAAGTCTATTTACTCCTTTGTTATAAAGCTCCTTATCATCTGCCATAAATGAACCATGGTAGTAGTTTTTCCATATTCTTGCTAGATCATGATCAAGAGTTCCAGCTGTTGTTATTATAATGTCAAAATATTTTTTTTTTATTAATTCGTTAATTACACCACGAGTACCTGTTGAAATTATACATGCAGGAAATGATAAAAATTTTACACAATTCTTTTCTTTGATCATATTTTCTAGGATATCAACTCCCTGAGCTACTTTTTTTGCAGTAAATCCACCAGATTCATAAAGCTTTTTTATCAGTTCATTTGTATTCATTCCTTTTCTAATCTGTATGTCTTTTACTTTTTTTTCTTTCATTGATTTTAACTTCCTAATAAATTGCTATTGCCCCATATCCTACACATGAACTACTGGGATGCACCTCATATGATGTACCATATTTAAGGAGTTCTGCTTTTTTTGCTCCTAAAATTTTAGCTGTTATAATCATAACAGCGACAGGACCATAACCACACATTGATATATTATTTTCATTGACTGTGTTTATAAGACCTTCTGGATTCATATTTAAAATCTGTTCTATTGCAAGGTTATCTTGTTTTTTTGCATATTCATCTACTCTTATACCTTCTGGTGGCATGGTCATATAATTAAATCCGGCGTGTGTGAAATCTGTACTAGCTATTATTACAATTTTTTGATTTGTTTTCTTTATTGCTTCTGCAATGATTTCTCCTATTTCACTTGCTGTATCAAAATCCTGCATTGCCATGCAGATAGGAACAAAATCAAATTTATTATTCTGTGAAGTGAATTGTAAAAAAGGTAATTGTACTTCTATACTATGTTCATACATATGAGCATTTTCGTCTTTATCTATTATACCTTTCCATAACTGCTTAGAAAGTTTTTCGTTTATCGGAACTGTTCCTAAAGGGGTCAACCATGATCCTTCTGTCATTACTGAAACACCTGAACCTGTACCTGTGTGGTTAGGTCCAATTATAATAAATGTGTCTGCAAAACCATTGTTTGCCAGTATTTTGTAAGAATGAGCTGCGATTGCACCTGAATAAATATATCCTGCATGTGGAACTATAATTCCCTTTATTTTTTTATTTTCTTTTGTAATTTTTGGAAGAGACATCGGTCCTCTATCATCTAAAAAACATTCTTCTATTCTCTTTTTTAAATTATCCTCACCAGCATCATAAAATTGACCAGATACAGCTGGTTTTCTTAACTTATCCATTATTTTGACTCCCAATTCCTATAATATTTAAATGTACAATAAACTTTATCCACAAAAAATATAAATATAGTTGATGAATTCGGGATTTCAGATTAGGTCGGGAAAATCAATGGAGACGGTATGCCATATTGAAATAATTAAAGATGGAAGAGATTTCGTAGCAAGAGCACATATGGCAAATGGTTCTATCAAAGAATATCGCCACCAGGTTTTTGAAGATGTTCTTACAGAGATGGTAATAGACTTACAAGAAGAATTAGCTGAGTAGATTTTTTCATATATGTTAAAAATTTACGTTTTATTGTTTTTTATTCTTTTTCTGATTCTTTTGTTTTTTTCGTTTCATAATGACAAATAACAAATACACCTATTGTTGTAATAATTGCAGTTCCTAAGATAACGACAAATGCTACATCCATAAATATGCCCTGCATCTCAACTGCTAGATTATATCCAGGAGCACTACTAGTCCCTGCACCTAGCATAAGTGGTGTAAAACTTATTGCAAGAATTGCTGCGGCAAGACCACGAGGCATCATAACAGTTAAAACTTGTTTATCATCTATAGAAAAACTACCTTTATAGGTTGATATATAAATTGCAAGATATCTAACAATTAGTAAAACCATTAGAATAATAATTCCAATTATAATGAAATTTAATGACCTAAATGTTACAATCATACCCAAGTAAACAAAAAAGAATGTTCTTATAACAAAAGATGTCAAACCATGGAATTGCTTGGTCTCATCATCCATTTCAAATCCCTCGTGTTGATAATTGATCATTTTCAATATCTTTTTTCCATTTCCAAGAACAAGACCAAACATAAGACAAGCTATTGCTCCAGCTCCTTGACCGCCTTCATTTGTTCCTACAATTACAGCTGTAAATGAATATACTAAAAATATGATTGCTAGAGTTATAACATATGCAAATTGCTCTCTTCTAAATTTGTTCATAATAAAAAGCCAAATAAGACCTAATATCCCACCAAGTACAATTCCTACTGAAAAAGTTTTTACGAGATTTCCAACTCCACTTAATATATTAAGCTCGCCCTCTATGAAAACCATATAATATATTGCAAATACAATAACTATACATATGGGATCAGTAAGTATGCTTTCAATAGATGAAACCATCTTTGTATTATCATGGATATTTCTCAATCTATTTACCAGTGGTATTACTATTGGACTGCTGGTTCCACCTATTATTGCACCTAGCACGGCACCTAATATATAACCATGTCCGTTTAGATCAATTACTCCAAAAAATTCAAGTCCTGTAACTATAAGTAGTGTCGCAATAAAACTAAATGAAAAACTGGTAATTGTTAGTAATAATCCACGAGGAGCATCTTTAAACAATTGATATATATCTGTATTTATCCCACCATCAAATAGAATAATAATTATTGCTATTGCTCCAATAAAACCAGAAACATCATCAAGTAAAGATGGGTATAGATTTTGAAATTCTTGAACTTTGAAGAATGAACCAATAATAAGTCCAAAAAGTAAAAGCCAAATAATGCTAGGTATCTGGGTTTTATTAAATATATAGTTACCGATAAAACCTAGTATCAATATAAAACCAAGTGTTATTAATCCAGCTATTAGGTCCATGTCGTATTCAAAAATTTGTTACCTTAATTTAAATCTTCGCTTTTATTTTAGTATCCGCTTGATAGTACAAAAATAACTATTAATGCTGCAATTATTCCATACATCAGATAAACCATTATTTTTCTCCTTTTTAACAAACGTTGATATCTTTGTTTACAGTCCTCAGAACAAAGTGTTTCACCAAAGGGAATAGATTTTCCACACATAAGACAATGAGCGTGTTGGGGTACTGCTGCAGCCATAATAATCAAACTATATAATATAAAACTACTATGAAATACTTTCTCTAAATTTTTTTGATAATAACCTTGTTATCAATAACGTCAATATCTGTAATAGTCTCAATATTTATTTTGAACTCATCAGTAAACTTTTTTACTACATTACCCTTGTTAATAACAATAAAAATACCTTTAATTATTACACCAATTTTTTTTAAGGCTATGATAATTGCTTTTAGAGTTCCACCTGTACTTAATACATCATCAACAATTACAATTTTATTTCCCTTTTCAAGTCCATTAATGAAGAGATTTGATTTAGAATAACCTGTTTTTTGTTCTATTTCATATTCACCAGGCAACCCATATGATCTTTTCCTAATAATTACAAATGGTATGTTCATTTTTGATGATAGTGCAGTAGCAAGGGGTATGCCCATTGCTTCCACTGTTACAATCTTATCAATTTTACCACATTTTTCTATCCGATTTTGCAAATCATCAACAACTTCATTTAATAGTTCAGGTTTTATTTCTGGTACTCCATCCGTTATTGGATGAACCAAATAGAAATAATCTCCTTTTTTTACGATAGGTGCTTCTAAAAGGGATTTCTTTAAGATATCATGCGTCATAATTCTCCAACCTCCTTACAGACTTTTTTTAAATCGGGGATAAATTCATCAATTATTTTTTTTGTAACATGAGGCATTAAAACAATGCGAATTGCTGATAGTCTTTCCATATTATTTACCTTCCAACCATGTTCTGTTAACCTTTTTACAACTCTTGATGGATTTTTTAATTTTATACCTATAACATTCATAACTGGTTTTATTACCAGATTAAGATTTAGATTGTTTATTTTTTCTACAGTATATCTTGTAACATTCATACATCTTTTTATTAAATCTTCATAACCTTTCATTCCTAGATATTTTGAAACTGCATACGCTGCTGCTACTGGAGCGCCTGACCTTGTTGCAAGAAGGCCAGGTTGTTTTTTAGTACTTATATAAGGGGTTTTTACACTGATATTGTTCAACCATTTTTCTTTTCTTATCGTTAATAGTCCTAAAGGAATGGTTGAATAGCCCATTTTATGAGCGTCAATTGATATACTCATTACGCCTTTTAAATTAAAATCAAAATCAGTTGTTTTTTGTCCAAGCTTTTTTAAAAACGGTATTACGAATCCTCCAAAGGCAGCATCAACGTGTAAAAAAATTTTTTCATCATTGCAAATCTCACTAATCTCTGGTATTGGATCAATTGTACCTAATTCAGTTGTTCCTGCGATTCCAACAACTGCCGCAGTATCTTTTGATAAATTTTTTTTAAGATCAGATATATCCATACAATAGTTCTTATCTAGTTTTATATTAACAAGTTTGATATCCATCAATGATGCAATTTTATCAAATGAGAAATGAGCGCTCTTAGGAATTATTATTTCTCTTTTCTTACTTAAGGTTTTAGCAAGCCATATAGCTGTAATATTACTTTCAGTTCCTCCACTTCCTATCAGACCAGTAGCTGTTTTTGGTGCATTTAATAGCTTTAAAATAAACGATGTATACTTTGATTCTAATTGTTTTGTTCCAGGGAAAAGTTCAGGATCCCCAAGGTTAGTTTCTATGAATCTCATATATGCTTCCTTGGCAATGATATGGGGTTGTGTACACATAGAACCAAGGATATGTCCACTTGAGAAAGTAAAATCTTTATCTTTATAATATTCAAGCTCCTTCAATATTTTTTTATGTTTGTTTTTTTTATTATTTAGGTTCATTTTGTAACCAAAATCCCTGTTTATACAAAAAAGATTTCGCTTTCTTTTACCATCACATTTTAATAAACATTTTTGGACTACAATAACAAATGACTTGCCTTAATTTTTTTTCAATAAAGATGACAAATTAAAGATTTATATACTTCCTATCTGATTAGAATATGAAAATATAGGGAGGAAAAAGAAATATGAAAAACACCTTATTAAGGAAAATATTGGTAATAGGGAGTATTGTATTATTTATCGGTCTTGCATTTATCCCAAGTTTCAATGCTGTATCTATTAGTAAAGATATTGAATCTATTAATACGCGGACAATTCATGTTGATTGTATCTGTGAAGAATATTGGGGTACTCTTGGTTATATTGTTAAAAATGCAATAGTAACATTAAGAAGTAATGATGGATTATTGTATAGGGTTCAAATTGCAGTTTTTGGTGGTTGTAATTTTTTATGTATACCTACATATTACAATGAAAACAATTTAAATGTTGATGCTAAACATATGTTTAATGATTATAGAGTTGATTATATAAAATGGATAAATGACAATAATATTGAAATAAATTTTTGGGTAAACTGGAATAAACCTAAAGATGATAATATCCTTGAAAATATCCCAAAAGTTAACCCTATGAACCAAGATATATCTGTTAGTGAAGAGGATTGTATCGAATGTCAATCTAATGGTAAGGCACATCTTGCAGAGAAATTACTTAACAGATTAGAGAAGAATTATGTATTATCAAATGAAATTAAATCAAATAATCTAGATGACGATAGACCTATATGTAAGTTATTAAATAAGACATATCAGAAATATCATGATTTATTTGTATATTTATTTGAACTGAGAAATAACTTACCCGAAGGTTCTAAACTTAGAGAAATATATGCATTAGGAATAGCAACAATAATGAACGTTGTCATAGGGACTATTCTTTATATTGCTTTTAGATTTAATTGCTTCTAATGTAAAGTCTGATGCTGATTACTTTAGTTTCTGCTGTGTTTAATCCTTAAGTGTAGTGTTATAGTTTTATATACCCTGTATCTGATTAGAATATATAATATAGGGAGGAAAAGAAATATGAAAAATACCTTATTTAAGAAAGGATTGGTAGTAGGGATAATTGTTTTGTTTATTGGTTTATCAGTAGCATCGTCTCATGCTAATGTTTTGAATGTTAATATTTCAACAAATGATGAATTACTTTTAACTCCATTTACAAGAGAAAACACAATTTATGTTGATGATGATAATACCGAGGGTCCTTGGGATGGAACAATTGAACATCCATATCAATATATTCAGGATGGAGTTGATAATGCTAATAGTGGAGATACGGTATATGTTTTTAATGGGACCTATTACGAACGGATTAAAATGACGAAGAGTTCAATAAAATTAATTGGAGAAAACAAGAATACAACATTTATAAATGGATGTGGAAAAGATGGTATTTATTTAAATATAAATGCTAATTCAACTCATATAAGTGGTTTTTCTATATTTAATGCAACATATGGAATAAGAGGTTGTTCGAATTATAATAAAATTTACAACAATAAGATTTTTGATAATGTTTATGGAATTGAGTTTTTAACTGAATATGGTTTAGACGAAGTTGAAGAGAACTGTTACAATGAGATTTTTAGGAATATTATAAACAACAATTATTGGGGTAGTATTCATATTTATAGCGATATTCCATATTGGGGTATAAAATGTAATTATAATAAAATCTATGAAAATATAATATCAAACAGTGAGGGTGGTATAAGTTTTACAATTATGTGTTGTTATAACAAGATTTACAGAAATTATATACATAATATTGGTTGGTGTAGTTTATCAGTTGATGGTAAATATAATTCAATTATAAATAATGATATTAGAAACGGTTGGAATGGTATTAGTACGTGGCAATCTACTGGTAATATTTTTAAAAAAAATAATCTAATAAATATTAAAGATGATGCATCTTTTTCAAATTCTTTTGGTTGTCGCTGGATTAGGAATTATTGGGATGATTGGATAGGTTCTGGACCTAAAATAATCCATGGATATTTAAGTTTCACTCCTGATGTTACTTGGAATGTTTATAATTTTGATTGGCGTCCTGCCAGAAAACCATATGAAATCATATTTACAAATAATATAGAAGGTTGTGGTATAGAATGAAGAAATTATTAGTAATTGGTGTCATTGCTTTGTTTATCGGACTTGCATTTATCCCAAGTTTCAACGCTGTATCCATCAGTAAAGATATTGAGAAAACTAACACAATAGTAGATGATATTGAAAAGGATTGTAATTGTCAATCTAATGGTAAGACACATCTTGCAGAGAAAATACTTCATAGACTTGAGGAGAATGAAGTATTATCAAATGATATTACAACCTTTAAAGAATTTAATTCTCCTTTATCTGATAGACCTTTATGTGACCTTTTATGGGGCATATTTTCAAAATATGCAGAGAAGGCAGAGTATTGCCTTAAAAAATTAGAGGAAACAAAGGGTACAATTTGGAATTATTATTATTTTTATTTATCTGTAATATATGCAAGTATTACTTATTTTTACGGTATGCTTTTATATGTATTTGATTGTTACGACCCATACTACCCCTAATTCTCCTACAAAGATTAAAGGTGTAATATATGAATAATCAACTCAAAGCATCCTTTATGATAAGTCTGATGCTGATATAGATTTATATACACCGTATCTGATTTAATATTTAAGAGGGAGGCAATATCTCTGAATAAGAAAATACTGATAGCAGGTCTTCTCGTATCTGTTATGCTACTTGTTCCTATTAATTCTGCTTATAGTAATATTGGTATGCAGATAGATAACAAACCTATCATTAAAACTAATCCAGTAAAACCTTTAGGTATTACTTTTATGAAAACATTCGGAGGAACAGGAGAGGACGGGGGTTTTAGTGTTCGGCAAACCACTGATGGTGGATACATAATAACAGGTGTAACGGTTTCATTTTGTGATGGTGATTGGGATGTTTGGTTGATTAAGACCAACAGTAATGGTAATATGATGTGGAATAGGACATTCGGAGGAGCAGGTAATGAAACAAGTAGGTGTGTTCAGCAAACAACTGATGGAGGATACATTGTAACAGGATTTGCATGGAAGAATAGTGGTGGCTATACTGATGTTTGGTTGATTAAGACAGATAGCACTGGAAATGAAATGTGGAATAAGACCTTTGGAGGGACAAATCGTGACTATGGTTGGTATGTTCAGCAGACTAATGATGACGGATACATAATAACAGGATATACAGATTCTTTTGGTGCTATTAACCATGATGTTTGGTTGATTAAAACCGATAGCAATGGAAACATGATGTGGAATAAGACTCTTGGAGGAATCAATCTTGATATAGGTCTTTGTGTTCAGCAGACTAATGATGACGGATACATCATAACAGGGGAAACATACTCATTTGGTGCGGGTCTTTGGGATGTTTGGTTGATTAAGACAGATAGCACTGGAAATGAAATGTGGAATAGAACCTTTGGGGGGGCAAAAGGTGATTCTGGTGATTGTGTTCAGCAGACTACTGATGGCGGATACATAATAACAGGATATACAAGGTCATTTGGTGCGGGTAATCAAGATATTTGGCTGATTAAAACTGATGCAAATGGCAATAAGATTTGGGATAAAATCTTCGGAGGAAAAGGTTATGACAATGGTAATTATGGTCAGCAGACCACTGATGGCGGATACATTATAGTTGGACATAAATATCTCAATTTTGGTGATGGTTATTGGGATGTCTGGTTGATTAAAACAGATAGCGATGGTAATAAGTTGTGGGATAGAACCTTTGGAAGGATACTATATTATGATTCGGGTTATTGTGTTCAGCAGACTACTGATGGCGGATATGTTATAACAGGATTTACAGATTCTTTTGGTGCTGGCAATGGTGATGTTTGGTTAATTAAGACTAATAAAGATGGAAAACCAAGAAATAAAGCATTATCAAGTTCACCATGGTTGAGATTTTTAGAACGATACCCACTGCTGAATAGACTGCTGAATCTTGTAAATAACAATTGTTTTTGAAAATAAGTTTTAGTTATTATTGTCTTTTTTTATCAGTAATCTATGTAATTGTATTTCAATACATTTTAATACAGGAAATTGTATTTTGATTACATGATTGAAAAAGAAAAAAAC
>Ga0209536_100009747_pt1 | contig 14246 bp, 10 predicted proteins | sample DeeMarSeWOR28_12_FD_187461 | JGI IMG/M metagenome (GOLD analysis project Ga0209536, IMG submission 187461) | Marine sediment microbial communities from White Oak River estuary, North Carolina - WOR-2-8_12 (SPAdes) (version 2) | ecosystem: Environmental > Aquatic > Marine > Intertidal zone >...
GTTCATAGAATTGGTTTTTGGTGCCGATCCCACCGGATTGCAGCGCGGAAGACAGGCCTTGAATGGTTTTATCGAAAGCCGGTATGTTGGATTCGAAAGCATTTAAAATGAGGATGTTCTTATTTTCCAGCGGGTTTTGCGGTTGCACTTGGGCATGAGCCACAGCGGTACCGGGCTCAAGGACAATCAGGCTGACGATGAAGAAAGGATAAAACAAAGTCATCCATCTGATTCTACAAGCAACCGGCATCGCTGACCTCGTATTTGATACAGCCCAAGGCTTAATAAGAGCTTCACCCATATGTTTCCTGCGCCTTGAAACTGTCTATCGATAGAATCTGTCTTGCATAGAGCTGGCTCTGTTGGCGTTTCTAACTGAAAGGTCTGAAAAAAGCAAGGTCGGTTAATTATTTTGAAATGCCAAATATCCGATCGTCATGGGGCTGGAACCTCGATATAAATGAGATGATATCGGTACTTCAAATTTTGGGTAGCTGAGACATCATCGGGGCAACCTATGTACTCGATATATCTGACTGCATATTGTATCATGTAAGGTAATCAATTTTGGCTTATCTAAAAGTGTAACATTCGTGCCTGATGGTGAAATTTGGAGAGACACCAATTATTTTAGATGTGTTGATCAAATCTGCATTTTTTTCAAGTTTAGGGATGTGTAAAGCCGCTATCTCCTCATTGAAGCAACTTGTCGTTTCCCGGCCTGAGCCGGCAAGGGCTTCTTTACCTGGTTCGGCACGGGGGGTCTCAATTGGTTCACCATGCTGACAAAAAGGGTCAAGTCTTCGTTTGACTCTTATTGTTTTAAAATAGTCGCTTAATTTTCTTTTTGCGGCCTAGCTTGCTATATTAGATATCTTCGTAGCTTTAACCGATTTTCTTTTGAAGAGGAAACAGATTCAAGTTGATTTCTGCATGTCCTCTACCAGCTCTGCGATGGTCTCCACGGGGATGACGGAGATCTTTTCGTGGAGGGTATATTCCTGTGCTCCCGGATAGACCACCCACAGATGTTCCAGCTGCAAATCCTTAATAGCAATATGCATGGAGCGCGTCCGGCCGGGGGCATCCGCATATTTAAATTCAAAGCCATAGCGTCTTCCCGCTGTCATCACCAGCAGGTCCAGTTCGGCGCCGGCATGAGTAGCCCAAAAGTAGGCATCCCTGGTCTCAAATGCATTGATGACATGCTCAATTGCAAAACCCTCCCACGATGCGCCGATCTTCGGGTGTCCTTGCAGATTGGCCAGAGTGCGCAGCTGGAGCAGGGAGTGCAATATGCCGCTGTCGCGAATGTAAACTTTGGGTGCTTTGACCTGGCGTTTACGGATATTTTCGAACCAGGGAGGAAGGATCCGGGCCATGAAAGCGCCTGCAAGAATGTCCAGATAGCGGCGGGCTGTATTTTCCGAGGTGCCCAGCGATCTGGCAAAATCGGCCGCATTCCACACTTGTCCGTGATAGTGCGCCACCATCGTCCAGAATCTTCTCAGGGTTTCGGATGGAATCGTGATGCCGAGTTGTGGAATATCCCTCTCAAGAAATGTGCGGACAAAGTCATCGCGCCATAAAATGCTGGCCGCATCATCATCTGCTAAAAAGGATCTCGGGAATCCCCCTCGAATCCAGAGGCGATCCCGGTGCTCATTCCCCACCTCTCCAAGGTCGAAGCCGGATAAATCCACATACCCTATGCGCCCTGCAAGGGATTCGGAAACGTCCTTGACCAATTGGGGTGAAGCGGAACCGAGCAGGAGGAAACGGGCGGCATTGCGAGGACGATCGACAAGCTCTCTGAGCAGTTCAAACAGGTCAGGCCGGCGCTGGACTTCATCGATGACCACCAGTTGGGATAGCCCTTCCAGCGTCCGCATGGGTGCGGACAGACGGCGATTGTCGACAGGATTTTCAAGGTCGAAATACGTACACGGCTCGCGCTCCGCGATCATTCGTGCCAGTGTAGTTTTGCCGCACTGGCGTGGACCGAGCAACGCTGCGATGGGATGGACGCCGAAAGCCCGTTTAATGCATTTAAGTGCTTCAGGGCATTAAAATATTGATTTCATTCCTTGAAAATCATGATGTCAATATAAGATTTTCAATAAATATTATGATATTGAGTTGTGATACTTTAACTGCGATGTATTCAAATGACCCTCTCGTGTAAACACCGCATCGATCCCCACCAAACTTTTGTCATCCTGCGGCAAACAACCAATCCACATTGTCCCGCTCCTTTTCAATTTTCGCCTTTCTTGACTAATTATTCCTGCTGATTAATTTAGACATGATGCGTGAAAGCAAAGAAAAAGCAATAGGCCAGCTCACCGCCTGCACCATGGATTGCCCGGATGCCTGTTCGATTGAGGTGACACGGGCCGATGATGGCAGCGTGAAGCTTAAAGGCAATCCCGACAGTGCGTTCACCTCCGGGTTTACCTGCGCCAAAATCAAGGATCACGTCAGAAGGCTTCAAAATCCCGATCGGATTGCACACCCCCGGTTGAGAACCAAAAACGGTTGGAAAGCCATCGGCTGGGATCATGCACTCGATCTTTGTGCTCAGAAGATACAGGATTTGCGTTCCCGGCCCACCGCCATTCTTCATATTCACAACGAAGGCGCCAAAGGCATTTTAAAAGAAGCCACCGCGCTTCTATTTGCCATATTGGGGACCAGCCGGGTACGCGGATCTCTTTGCGACGCCGCCGGCTATATGGCATGCGTGCATGATTTTGGCTCCAGGGAAAATAACGATATCAATGATCTGATGCATGCATCTAAAATTGTCAACTGGGGAAAGGATCTTTCGCGCAGCTCGGTTCATACAGCGGCGCTCGTTAAAAAAGCACGTAAAAACGGCACCCGGGTGTTAACGATTTCGCCGGGAGGAGACGGAAATCAGACCTTTTCAGATACCCACATTCGCCTCCGACCCGGTACCGATCGCTTCCTGGCGGCTGCCGTTCTGCGTCTGATGATAGAAAACGATTTGATCTCTGAAAACGTATTAACCCACACGCGCAATCCCGAAAATTTTTTTTCACTGATCATGGATCATTCCATGGACAAATTGCTGGCGGCCTGCGATGTATCCGTTAATGATATTCAGAAGGTGTATGCGTGCTATGCCGAAGATCAGCCGGTGGCCACAATGATCGGTGCCGGTTTGCAGCGCTATCGCTATGGCGGGGAAAATGTGAGGTTTATCAATGCGCTGGCGATGCTTTCAGGTAATATCGGCCGGTTGGGCGGCGGCAGCTACTTCCATCTCCACTCCTATCGTAATTTGAATCTAAGCTGGACGCGGGAACCCGAAAAGCTGCCGCGCCGTTCCTTTCAATTTCCGGTGATCGGTCGGGAGATCATAACGGCTGAAAACCCGCCGATTGAAATGCTCTGGGTGAATGGTGCCAACGTGGTTAACCAGGCGCCGGACTCACAGCAATTGATGCAGGCATTTGCCGGGGTTGATTTTAAAGTTGTGGTCGATGCCTTTATGAATGATACGGCCCAGCGAGCGGATCTGGTGCTGCCCACCACCCTTTTCATGGAGCAGGAAGACATTATTGGTTCTTATCTGCACGAGTATGTTCAATATGTATGTCCTGTACTTGCTGCTCCCGGTGAAGCCAGAAATGACTACTGGATTCTCAGGCAAATCGGCAAGCGGCTGGACCCGCCGATTCATCTGCCGACTTCAGAAAATTGCATGCGGGCATCTTTAGATTCACCCTATCTGTCCACAACCCTTGAGGAGATACGGAGCTGCGGCTGTGTCCGTTCCAATCGACCGGAGATTGCATATGCCGACTTGCGGTTTGCCCATCAAGACGGCAAATACCGATTTCCTTACCTGCTGCATGTTGAACCGCGACCGCCGGCAGCGTATCCGTTGCGACTACTGTCGCTGATTCGCCGTAAAGCCCATCATTCCCAGATGCTGCCCGACGACCAAAACGGGGCACCTTCGGTTTGGGTGGCGCCTGACAATTCCTGTCTGAAGTCTTTGAACCCGGAAAAGCCCGTTGAGCTGGTTTCACCATTGGGCCAGCTGAAGGTGTCGGTGCAGATCAATGCGGGAATTCACCCCGAAGTCGTCATCTATCGCCGGGGAGATTGGATTAGCCGGGGCGGTGGCGTGAATCAGCTGATTGCCGCCGAATTGACGGACATCGGCTCCGGCGCCGCCTATTATGATCAGTATGTCAGATTGGAGAACGCCTAATTGTCCATCTATTTGATGGACGATCGTCTCCTCCCTTCGGGTGGGACTAGAGGAGCGGCCCTTTAGGCCTTTAGGAGCGGCTCTTCGAGCCTTGAGGAGCTCCGCCTTCTGCGGATTGAGGTTAGAGACTTGTTTAATGATGAATCGAGCGCAGCGCTCCTCAAATGCAATGCTCATCAAGCGAAGCGCTCCTAGCGCCTTTTATTAACACCTTTTGAATGATTTGTTTCCCTTTCCAATTGGGTAATTTAGAATTAAGGAGATAGTTGATGCCAAAACCGCCCAAGCCGCCTGAGGAGTTGCTTGGAATTTGCAATCGCTGGTCCGAGGCCGTCGAGGGGATTTTCGGGGATGCCGCCCGCATTGCATTTTTTCAAAACGAGTTGCCGGGTTTTCTAAAGAATCAATCGCTATTTACAAAGTTATTAAAAAACATAAAAGACGGCAGCCCCTATCCGGATCTGCGTCAGGCCCAGATGATCGATGATGAAATTCTGTTGTATCTAAACCCGAAGCGAATTTTTTCACTCCGGATGTTCTTCTACGGCCCCGGGGATTATACTCCGATTCATGATCATAATTCCTGGGGTATCTCGGGCGCTTCACTTGGAGAGCTCGGGGTCATCCGATACGCGCGCGAAGACGATAGCGCGGTTGAAGGGGTTGCACGCTTACGACAGACAGGACAGGTTCATTTGCAGCCCGGAGAGCTTGAATTGACACGCCCGCTAAACGATGGCATCCATCAAACCGGAAACCCCGGTGAAGGGATAACGATTATGATCAGTGTTTACGGAAGTCCGATTCGCAGACTTTTCATCAACCGGTTTGACCATGAACACAACAGAGTTGACAAGCTATATCCGCCACGCATAAAGAAAAAGATGCTGGCCGCGCAGGCACTTAAACATTTTGCCACCTTGTAAATATACAGGGTGTCAGGCAAATAGCTCATAGCTGTTAGCTCATATTAAGGGCTTGAATGCTGGGAGGCTGGGAAGCTGGAAGGCTAAATTATTCGCAAGACTTTCAGCCTTATAGCCTCCAAGCTTCCCAGCATCCCAGCGCGTTAAGCTATCAGCTATGAGCTATGAACTAATCACACTTAGGAGCACAATATGCCGGGAAAGAAAGATTATGATGTTATCATTTTAGGTACCGGACCTGCCGGGTTGCAGGCGGCGATTCATGCGGCACGTAAAAAAGTTTCCGTACTGGTTATGGGCAAAGAAACCAGGAGCAGCCTGTTTCATGCGCATGTTGAAAATTTTTGCTGCATTTTCAATATAACCGGAGAGGAAATGCTGAATGTCGGCCGCCAGCAGGCCGCCAATTTTGGCGCCGAATTGCTTGAAGAAGATGTTTTGAACATATTGCCGGAGGGACAACAGTTTAAAATTATTTCCGAAGGCGGAACAGAACTTTTTTGCAGGTCTCTCATCGTTGCCACCGGTACGGCCCGCAACAAACTGGGCGTTCCCGGAGAAAAGGAATTTTTAGGCCGGGGTGTCAGTTATTGTGTGGAATGCGATGCCAATTTTTTTAAGGACGAAAATGTCGCTGTTGTGGGCGGCGCCAGTGCCGCTGTAGGTGGCGCACTCACACTGCTGGACTATGCCAGAACCGTAAACTTGATCTATGAAAAATTAGATGTTGCCGATACCATGGCTGCCCAACTCAAAAAGAGCAATGTGGTGATCCATGCAAATGCGAAAGTACAGGAAATAATCGGCGATACCGGTGTGAAGGAAATTGTACTGGAAGATGGCTTAAAAATACCCATAGCGGGCGTTTTTATCGAACTCGGCGCCCGGGGTGTTATGGAATTGGCTGCCCATATCGGGATCCAATTTGATGATGAAATGAAATATATTGATACCAATAAAAATATGGAAACAAATGTACCGGGCGTTTTTGCTGCCGGTGACATCTGCGGCCCCCCGTGGCAAATGGCCAAAGCGGTGGGTGAGGGCTGCGTTGCCGGTATCGCTGCCGCCGCTTACGCAAAAAAAATGCGATCATCCGATTAACTGTCTTCCGGTCCCTTGCTTCCGGCCTTTCGCCTCTGGTTGTGCATGTAAAGTGTCTAAATTAACCGCAGACGCACGCAGACGGCCGCAGACCTATTGTGCGGGCGACCTGCCCGCACAAAAACTTTACATCGCTTCGCGATAAAAAACACCTTTGAGTTAAACGTATCAAGGGCTGCACAGTACCTTAAAGATAAATCCACACATTATGTTTTTGCCCGAAGGGCATGCAGGTTTGCCTTGGACAGGTCGTCCAAGGCAAAAACTCTGTCTGCGTCGTCTGCGTGAGTCTGCGGTTTATTAAAAAAGCTTCGGCAGTGGCTGCCGGACCTGCCTGGTTTTGGACCATATATAAAAAATGGGAGAGAAGTTTCTAGAAGTGGTTTCAAAACCTCAGATCAGGTTCAAGGGCAAGGCGCAGGCCGATCGAGAAAGTCGTTGTTCCCAGCATACATGGGTATGTGAGCATTTATCGGAGGCCTGCAACGCAGCCATTGGGCCTCAGATGGGGTTTTGAAACCGCTTCTATGCACTCGTAGGTGCTGCATCCTGCTTCTTGGCATAGCGCGAGCGGATGCTTTCGGCTGCTTTGCGGGCAGCTTCTGCCTGTGGTGTTTTACCCCCTGCCAGTTTATCCAGAAAAGCTTCGGATCTGGACGTCCCAATTTTTCCTAAGGTGGTTATGGCAGCTGAGAGAATGGATGTTTGGTGGGTGGATGAAGATTTTTTTAGGCGCTTTAAAATCCCCTTTTGCTGACCACTGTTTATCTGAGCGATGTCAAGAACAGCGTCTTCGATCACCTGGATGTTCTTTAGATTGTCCATACTGCCCAGGGATCGGATGATATTGGATACTTTGCTGGCGTGCTTGGATGCCGCTTGCTCTTCTTCCGGAAATTCGGCCTTAATCATCTCAACCAGTTTTGCAATAGATGCTTCTGATAAAGGTGAAAGCACACCCAGCGCGGTTGTTGCCCGCCACAAAACTTTGTCATCGGGATCATCCAGGGTGTCGATGACGAGTTGTTCGGCATCAGGGGCCTTCAATACGAGCAGTGTATGTAATGCCTCATCCCGCACCCGGGGATGTGCATGGGATATGAAATTGCGCGCTCGATCTATTCCTTCCTGACCTTTGCCCACAAATCTGAGGATCATAAGGGCGTTGCGCAATAAATACCAGGGCAGATCGGGTTTCGTCAAAACCTTCAGAACCCACTGGCGGGCCATTTCGCCCTGCTTTATCAGGGCATCTGTTGCCGCCTTGCGGGCCTGACGATCATCACAGTCGGATAGGACGGTGCTTAAAATCTCAATTCCCTGTGATCCCAACAGACCGGCAATTTCATCGATAACATGTCGTTCAGATTCCTGCACTTTTTCGTAGGCGGTTACCAGGTCTTCGGTCAAATCTCTATAAATAAATCGTTGCGGTTTCGGCGCTAAGCTGGCTGCCTTGTTAAAAGCTTTATTTTCTTTGCCGGCTCTATCTGCCGCGCGAGTGAGCAAAAGGGCGATTTTCCAGTCATTGTTTTCAAAAAGCCCCGGGAATACCCTCCGGCAGAATTTCACCAGAACGATCGCATCATCGGCTGTTTCAGCCTGCAGGATTCGGTAAACATAAGCCGAAACGTGGGCCTGCGCATCTCTGGTCATTAATATGGTATTGACCAGATATTGCACATCCGGCGGCAGTTCTTCGAAAGTCAGGATATCATTTAAATAGAGCCGTTCAAGAAAGTTTTGCGCTCCGCTGACATCTTCGAATATTAATCGCCGGACGACCCATTTTAGAATTCGTTTGACGCCATCAAGCCGCCTGACCAATGTCGGGTTGTCCAAATCTTCAGAATGCTCTTCCCTCAGGGCATTGAGCTCCGCAAATATGAGTTCGGATGTGGGCAGGAGTGTTTCCAGGGGAAAGGCCTCGATGATAACCTGCTCGATGTCTTCTTTTTCGATACTTTCCACATGTTCGGCGATGATGTAGCAGTTGATGATTAGATCTTTCAGAAACTGGGGATGTCTGAGGGGCCGGATAATATCCTGGATGATTTCAAGTTTCAAAGCGCGAATTTTTTCATCGGAGTCGCTTTTAAACATGGGTAGCACTTTGAGATCTTTGGCCAGGCGCTGGATCGCCATTTCGACCCGCCAGGGAAGGTTTAATTCCAGCATGATCAGGTCGTCCATGAAAACCGTGGATATTTCGGTAATCCCATGCTCGGCCAGGGCACCGGACAACACCTGGCCAATTTTAGAGCCCTGGCCTGTGTCGGCTTTGGGGTCGCTCATAATATCCACAAAATTTTCAAAGTGTTCGAGGCTGATATCATTTTTTACGGCAAAGCTCACAAGTCCTTTGCGTTTGAAATATTCCCTCAGTTTGGGAACGAATAATTCAGCCATGCCCGCACCGACCAGCGTGCGAACATTAACCGGCTCATCCAGAATTCCGGTAATCAGGATATCGACTTTTTCCCGGGTTTCCTGCTTGGTGATCATGACCTCCCTGGATTCGTCCAGGCAGCTTTTAAACTTTTCAAACAAACCCTTCTTGGCACCCTCTGAACCCGGATGATCCGCAGAATAGTAGCCGCTGCGCAACATGGCTTTGGTCAGGTCCATGAGAAACTCACCGGAAGGCTTGACTTTTTTGCGTTCTTCCAGGGTTAGATCTCTTTTTTCAGCGGTCGGTGCGACCGTGATTTCAAGTGGCGGCACATCCTCTCTGGTAACCTTTTCCTGAGCCACTGCCTTCCGCAACCAATCCAATGACAGATCGGCCTTGCCGACTTCTTCGGGCGAAACCTCATTCAGGTCATTCAATTTGCTGTCTTTTTGATGCGGGATCGTGCCGGTTGGGGTCCCTGGCGCGGCGGCTGGTGGTGCTGCTTCTGTTTTGTCCGGGGGTGGTTGCCCGTCAGCTGTATCTATATCCGGGGAAGGCGGGCTTAAATCCGCCGGCTCCGCCAACCCCAGCAAATTTCGATAGTTTTCGTTTTGGCCCAGCGCTGATTGCAGCTCTTTTATAATCGAATCCGGTCCGCCCGCCACCTCAAGCAACATCCCGGTGGGTTTATTCATCTGAGCCGCGGTATGTTGGTCCAGGGTATTGACAACCACCCCTGAGACGGTAAATACATGATCGATTTGAGGGACAGTGAAATTTAAAGTCAGTGAGGTCTCTAAAGGTAGGGGGGCTTTGGATGGAACAAATATCTTCCCCCTTTCCAGAAGGGCGTAGGCTTTACTAAATCGTTCAGCGGAACGGTAGTTTAATTTTATCGTTTTGTTTTCCACTTTTTTAAATTTGCAAGCTGCAACGGCAAGAAAACTCTGTGTTTTCTGATAATTATATTTAATTTGCTGAGAAATGTCAATTATTCAGGGGAATTGCCATGTGATAAGATCCTAAACGCATTAGAATTATTAGCGATAGGCACTTTCCATATGAGCTCATTTCAGGCCCCTTTTACCTTGCACTTCTCAATTTAATTTTTATTTTGGTCATGTTATTCTCTAGAAATAAATATTTCGGACGTTTAAAGCGTGATATTATTTTGGCGAAAGGAATTCTGAAATGGCGCCTGAGACAATTCCGGAGAGAAAAGACATACCGGATGGTCACAAATGGGATCTAACGTCTTTATTTAAATCAGATGAAGATTGGGACAAATTGTTTGCCGAGATTGAAGGCCTGATCGACTCCTATACCGATTATAAAGGCCGGTTGAAAGAATCTGTTGCGGTTTTCAAGCGGGCGATTGATTTTCATCTGACACTGACACGCAAAATTGAAAGAATTTATACATATGCCCATTTAAAAAGTGATGAAGACAAATCAAACCAATTTTACGAGGGGCTTTATCAGCGAGCCGTCAGTTTGCATACGCGGGCTTCGGAGTCCTCCAGCTTTATGACCCCCGAGATCCAGAACATCAGGGACGATCAAATGAATTCCTTTATGTCCCATGATTCGATTGCGGAATATAAATTTTATCTTGAGAAAATTTTGCGATATAAACCGCATACCCGCAGCGAAACGGTCGAGCGCATTCTGGCCATGAGCCGGGAAATGGCCAATGCGCCGGCTCTGGTTTTCGGGCAACTGGACAATGTTGATTTAAATTTCGGCAGCCTTGAAGATGAAAAAGGAAAGGAAATCGAGTTAAGCCATGGAAATTTCAGCACGTTTTTAATCAGCCCAAGCAGAGACGTCCGCAAAAAGGCTTTTTTCCAATACTATCAGGCTTACGAAGATCATAAACACACCTTGGCAGCCACCTTAACGCATTCTTTGAAAAAGGACTTTTTCTATTCCAGAGCTCGTAATTTCGATAACTGCAGAGCCGCTGCTTTATTTGGCGACAATATTCCCGAAGCAGTCTACGACAACCTGACCAATACCGTTAAAAGCAACCTGACGCCGTTTTTTAAATACATGGATTTTCGTAAAGAGGCACTTGCTTTATCGGACCTTCACTTTTATGATACCTATGTGCCGATCGTCAGCGATGTTATTTTTCACATTCCTTACGAAGCGGCTGTTGAAATGTGCATCCAGGCCATGCGTCCGCTGGGAGAAAAGTATGTAGACGTATTAAAAAAGGGCCTGCTGGGTGGCTGGGTGGATCGTTATGAAAACCGGGGGAAACGCAGCGGTGCATACTCTTCCGGATGTTATGACTCATCACCCTATATTCTGCTGAATTATGAGAAACAGAATATCAACAGTGTCTATACGCTGCTGCATGAAGGCGGCCATTCCATGCACTCTTTTTACGCCAACAAACACCAGCCGTATGTGGATCATGATTACACCATTTTTGTCGCCGAAGTTGCTTCTACCTTCAATGAGAATCTTCTAAGCCGATATCTTCTGGAGCATTACAAAAACGATCCCGCGAAAACAGTTTATATCCTTAACCGGGAAATCGACAACATACGGGCCACGCTTTTCCGGCAGACGATGTTCGCCGAATTTGAAAAAATCACCCACAGCACGGTTGAGGCCAATGCCGCCCTGACCCTTGATGTCATCACCGGTACTTACCGCGAGCTGCTGGAAATCTATTTTGGCGATACATTGGTTTTGGATCCGGAGTTGAGTCTTGAATGCTTGAGAATTCCGCATTTTTATTCTGCGTTTTATGTTTATAAATATGCAACGGGGATATCGGCGGCCATTGCTCTTGCCGATAGAGTCGTCAACGAGGGGCAACCGGCCAGGGATGCGTATCTGAATTTTCTTAAACTGGGCGGCAGTAAATTTCCGCTGGACGAACTTGTTGATGCCGGCGTTGACATGCGGTCTCCGGATCCCATTCAGCGTGCGATCAATTATTTTTCAGACCTGGTAGACCGCCTCATCGATGCGTATCGGGCGCTCTGACGTGGGTTCATAGGTTCAAGGGTTCAAAGGTTAGTTAACGGCCTGCGACGAGCTCAGCCGAGTCGAAGACAGATATCAGAGGTCAGGTCTAAGTGATTGCGGATTTCAGACCCGCCCAGTGGAATGCCGCCGAAGGCGGCCCTCCTTCGGAGGATTCCCCCGGGTAATGATTGTGGAATGTTGAAGTCACCCAGAAACCCAGAAACCGAGAACCCTGAAACTCTGAACCCGGAACCTGGCAATTGACACTTAAAATAAAAAGAATTAACGTCAAAAGTTGGTGATTTTTTTTGAAATCGAATCGACTTCAATGGGGAGGAACCCATGGATTATGAAGCCATTATTGTAGGAGCCGGTCCGGCAGGTATTTTTTCGGCCTTAACTCTGGCCGATCAGGGGATCGCCCCGGTTCTTTTGCTTGAACTCGGCAAAGACCTCAGCGAGCGCAAGCGTCGTAATTCAAATGATATGCTCTGCGGATGGGGAGGCGCCGGTGCTTACAGTGATGGTAAACTGACGTTATCTCCCGAAGTGGGGGGATCGCTGGGGGAGTATCTGGAACCCGAATCCCTCAATCGGATCCTCAAGACGGCTGATGAAATCTGGGTGAAACACGGCGCTCCGGAAGTTGTATTCGGCCAGTCATCTCCCAAATTAGAAGATCTGGCCGATCGTGCCCGGCTGGCCGATCTGGAATTAATCCCTTCGCAGATCCGTCACATCGGCACCGAAAACTGTCAGGTGGTATTGGATCAATTGCGGCAATCCCTGGTGGATCGCGTTGAAACCCGAACCGGCAGTCCGGTGCAAAGCTTTCTGGTTGAAGATCGTTGCATTCGGGGAGTCATCTTGGAAAGCGGTGAAACCATCACGAGTAAATTTGTGGTGGCAGCCCCGGGGCGATCGGGCGCCGGTTGGATGAAGGCACAGGCAGAGTCGCTGGGTCTCAAAACAACGGCGAGTCCGGTAGACATCGGCGTTCGGGTGGAGTTACCTGCTGCTGTTTTGAAAGAAATTACGGACATCATTTATGAGTCAAAGCTTATTTACTACTCCAAGACATTTGATGAAAAGGTGCGTACCTTTTGTATGAATCCTTACGGTGAAGTGGTTATCGAAAAGGCCAAGGAAGTCGTTACGGTCAATGGACACAGCTATGCCAGGAAAAAAAGTGAAAATACCAACTTTGCCATTTTGGTCAGCAGTGCATTTACTGAACCTTTCGATGATCCCATCGGCTATGGTCTTTACATTGCCAGACTCGCAAATCTTCTGGGCAAGGGACCCATTGTTCAAAGGCTTGGAGATCTCCTGGCCGGTCGACGCAGCACACCGGAGCGCATGAATCGCTGCCTGACCCGACCGACGCTTCCGGAAGCGACGCCGGGTGATTTGAGCTTCGTATTTCCTTATCGCCACCTTCAAAGTATTATTGAGATGCTTCAGGCGCTTGAAAAATTAGCCCCCGGTGTGTATTCACGCCATACCCTTCTATACGGTGTCGAAGTAAAATTTTATTCCAACCGGATTGAATTATCTTCGGAATTGGAAACGGGTGTGAAAAATTTGTTTGCCATTGGTGATGGTGCCGGCATTACGCGGGGATTGATCCAGGCATCCGCCAGCGGCATCCTTGCAGCCCGTACCATTGCCCAACGGCTCAATGGCGGTGGTGGTTAGTTTTTCAAGGATGACATTCGAATTTTTCGCCAGATCCTTAAAAATCAGTCACGAAAACGCGAAATTTAAAAAGCACGAAAATTTTGTCTTCTGGTCTAGTTCCGTGCTTTCGTTCTTTCGTGCTAATAAAATCAAAAAGGAGGTATCATGAGCGAACCTGTTGTTTACACATCCAAAATAAAAATTGAACGCGTAAAAGGCCCATTGCGCCGTGCGTATTTGCCCCAGGAAGACGAGCCGGTGCTGTTTGGTGTTCACTCCGAGATTGCCGCGCATTACGGCGTCGACCCTCAGGTTCACGAACCGCATGCCGCTACGCTGGATTATGTTGTCGCCGCAGCCGCAGGCTGACTGACCGGCACTTTTGGCGGCGCGCTGGAAGCGCGCGAAATTCCTGCCGGAGAAGGGCGGCTGATTTCAGATGCCAGGGGAGACATTGAAAAAGACGGCAATGTGTTACTTATCCGCCGTATTCATGTAACCTATCATCTAAAATTAAAACCGGAGCAACAGGAAACTGCTGAAAAAGTCCACGGATTCCACGCTGATAAATGTCCGGTTGCCCGCTCACTCCAGGGCAGTATTGATATTACGACTGAACTTAAGATGGAAGACGCCTAAAATTCGCTTCTCGCTACTGGCCGCTGGCTACTGGTCGCTGGTTGCCTGTGTCATCTGGCTACTAACTTCTGGTCACTCGTTCCTGGCTGCTTGTCTCTGGGTCAGCCAGCAGCCAGTAGCCGGCCTTTGAACCGGAAATCAGCCGTCAGCAGCTACAGGGCGCCGGGCATTTTTTGCTTAAAAAGAAGGACAATCGAGATGGTTTCAATTCATCTTTACGGTAAGCTTCGGCGTTTTGTAGAAGGATCCGAAGCGGGTCATGGCAATGTCCTGA
>Ga0209536_100009748_pt1 | contig 14246 bp, 14 predicted proteins | sample DeeMarSeWOR28_12_FD_187461 | JGI IMG/M metagenome (GOLD analysis project Ga0209536, IMG submission 187461) | Marine sediment microbial communities from White Oak River estuary, North Carolina - WOR-2-8_12 (SPAdes) (version 2) | ecosystem: Environmental > Aquatic > Marine > Intertidal zone >...
ACTTGAGTTATTCCGCCTCCAACACCAACTTTGACAAGCTGTGCAGTGGATATTGAAGTGAAAACAAAAAGAATTAAAAAAGGAATTATAACAGTATGTGATAATCTCATATTCTCTCCTTATAGTTAAATAATAATTAAATAGCGGTCGAAAATACTAAAATTGAAAAAGAAAAACCAAGACTAAGCTTATTAGTTGTTTAAAGAGAAACAATCAATTTCTAAACTATATCTTTAAGTGATTTCCCATATTCTATTATTTCTCTTGACTTTAACCTTTTGAAAGCTAATATTTAGCCTGAAAATCGTAAGTAATTTGAGCAAAATTAAAATAAATAATCTGAAACTATAAAAACGACAAATTCGTCTCAAGTTAAAAGAAAATTGCAAAGCTCAATGAAAAGTTTCTTATTCATCCTTCCGATAATTGCTTTACTTTATAATCCAATGGTTTATAACCAAACCATTTCAGAGGATTACAATCGGGGAATGGACTTTTATAATCAGCAACTTTATGCTGAAGCTCAAAAAGTATTTGAGCAAATCTTTGAAGATTATGGAATTGAGGACGAACTTTATGTTTCTGCAAGATTCTACTCAGCAAATTCTCTGTTGAAAATGGGGAAAAAAGATGAGGCAGCCAGCGGATTTGAATTTATTGTTAACAATGTTGTGTGGTCTCAGTTCAGAGAAGAATCTCTATTCACTCTTGGACTTGTTTATTTTGATTTTAAGAGATATGCGCTTTGCCGAAAAAATCTTTTAATGCTGATTTACCAATACTCGGGTAGTGAACACACAGGCTCTGCAATGTACTGGGTTGGTGAATCTTATGCTGCCGAGGGTAAGCTTGATGAAGCAATTGATTTTCTTACACAGGCGATAGAGGATAAATCCAACAATAAATTCCGTGATTATTCTCTTTATGCTTTAGCCAATGTTTATGAAAAAACAAAAGATTATGAAAATGCAGTTAAGTATTATGATGAGCTTTTAACCTATCATTCCAATAGCCCGCTTGCAGTTCAGGCACAGGTCCGGATTGGAGTTTGCTATTTTTACTTGAAAGATTATTACAATTCAATACTTGAACTTAGCAATCCTAACGTAAAAGAACTCTCCAACAATAATTTAGCTGAAGCGTTATATATTCTTGCAAACTCACATTACAGAGTTGAAGAATATGAGGATGCGGTTAAAATCTATTCTGAAATAATTGAAAAATTTCCTGGTTCAAAGATTTTTCGCAACGCACAATATGGATTAGGTTGGGCACAATTCCAGCAAACAAAATATAATGATGCTTACAATGTCTTTAACTATTTGTCTCAAGGTGAAGATTCAATTGCCATACAGTCATTTATCTGGAAAGGTGAGTCTAAAAGATATTCAGGCAATTATAAAGATGCTTTAAAAATTTTTGAAGATTTTCTTAAACTTTATCCCTCCGATCCATCTGTCCCCTTAGTAGAAAATCTGATTGGATTGATTTATTTCGAGCAGAATAATTATGATCTTTCGGCAAAATATTTGAGCAATGCAACTTCGTCCGATGATCCAGTGATCAGGGCAAAAGCCTTTACAATGATTGGTGAAATTGAACTGAATAAGAGAAACTATATTAAAGCACGAGGAAATTTTGAACCAGCAGTCCGGATTACGGATTCTGAGAACAGTGTACATTTAAGAGCATTATTAGGGCTTGGTGTATCTCTCTTCTTTCTCGGAGAATCTGAAAAAGCAACCGAATATTTAAGGGAGGCTGAAAATATCAATCCAGCATTCGAAACCGACAGAATTAATTTTTATATGGCTGAGTGTTACTTTAAGTCCGGTAGATATCAGGAAGCACTCTCACGTTACAACGCAATAAACAGCACTGCAGATGAATTTGTAAAGCAGGCAGTTTATTGTAGAGGATATTGTTTCTTCAACCTTGGCAATTATGATAATGCTGCATATCAATTTTCAGAATTTATCGAACGATATCCGAATGATACACGAATAACAGATGCAAAATTACGTTTAGCTGACAGCTATTTTGGCTCAAAGAATTTTACAGCAGCTAGCAGAATATTTAAACAAATTTTTCAGTCCGGTAAATATTCTACCGATGATCCATACACATATTACCAATACGCACAAGCGTTGTATAAATCAGGTGAAACTGAATCGGCTATAAATGAATTCCGAACTTTACAACAAAAATTTCCCAAATCGATCTATGCTGAAAATTCTCTTTTTACGATTGGATTTATCAGATTTCAGAATGGGGAATTTAAAGATGCCATCAGCGATTATAGAAACGTTCTTCTGGTGTATAAAAATTCATCTTTAGCACCCGTGGTTTACTACTCTATTGGAGATGCATATTTTAATATGGAAATGTATGATTCAGCGATCGTTAATTACCAAAATGTTTTAACTAAATATCCTTCGTCCGAATATGTATTTGATGCAGTAAATGGAATCCAGTATAGCTATGTTGCTTTGGGCAAACCAGATAATGCGGTCAATTTGATTGATAGATTTATCGGTCAGAATCCCAACTTGAGGTTCTCAGATCAAATCTTTTTTAAAAAAGGCGAAATCTATTACAGCCAAAGAGATTACCAGAGTGCTAAAACGAGCTATCAGGAATTTATCGCTAAATATCCAAAAAGTTCTATAGTACCCGAAGCATATTATTGGATGGGTAAAAGTTCGCAAAATTTAAAAGAGGATGAAGAAGCTATATTTTATTTTAATAAAGTTTTTGAGAACTATCCTGGTTCAGAGTCAGCGGCTGTATCAGTAATTGAGCTTGGTAAGATGTATGAAACGACAGGAAATTATCTGGCTTCAATTCAATTACTGGAAAATGCTTCATCAAAATTAAAAGATTCACCCAGACTTCCTGAAGTTTTATTTATTAAAGGAATGGCTTATATCAAAGCAGATGATGTTCAAAAAGCTTATGGAACTTTTGAGGAATTAGCAATGTATCACCCGGAAACTTTATTTGCTGATAAGGCTAAATTCGAAATGGGTTTAATAGATTTGGCGGCGGAAAGATATAATTTGGCTGACAACCATTTCTTAGAAGTTGCAGAAAAAAGAATTGATGAACTTGGAGCAAAATCACAATATCATTATGCATTATCTCTATATGAACAGGATAAAATTACTGAGGCCATCTCGGCACTTGTCAGGATTAGAACAGTTTATTCATTATACGATGAGTGGCTTTCACGATCTTATCTTTTGCTGGGCGATTGTTATGTAAAACTAAATGATCTAAGAAAAGCTGAAGAAATGTATAGAGTAGTGGTGGCAAAGAATAAGGGTGACCAGCTAGGTGAAGAAGCAAGACAAAAAATAAGTAAACTAAAATGAAGAAATTATTTTTTACAATCTTTTTGTGTTTTACAGGTTTTATGTTTTCTCAGGAAGAAAATCCAAATGTAGAGCTTCCGGATTTTGTTATTTTCGGAAGCGATGTTGTTTCTGTTCGAAAAGTTGATAAACTTAGTCCGGATTTTATTTCAACTGTTTCAAGTGAATTCCTAAAACCAAATTATAGACCTGACCAACTTAGTGTTGTTGATATTTCAAATCCGGTTGGAAGTGATTTATCACTTCTTGATACAGCTAGTTACAGGAATGGATTTATAGAACTCAAAGCCGGTCGTTATCAGCTTCCGGCTGGAGAAATAAATTATGCTTATCCTTTTACACATGGCTTGATTCATGGATCTGTTAAGGGATTGAACCAATTAGAGTATGTTGATTACAGCGACAGACAATTTTTAGAAGGTTCGCTTGATTTTGCATACTCACTTCCTACTGATCAGCAAGTTCTGCCCGGAACAAAATTTAGTTTATCCGGGGATCACTCAAATAATTACTTCAAATTTTTTGGTTCCACAGATCCACAAAGGAAAAGAACTCTTAAGATTGGTAATGCTTCTCTTGGAATTCAAAATCTTTATATGAAAGAATTTATCTTTGATATAAATGCTGGTGGAGATTTTACTTATCTGGATAATGAAAAGTTTAATGAAGCACTTTATTATGGTAACGGATTTGCAAGGTTTAAGCTTGATGACTTTGGTCTGGGAATTAAAGCAACATATCAAAATCAGAAGTTGACTACAGATTCACTTTCAGCTTACAGTTCAAATTATTTTTTCATTCGACCTACTGTTTCTCTTGTAATCTTTGATAAAATTATGCTTGAGGCTGGCTTCACATTTTCACGAAGCGGTGATAACTATTTAAATGCTCTCTATGCTTCAGTTGGTGCAGAGTTAACAAAGAACTTAGTTCTTTTGGCAGAATATTCACCACAGGGAGAGTATATTACTGCTGGCAGGTTTTTACGTGATAATTTTTATTACGATCAGCAGTTTTTACCACAAATTTTCCTAAAAAAGAAAAACAAGTTGAGAGCGAATTTAAAGTACGAGTTCAGTACTTATTATCAGATTGATGGTGGATTAGAGTATTTTTCTTCAGATAATTTACCGTATTACAATAATCCAAATCGTAATGGATTTTTTGAGATATTAACTACGGATGTAAAAAGCTTCAATTTCTATCTTAATATGCTTTATCATCTCGGTCCATACGGGTATTTTTACGCTAGTTTTAATTATTTAAATGTAAAGAATTCAGATTCCAAAACAATTCCTTACTATCCAAATTTCAAGGCTGATTTGACCTATGGATATTATTTTTTACCTGAGTTGAAAGGTGAAGCTAAACTTAATTATTTGGCGGACAGATATGCAGATCTTGCAAACCAGGTAAAATTGTCAAGTATTTGGAATCTTGATATTAAAATAAATTATAATATTGTTAAGAATATTGGTGTGTTTTTTGAATTAAATAACATTTTGAATACCAAAAGATTTATATGGGAAAATTACCAGGAAAAGCCAATTGATGTGCTTGCTGGTATAAATTTTTTCTTTGAATAATTTTATATATTTATTGACAAGGCTTAATAACGATAATGATTAAAAATAAATTGGAAACATCAGTAATAATTTTTGGTGATTACCATGATTAGCAAAGATGAGTTAGTAAAAAATGTTGCTGAGAAATGTGGTGTTCCATTGGAGATATCATCATTTTTCTTCGAGGTTTTTATAAACAGGGTGAGCAATAAATTAAAACCCGGAGAGACAATCCAATTAGATAATTTCGGTTACTTTAGTAAAAGAAATTGTAGAATACATCTTGAGAAATCGGCAGATTCACAGACAACTAAAGCCTATCTGTTGCAATTGATTCTTTTTTCTTTGGAACCGAAAGTAAAAAGTGATTTAACATCAGTTCATTTTTTAAAGATCCCAAATCTTAAAACTCTTTGGGTAGATGACAAGGAATTTCAAAATAGTCTAAAAGCTGGTGATTTTTACCCACATTCAGAACGAGAACAATTAATTAAAGCATTTGCTACAAAAGCTGAAGTAATTTTAGGAGGATTACGCAAAGATTATGATAGTGAATTAGAAAATGAACTAACTGTACCCTTGACGTTTGATTTGAATTTTCTGATTAAATCTGGGCAGAAATCCTCATCAACCTCAAAGACGGATACTGATAAGATTGAATCAAAAGTGAATGAAGAGAAAAAAAATATAAGTAAGAGCGAAGAATTACCTCAAGATGCGTTACCCTGGAATTATGGGACAAAATTTTTAGAAAAAAATAAGAGTGTCAGGCCAACCGATGATAGTCAAACAATAAGACCAAAGGGGAGAACTGATCCTAACATTGATTTGAGAAAAGAACCTGATATTTCCAGTGAAAAAAGAGCTAAATTAAATGAATTCGAACCTGTTCGTTCTCATTTATCTAATGAAGAAGTTGAAAAGGATTCTCCTGAGGATGTTGATACAATTAAGTTCATTCTGGCAAAAACTCTTAATCAGGATAAAGAAAATTCAACACCAAAATCATTTACAGAAGTCAGATCGAAGACCGGGGCTCGTATTGTTAAAGAGAATGGGAAAAATAAAAAATCTCGATCCTCTGGTCGTCTATCGGAGACCAGACTAAAGTATCAAAGTTATAAGCAAACGAAAAATTATCTTCCTTTAATAATTTTATTTGCGTTTGTTGTTATAGCTGGTGCTGCAATTTATTATTATTTCTTCAGAGGAGATGGAATTGAAGATGGATCTGGAATGATTGTTTATGATGTTCAACCTCCATCAAATGTAAACGTTATCGAAAGAGATTATGAATTTGCTGTGACCTATCCTTATCCTAAAATCGAATTCAGGAATAAAATAACCGGATATAATCCCGATGCATTCTTGGTATCTGAAGTAAAACCAGAAATAATCCTTGACAAAAAACCAGAAATTAAACCAGAAGTAAAACCAATAACTAAGTCAACCCAAACTAATGTAGTCAAAGAACCACCAAAAACTACTGAAACAACGACTACACCTATCGAAGAGAAACAAGAGACAATACCTGATTTAACAGAGGAAAGTAGCAGCAGAATATTCTTATATAAAAATTATTATGTGGTTTATGTAGGTAGTTTCAATTCTTCTGAAGCTGCTAACAGAGAAGCTGACAAGTACTTTGATATGGGGTATAATGCTTTTGTAGAAGTTTTAGAACGACGCGGCGGAAAAACATTATATAGATTAAATGTCGGGGATTTTACCTCTGAAGAGTTTGCTCGGCAGTTCGAATCAACATATCTTAATAAATAAATATTGGAGAGAGATGAATTTATTTGAAATATTTCTGAAGGGTGGAATAATAATGTGGGCAATTTTATTTTGCTCTGTTATTGCTTTAGCAGTTGCTATTGACAGATTCATAGTTCTTAGAAGAGTAAAAATAAATTTACCTGCTTTTACGGTTAGAATAAGAGGATTTATCAAGAATAAGGATATGAGCGGAGCTGCATCATTTTGTCTGAGAGAAAAATCTCCGATGGGGAATATGGTTAGAAAAGGTTTAAAGAAATTTGGAATGGGTCACGAAAGAGTTAAAGAAGCCATTGAAAATGCGGGAAGGCAGGAGATAAGCAAGCTGGAAAAAGGATTGTCTATCCTGGCAACAATAGCCGGTGTAGCCCCTTTACTTGGTTTTCTGGGCACAGTAACTGGAATGATTCAGGCGTTTATGAGAATTGAAGATCTTGCCGGTGCAGCTAACCCTAGTGACCTTGCAGGTGGTATATGGGAAGCACTTATAACAACAGCCTTCGGTTTAATTGTTGGTATTCCTGCTTACGCGTTTTACAATTATTTTGTAAGTGCCATAAAGAAATTTGTATCTGATATGGAAACAGTTGCAAATGATGTTGTTGACACTATGCAGGATTCATCGAAAGAATCAATTGATTTTGAAGATGAAATAGAAATTGATATGTAGGTATTTTTTATGAGATTTAATACATCAAACGAACCGTTAAGCGTTTTCTCCTATTCGTCTTTAACAGATATTGTTTTATTACTTGTAATATTTTTTCTTTTGTCATCACAATTTGTCATTCAAACAGGAGTGAAAGTTAAATTACCCGGTTCAGAAACAAATGAATCATCTGAGCCTACTAATATGATAGTTACTATCACTTCGGCAGGAATAGTTTATGCTGGACCTGATGAGACGAACATTGAACTTCTTCCTGCAAAACTTTCAGAAATGATCGGTTTAAATAACGAAAATAATCTTGTCATTAGGGCGGACAAAACAGTACAGATCGATTTAGTGATAAAAGTTATAGATGCAGCTAAGTCGGTAGGCATTGGTAAATTTACCATTGAAACGGAAAAAGAAAATCCATAAATAAAATTGAGGGATGCTATGTCTTCAAAGAAAACCTCTAGAGTTTCGTACTCAATCTCGTTTGTTTTACATTCAATTATAATTGGATTATTTCTATTAATTAATCTTTCATTTGATTATGCTCCATCTGAGTTTGTTGAGCTTTCTTTTGGTAATTCAGGTGAGACAGGTTCTTCCGGTGCACAGGGGAACAAAATTGATATTGTAAAAGAGACATCAAAGCAAAGCGAGAAGGAGACATCTGAAGAAAAAAATCCCGAAGTTAAGGAAGTTGAACTACCTGTAGCTCTGAATACAGAGGATGAAAATATTATAAAACCTGCTAACGATCAGAAGGAAATTGCCGAGCAGAGAACTGAGTTAAGCACAGAATCAGTTGTTTCAACTTCAAGAACAAATGAGGAAGGAAATGCGACTGAGGTAGATGGTAACTTTGGATTTGACATTGATTGGGGCGGAAAAGGAACAAGAAAAATATATAGCTTCATTCTTCCACAATATCCTGAGGGTGTTAAAAAAGAGGTTAACATTAAACTTCAGTTTACAATTTTACCAGATGGAACAGTGGGAACAATAATCCCCAAAATTAAAGCTGATACAAGGTTAGAAAACGCTGCTATTAACTCTCTTCGTCAATGGAGATTTGAAGCGTTAGGATCTAATCAGAAACAGGTTGAGCAAATGGCAGTTATTGTTTTTCCCTACCGGTTGCAGTAGGATCTTTATAGTAAATCCTATAAAAGAAATATTCAATAATTGTTAAAAGAGCTAGTGAAAAAGTATCTCTGTCAAAATATAATCCCAATCCTTTGGGTTCCATTAAAAGTTTGGCGATCATTCCGGTAATTGTCCATCCTACAGCAAATAAAATTAAAATTAATGCTACATTGATGAATGCAGCTGAAATACCATCACTCTGCCATTTCCATGTAAAGATTATAAGTATAAATAAAAAGTGTACGAAAAATATTACAGCAGATATCATTTTAAACTATTGATTACTTCTTCTGTTGATTATTGCGGTACCAAGTACTCCGCCCAGCATACCGAAAATTGTGTAAGTAATCAGATTGGCGAGTGTAATCATAACAGAATACAACAATGAAAATCCTTTCGACTGGATTTCATTTGCCATTTGTCTTAATACTTTAAGAGATTCCTCGGCGGCTTGTCCCAGATTCATATCCCTTATCAGTTTTTCAGTTTGCGGCATTGCAACTATGAGATCATTAGTTTTTGTAATAAATGTCAGAATCACTTCAAAAGCGCTTGCAAATAGAGCAGCAAATACTCCCGTCAACAATCCTAGTAATACGCCGGTTCCTGTTTGAATTTTTAAAATATCCGGATGAGATTTCTTATATAGCCCTATCGAAAATCCGGCGGCTACCGGTACTAGTAAGCAACAAGCTACGCTTTCTATACCAGGTATAGTTGTTAAAACCGCAGCACCGAATCCGCACACAAGAGCTGATAAATATTTTTTATTCATTCAATGAATCAGAAATTTGTTCAAGAATTAATTTTTCAATTTCTGTTAATATAAAAAGGTAGATGATACTTCCGAATACCATTCCGGTAATGAACGAAATAATTTTTAAGTATGAATAAATTCCTAATGAAACCAGCAATACATCTATAAGTAATGGTATTATTGAAATTAGAAGAAGTTTTTTACTTGTAAGTGGATGAAAAATAATAATGCTGGCAATCGCAGCAATCAATGCGCCGAAATATATCCCTGAACATCGTGCACATACCAGCGTACTGTTATTGTCAATTGAGATATATTTGGTGCTATCTTGATGACAAACTGTTGAATAAATTTTGGCTATTAAAAAATTAGTCAATGGATCATCAATTGTTGAAACTAAAGGAAGCAGAAACCCGGTTATCCAGATTGTTAATAAAGATAAAAAAACAAATCTTGTAATTAGTATTTGATTAGCAGTATCAGTGCCAATTAATTTGAAATTTTTTAATAATGCAATTTGCAATTGTTAACTGTTAAATTCGATTATAGACTAATATTTCTTTTTTAGAAAGAAGGTAAAGCTTGTTATTAAAAATAAATGATGAGATTATTTCTAAATTTTCTTCAATTTCATTCAATATTACCTTTTTCAGGTTCAATTCAGGAGACTTGAGATTTGCTACATAGATGTTTTGTTTTGTTGTGACTGTCATCCAGTTAAAAATTATTCTTATGCTTGTAAATTCTTCTTTACCGGAAGCCTTACCTACACCGTTGCCATATTGATCAAAAATAATTATTTCACTTCCATCAATCACGAATATGTTATTTTGCCTGGAGACTGCAAGTTGTTTCGGTTTAAGAAGAGCATAGCTACCATAATCATACCCACCAAAATTTTGAATAAAATTTCCAAAGATGTCAAACTTAACAATTCGTGAGTTTTCCGAATCCAGTATAAAAACATCTCCCTGGTTTGACATAACTGCACTTAGTGGATAACCAAATCTTTCTTCTTCGATATCACTATCATGTGTAAAGATTTTAAAATTATAATTTAAATTTTTATCGAATCTTTGAATACGATGATTATTTTTATCTGCAACAAAAACCTTTAATGCATCTGCAAAGACGTCAGCAGGATTATCAAATGCACTTTCTCGCCAACCGTAGCCTCCGATTTTATTTAAAATATTCCCCAAAGTATCAATTGCAGTTATTTCGTCTGTGGTTATATCTGTAACATAAATAAAACCTGCTGGGTTTATATAAAATGACGAAGCGTTTTTAAATTTGCCAATTGTACCTTCAAGTTGAAATTCTTGTGCAAAAGAATTTTTGAGAAAAACAAAAAGAAAAAGTATTAAGAAAAGTTTCATTTCAAGATTCTTGATTTTTTATAATCAATATTAATGATTAATGGAGTTAAATAAAACAGAATTTCCTGCTAAGAATATATAATAAAAGTGCGAGTATAAAATTATGAATGAGCAAATAGAAATAGGGCTTCGAACGAGTTTAATATAAACTGACAATTGCAATTATCATTGCAATTAGAAAGGTGCTTTTCTATATTTGGTCTTAAAATATTGTCCCGTGGTGTAACTGGTTAACACGTCTGACTCTGGATCAGAAGAGTCTAGGTTCGAGTCCTAGCGGGACAGCCAATTTGATTGAAGATGGTTTATGGGAAATGGAACACCAAAATAAATACATCTTCCATCAAACATTAGAACACCGGCGCGTTCGTCTAGTGGCTTAGGACGCCGCCCTCTCAAGGCGGAGATCACGGGTTCGAATCCCGTACGCGCTACTCATTTAGGCGAGCAGTTTTGTTCGCCTTTTATCTTTATTTCCAACTCAAAATGAAAAGATATAACAAACATATATTCATTTGCGAGAACAAAAGACCTGAAGATGATCCGAGAGGTTGCTGTGCAAATAATAATAGCCCACTGGTACGAGAAATATTTAAGAAGCGTATTAAAGAGCTAAACTTAAATAAGACTGTGCGGGCAAATGCTGCTGGATGTCTTGACGCTTGTGAGCATGGTGTAACTATTGTTATCTATCCTGAACAAATATGGTATGGGAATGTCACTCCTGAAGATGTTGAAGAAATAATACAGAGTCATATCAAAAAAAATATTCCGGTTGAAAGATTAAAAATTAAGGATAAAAAATTTAGCAGGGATGAAATCAAAATCTGAAATTGCCAGAGCAAATGAAATTCTTAAGCGATTAAAAAAGGAATATCCCGCTGCAAAAATTGCTTTGGAATTTGCTTCGCCATTTCAGTTACTTGTTTCTACTATTCTTTCCGCTCAGTGTACTGATGAAAGAGTAAACCTTGTCACCAAGTCACTTTTTAAAAAATATAAGAAACCTAAAGACTTTCTGCTCGTAGCAAATGAAGAACTGGAAAAAGATATTTTTTCAACCGGCTTTTACAAACAGAAAACTAAGAGTATAAAAAATTGTTGTAAAGTTCTTATAGAAAATTATAAAGGCAAAGTGCCTGCGGATTTCAATTCACTTAATACTTTACCGGGGGTTGGAAGAAAAACAGCTTCAGTTGTTGCAGGGAATGCATTTGGAATTCCAGCAATTGCGGTTGATACTCATGTCAAAAGATTATCTAATCTAATGGGATTTGTCAAATCAGAAAATCCTGATAAAATTGAAAACAGATTAAAAGAACTTTTTCCGGACAAGGAATGGATAAACTTAGGTCATTATTTAATGAACCACGGTAGAAAAATATGCGTTGCGCGTAGACCGAATTGTTTGAAGTGCATTGTTGGAGATTTGTGTCCTAGTTTCAATCCGGTTGAACGAAAACAAATAATGAGCAGTAGGAGGATAAAATGAACGATATTCAAAATGACAGAGAATTCTGTCTTTCAATCCTGAAGGAGCATACTAAAAGTGATAGCCTGCTTAAACATGCTTATGCAGTAGAAACTTGTGTAAAAGCCTACGCTGCAAAATTTAATGAAGATGAAAATTATTGGGGAAATGTAGCGTTGCTGCATGATTTTGATTACGAAATGTTCCCAACCGAAGAAGGTCATCCATTCAAAGGAAATGAAATATTAAAAGATAAAGGTTTCAATGAAGATTTCAGAAATGCAATAATGTCACACGCCGATTACACCGGAGTAAAAAGAAATTCAAAGTTGGAAAAAGTTTTATTTGCTTGTGATGAACTTGCCGGATTTATTACAGCAGTTACATATGTTCGTCCTTCGAGAACTGTTGATGAAGTGGAAGTAAAATCAGTTCTTAAAAAAATGAAAGACAAAGCATTTGCTAGAGCAGTCAACAGGGAAGATATAAAAAAGGGAGCTGAGGAGTTAGGGATTCCTCTGGAGGAGCATATACAATTCTGCATTAGTTCAATGAGAAAGAATAAAGAGGAACTTGGACTATGAAAGCTGGAGATCTGGCCCCAAATTTTATTCTGAAAGATGAAAAAGGAACAGATTTTGAACTTTATAAGAATCTTCATAAAATTCTTCTCCTAGCATTTTATCCAAAGGATGATACACCAGTATGTTCAACACAGCTTTCAGAATACAATGACAACCTTGATGATTTTATCAAGAATGATGTGAATGTAGTTGGAATAAGTACTGATTCTGTTCAATCACACTCAAAATTTTGCGGAAAGCTTAAACTTAATTTTCCTCTTCTCGCCGATGATGAAAAAAAGGTAAGCAAACAGTTTAACGCAATCAATTTCCTTGGAATGAATAAAAGATTATTGGTTTTAATAGGGACAGATAAACGGATCTTATGGACTGACTCTACACTTCCAGTGACTTATATAAAAACAGTTGAAATATTGCAAAAAGTCAAGGATTTAAATATGAAAGAAATGACTTGACTGGTAAGCATTTAGTTAGCTAAATTTCGCTTAAAATAAAGGAGATTTAATAGAGTTTTTGCTACATCATAAGTATTCTGAGTAGAATTTACAAACACAATACATAGTACAGAATAAGTTCAATTAGAGTAATTCTAAAATTTCCTGAGAATGATTAGCAAAACCTTAATATTTCTTTTTACATTTACCGCCTTACTATTTTCCCAAAAGGATCTTAGGGTTATCTCTTCAGATCAAAATTCGATTACCCTGGAATATACTCCACAATTTATAGATACTTCCGTCAGAGTAATAAACAATCAACCATTCAGGAATACAAGTTTAGCCTTTGGATATATTGATGAATCATTACCTTCCGGAGTTCCTGCTATTCCGGAGAGACGTTTAGTGCTGGGTGTTCCTTCAGAATTTGGGAATTCGATAAGAGTATTAAATTCTGTTTATAAAGAGATCGATGGTAAAGTTGTTCCAATACCATCTTTAGAAAAAGAAAAGGAGTTTACTGCCAATAAATATGAAATCTCAACGGAGTATTACAATTACATCGATTACCCGGAGCTTGCTTCATTTGGCGATTACGGTATTTCCAGAGGGTTATCTGTTCAGACAATCAGAATTTTTCCAATAAAATTTGATGTAAATACAAATACAATAAGACTTTACTCTAAAATAGTTTTTCGAATAGATTACGGTTATAGTCAGGCTACGGGTAAAAAAACAGAAGATGATCTGCTAAAATATTCCGTTATAAACTACAACGCAGCAAAATATTGGATTAAAAGTGAGAAACGACAATTGTTTAAAGGTGGGAGTAGTGCACTAGCTAACGGACAATGGGTAAAGTTTGAAGCGCCAACCGAAGGTATTTATAAAATTGATAAAGCTACCTTGGAATCGTTTGGATTCAATTTAACGTCAATTGATCCCCGTACCATAAAAATTTATAATAATGGAGGGAAAGTACTCTCAGAAAAAATTTCTGATGATAGACCTGTGGATTTAGTTGAAAATGCAATTCAGATTATTGGTGAAAATGATGGCAGCTTTGATGAGGGAGATTATATCCTTTTTTACGGGAGAG
>Ga0209536_100009749_pt1 | contig 14245 bp, 9 predicted proteins | sample DeeMarSeWOR28_12_FD_187461 | JGI IMG/M metagenome (GOLD analysis project Ga0209536, IMG submission 187461) | Marine sediment microbial communities from White Oak River estuary, North Carolina - WOR-2-8_12 (SPAdes) (version 2) | ecosystem: Environmental > Aquatic > Marine > Intertidal zone >...
GCCTTCATCGCGATAAAACACATCAGCACTGCCAGCGGAAGAAGAGCGCTGATGAGCGCCGAGCTGCGAAGATGCATAACCAGCACGATTACGACTATGATGGTGACTAATATTTCCTCGGTCAGAGCGGTGCTTAGCGTCCCTAAAGTTTCATAGATTAAGCCCGTCCGGTCATAGAACGGCACAATTGTCACCTGTGATATCGTTCCATCTTCCAGCGTCTTTTTGGGCAGGCCGGCGGATATCTCCTCGATCCTGGCTTTGACGTTTTTAATGGCTTCGAGAGGATTATAGCCGTAGCGGACAACGACCACGCCGCCCACTGCTTCGCCACCACCTTTGTCCAGCGCGCCTCGTCTAAGTGCGGGGCCGTATGAAACTTTCGCTATGTCTTTTATGTAAATCGGGACATTATCGTTGACCTTGACAACGGTCATTTCAATGTCAGGTATGGCCTTGAAAAAACCGAGCCCGCGAATTACGTACTCTACCTTGTTAATCTCTATCGTACGAGCGCCGACATCGATATTGGAAGATTTGACCGCTTTGAATATGTCACCGAGAGCAACGTTATGAGCGCGCATTGCATCCGGGTCCACATCGATCTGGTACTCTCTGACAAAACCTCCGACAGATGCGACCTCGCTGACACCTTTAGCACCGAGCAGATGGTAGCGCACATACCAGTCCTGGACTGTCCGCAGCTCGTCCGGATCCCACCCACCGGCCGGATTGCCGTCCGGGTTCCGGCCTTCGAGTGTGTACCAGAATATCTGACCCAGAGCGGTCGCATCAGGACCCAGTGTCGGCTTAACGCCTTCTGGTACGGTACCAGTCGGCAAACTGTTGAGTTTTTCCAGGACACGGCTTCGAGACCAGTAAAAATCGATCTTCTCATCAAAGATTATATAAATGCTCGAAAAGCCGAAGAACGAATAGCTGCGCACTGTTTTGACACCGGGAATGCCCAGCAGCGATACCGTAAGCGGATATGTAATCTGGTCCTCGACATCCTGCGGCGAGCGACCCATCCACTCGGTGAAGACAATCTGCTGGTTCTCCCCGATATCAGGAATGGCATCGACCGGCACCGGATTGCGGGGCATGCCCCAGATGTCCCAATCGAATGGCGCAACGTAAAGGCCTGCGCCGACGACAAGGAAAACGAGGAGCCCCACAACCAGCTTGTTCTCAAGACAAAACCGGATCAGCCTGCTCATTGGACCTGTAGATTGGTCCTGGATGTTTATCAGTTGCTCGTCCATTTATCTACAAGTCTTCGACTATTGATTGAACTGCGGCAGCTTGGCTATGTACTGCTCGGGTGCTTCTTCGAATTTATCCTTGCACGGGTCACAGCAGAAATATACCTTCTTGCCCTGGTACTCGGTGAAGATGGCCTTGTTAATTGCTCCACCCATGACCGGACATGTGGTCTGCTCTGCCGCGGCAACAACTTCTTCGGCAGCCTCTTCAGCCATAGCTGCATGGTCATGCCCTTCATGTCCCGTCGCCATCTCGGTGGGTGTCGGTTCGGACTTCTTACAGCCATTCAACGTAAGCAGCCCTGCCAGCAAAACCGCGATTAATAGACTTATCTTTTTTGCGTTCATGATGATTCTCCTTATAAAAATTTTTCATCATTTCGTTTTGACATTAATTTCTTCGGTCACTTCGCCGCACTTCAGCATGGATGCTCCGAAGTAAGGATTTCGGATTTCTTTATTCGCCTGCAGCCAGTCCGCTCCTTTGTTGTTAAACGCCATCGGGCAATGAATTCGATATAGCTGCCGGCCTTCGGGAATCCTGAATTGCACGACTACGGCGATTAGTTCGTTGGAGAGCGTCTCAAATGCTTTACGTGCCGCATCAATTTCAGCGGCATTTTGTATTACATCCAGCGCTTTGCTCATCTTCATGTTGCGACCCATCCACAAATCATGCGGCTTGTCAATCAGCAAACTCATGTCCACTCCAGACAGTGCTTCTATTGTGGATTTAGCCACTGAAATGGTACGGCCCATATCGTCACCGGCCAGCGCCTCATGAAGCGATAAATACTTCTCAACGACTGCCTGGAGTTGCTCTCGGAACTCATCGGGAACTTTGATAATTTCATGCTCCGGGCCGCTTTCGGTGCTCATCATGCTGGGTTTGGCCTGTATTTGAAGTGCCGAATCAATCTTGAAGTTACCCTTATTTACAATAAGCTCGCCCTCTTCGAGGGCATCTTTTACCAGGTAATGCTCTCCGGCCCTGGGCCCGAGAACCACTTGTCGTCCTTCGAAGGTAGGCTTTTCTTTGTCCGGCACTTGAACATAAACCACGGCGCGGGCTCCCGTAATCAAAGGCGCCGATGCAGGAATCACAAGCGGCGCTTCGTTGGACGTATCGACGACGTAGCCGAGAGATTCGGTAGTCACTAGGTCCATGCCGCAGATATCGCAGTTTGAAGCTTCGGTCTTAACCACCGCCGGATGCATCGGACAAATCCACTTGCCGGCCATATCAGGGACCATAACTTTGCCGCCCATTGCGACGCCGGAGCGAACGATTGCTCTTACAAACATTCCGGGCTTGAGCCTGCCGTCGGTATTATCCACATTCACCCGCAGTTTTACAGTTCTTGTCTTGTCATTGAGCAACGGATCGATAAAACTGATTTTGCCTTTGAAAACTTCTCCCGGATAGGCCTCGGCTGTGAATGCCACATTCTGGCCGTACCGTATCCACGGCAAATCCGATTCGTAAGCATCCAGTTTCACCCATAAGTGCGAAAGGTCCGCCACCTGATATATTGGTGTTCCCGTATTAACGTAGAGCCCTTCGGCGGCATTCTTATGGATGACGACGCTGCCCATCGGCGAGTAAATCGTAATGTGAGTGACGGGTTTGCCGGAGCTTTCTATTTTGCCTATCTGCTCATCATTCAGACCCAGCAGCCGCAGTTTTTCCCTGGCCGCCTCCAGCGTTGCCAGAGTGGTTCGTGTCACCAGCTCGGAGGTTGCAGTTTTGACATTTTCCGCCGCCTTTAGAGCTTGGAGCAGTTCAGCCTGGGCACTGATAAGCTCCGGACTGTAAAGGTCAACCATGTGGTCGCCCTTGCTAACTGTAATACCGGTAAAGTCAACGTAAAGGCGGTCGATTCTGCCCGGCACCCAGGCCGTAATATTTTTCACCCGCGTCTCATCGTAATCGACCTTGCCGACCATGTGAATTTCGGCTTCGACGAATTTCCGCTGGACAGGTGTGGTCTCGATTTCCATCAGCTTGATGGCCTCTTGAGAGAAGGAAATCTGCCGCTCACTAACGTCGTCATTTCCGGAAGTGACAGGAATCAAATCCATAAAACATATGGGGCATTTACCCTGCCTGGGCTGGCGAATCTGTGGATGCATCGAGCAAGTCCACCATTGGGGAGCTTCGCTTCGGTTTGGATCGGAAGTGTGAACATGCCCTGCGTCCGGCGGGGCCGAAATCCTCAAGCCTCTAACCGCATAACCAACAACAAAGGCCACGATAATAATCGGTATTACCATGATTATAATCTGAATTACTTTCAGTTTGGCCCGACCGTATCTTGTTTTAGGCTTCGAGTTTTTCATGCTATCCACCTTCAAATCTTTTTGTTTCATACCAGTATAGTAGGAATTTTGTTCAGTGCCGTAAATATGTCAAGATAAAATAAGCCTTTCTACGAATTCAGTAATCCTATTATTTTACCGACTTGCCAGCCTTTTTGATTATAGTTCAGTTCCCACGAGCATTTCCAGCCTGGCCAGCTCCTGTTGATTATCGGTTGCAGCCCTTTCATAATACAATTGAAACTCGAGCAGTTTCTGCTGGGCGTTAATCAAGCTTAGAAAATCAATAGTGCCTGCCTTATACGCCGTCTCCGATGCCCCCAGCAGCTCTTCGGCCTTCGGTATCAGAACATCTCCATAGAGCTTTCGCTTTCTGTCACTATCCTGGAAATCATACAGCGAGCGCTCTGCTCGAGTGATTATTGTATTTTCAGCTTCTTTTTTCTGATGCGATGCTTTCAGAACATTCGCTTTGGCCTGCAACTCGGCGGCTTTATAACCTTCCCGCCAGATAGGCAGATTCATGCTAAACATCACGATAATAGGATCTTTTCCGCTGTCACTCACGCCTGGGTTCATGGCGCTTCCCGTGTCGGTCCAGCCGACGCCAACGCCTACATCTGGCCAGAACTTCTTCTTTGCCAGTTCGACTCCATCTTTTGCTGCCTGTAGCTCGAATTCCAGGGCCTCAAGCTCGGGATTTCTCAGCCGCAGCAATTCTATCATCTTGCCGCGGCTTAATTGTGCCACCCGAAATTCCGCTTTGCGAGGCCAAGGCAGCATTTCAAGACTTTGTCTGTTCAGCACGGAATTGAGCCTGGCGACGATTGGTTTTCGCAATTCCTCAATCGTCTTCAACCGGTCTTCGAGCCTAGCAAGCTCTATCTGCGCATGGATCACATCAGGATGTCCCGTAGCTGCCGCCATGTATTTCGTCCGCGCCACTTCTTCGAAATGCTGAATCAGTTCCAGATTCTCCTTCGCAATCTCAATCGCCCTTGCCAGGTAGGTGTATTCGTAAAAGGCGTCCTTGACCTCGGCAAAAAGCTTAAGTTTTGCTGCTTCATATCGTTTCCGGGCTGCTTTTGCAGCAGCAGCAGCGGCATCCTTCCTCGCTTCAATCTCGCCAAACCAGGGAAAAGTCTGCATGATTTCAAGCCTGTTTCTCTGCGGCCCGACCCTCGTTTCGACCTCTTCAATGAAATATCCATAGGTGAATTTCGGGTCCGGCAGTGATTTCGCCTGGGGGACCTGCTCGACGGCAATCTTCCATTGTTCGAACGCAGCCTGTAGGCCGGCGTTATTCATCGCCGCGAATGCCAGGTAATCTTCAAGCTCAACCGGTACATTCGCATTATCCTGCTGTTCTGATGCATAAGCACCGTTTGTATGTAAAAGGGAAATTGCTGTTAAAATTAATACTATTTGTCGTTTCATGCTTAGTACTCCCAATTATCCTCGGCGAGTCCGATTTATAAGAGCGATAATTTCATCCAGTTTCTGCTGCTTTTCCATTTCAGAACTTTCCATAATAGCCGCTGTTACGCAATTCTGAAAGTGCTTCTGCAAAATCTTTTCTTCAACGCTGGAAAGGGCGCCCTTGACGGCATGAATCTGGTTGAGAATATCAATACAATATTCACGATTCTCGATCATCCTTTGTAAGCCGCGGACTTGCCCTTCGATTCGCTTCAAAGAAACAATATTATTCTGATGGTCCGGATTCTGTGTCATTTTTTCGTGCCTTTCTTATCTTCAGGTGTATATACCCCCTGGGGGTATATTATGTTCGAAAAATATTCGACTATTTCTATATGATATATAGATATTTCGAAAAGATGAATAAAATAGCCTGACAATCGTTATAAATGGAGGATAAAGTTGTGTATTTTCACGTGACAGTTTTACCGATGTCGACGAGTCTTGCCACGCAGAGATAAAACCTAATTGCCTGCCTAAATCGCAGCTTACTGCGCTGGTTCCGGCTTTGGCGTTAATGGATGCAGACCAATATCGTCAAAGTACATCTTTCCAAAACCACCAGGCGGATTGGCCTTATCACCAATACCGATGGTAATCGTATTGACGTCCATCAGATTTATGCCTTTATCTGCAAATTCCTGCAAGGGAATATCCCATCGCATCCAGCCGTGTATCTGGGTCGCGGCCGAATCATCATGTGTCACAACCCCAGGTGCACCTGTGATATTGGCTATAGCGACATATATCGGTGCAGCATCGTTAATAAAATGACCGTGGAACCAAATCGTAAGCGTCCTGACGTCCAACTCAGTCCAGTCGCGCGGGGATTCCAGTGTCAGGGTTGCCTCAGCATGCTTGCCGTTAATGTCATAAACATACGGCATTGATTGCCTGCCGCCGTGAACTACAGTCCGCTCGGTATACGGTAGCGGCGGATCGTTGCCGACAAGAGCGCCGTTTACATTGGGAGTAGTATAACCGTCAATCCAATATGCAAATATCGTATTGCTGCCCGGATTAGGCGGATCGATATCATTGTAGGACTCTATGTCGTCCACGACAAGATAATCGGCAGTCGTGAATGACCAGACGCCGCCTTTCCACGGGCTGTTCGGATTAAGGTTGTTGACCTCATCTATGCGCCAGTAGTAATTCGTGCCTCCCAAGAGAGATCCGGGATCATATCGCACATCTTCAAGATTTTGAGCACCTTTATACTCCGGTGAAGCTGTAGTGGCGTTGCGCACGGCATCTTTATCCGTACCGAAATAGACCTGGTGTGAACCGGCGTTATCTCCCGCAACCCACCTGAGAATTGTTGTCTGCTTTACATTTTCGGCTTTATTATATGGATTCGGACTGCCGACGGCGCCCAGAGTTGCAAAGCTCCAGATTTCGCCTTTGTATGTGGCAACGCCGTCATACTCATCTACCCTCCAGTAATAAACCTTCTCCGATTCAAGCAGGCCGGGAGTATAAGTCGTAGATTCCTGTGGGGGGCCTCCGGAGGCATTGTTTACGTCGTTGAAATTGTCACCAAAATAAACAGCGTGCGATTTCGCCAGAAAGCCCGGTGCCCAGCTAAGAGTCGGGTTCGTATCTACGAACTCGGCGCCATCAGCAGGATTAGGAGCATAAGCTGTCCTGGGGGGCGTCCGGAACCTCCAGATGTCACCTTTGTGCTTTGTGCTGTCCGCTTCAACTTCATCAATTCGCCAGTAATATATTGTATCCGGAACAAGACCATCAGGAAAGACTGATTCGGGAGAACCTACAATAAAAGACGTTGCAGCCTGGTTACCTTGAAATGTCCCATTGGTTCGGTCGTTCACATCGTCAAAACTGATGCCGAAGTACACATCGTGCGAAACTGCAGTATCCCCCGGCCACCAGCCGAGGCTCACTGATGTGTCATTATAAATGCTGCCGTCAGTAGGTGTGGGATTATAGGCTTTTGTCATAAACTTTCTTGTAGCTGTAAGAGTTGCATTTATTGTGAACTTACCGTCGCCCAAGGCATCGGAATAGTGGTCGGCGTAACCACCAGCGGCAAAATCTAGAAAGACGTAGATATCCTCACCGGCATAAGCATCAAGGGTACCGGAACGAGGACCATAGTCACCGATTTCTATATCACGGCCGGCAATGAAATAATCCGAAGAACTCTCAATATATAGCTGCCATATCCACGCAAGACCGTTCCAGGTACCATTCGAAAATGAAACGTCTATTTGCAGACTACAGGGAGATCCGGCTGGAAATTGGTCTATTCGGAGCAGTCCTTCTGTTGTGCTGTTGGCATCTTGATAAAAAGACTTTATGAACTCGACATCCCATGCCATACCGAATTCGTACGAACCGGTAACTTCGGCGGACAGAACTACTTCGTTCGGCTCGACGGAAGCCTCCGCTAATGCGGAAACCCCCACACTATCTTCCTCAAATGTTGGTTCCTCAAAATTCGCCTCAGCATAAGACCGGGCGTTATGAGCTTCTTTGGGTTGATAGTCAGGAATTATTTGCTCGCCTAAATAGCCATACACGACGGCCTCGACATATGCCTGGGCTTTCGTGTCGTAATCGAACGTAAGTGCCCAGACAGGTTGGGAAATAATACTCAAGAGCAGGAAACATCCTACCATAATAAATGCTTTACTGCTTTGCATTGTCTCGCCTCCTTTTATTTTTTACCGGCTGGACTAAATAAAAAGATATTTTCGATCCCTCTATAGGAGATATTTTAATCCAATATCTATAATAGTGCAAGACAAATTCACGCCCGGAAGGCTTTTCTTCCGGAGTGTTTGTATGTTACAAGACTTGCAAAATGTGTTGAAAGAACATATAAATTAGGCCGTTATGGCAAAGGATGTAAGAAAACAAATTGAGCAGCTTCGAGAAGAGATTCGCCGGCACGATTTTCTCTATTATGTGCTCAATAAGCCGAAGATCAGCGACCGGCAGTATGATAAGTTATTTGACGAACTCAAGGAGCTGGAAGCTGCAAATCCGCAATTAATAACTGCCGATTCGCCCACTCAGCGTGTATCCGAGAGGCCATTGGAAGGTTTTGCCACCGTAAGGCACGCTGTGCCGATGCTGAGTATGGACAATACCTACAACGCCGATGAGTTAAGGGCGTTCGATGAAAGAGTAGCGAAACAGCTCGGCAGTAAAGATTACGAATACGTGATCGAGCTGAAAATCGACGGACTTGCGATAAGCCTTCGTTATGAAGAAGGCTTCCTGGTCACTGCCGCAACTCGCGGTAATGGTGAGGTGGGCGATGATGTCACTGCAAACGTGCGCACAATCAGAGCAGTACCGCTCGTTTTGATGGACGGCGGCAAAATTCCCGACGTGCTTGAAGTCCGCGGCGAGGTTTATATGCCCACCAGCTCGTTCGCCGAACTCAACAGACTTCGCGCCGAGGCGGGCGAGCCTGCATTTGCCAATCCTCGAAACGCCGCAGCGGGCTCTTTGAAACTGCTCGATGCGAGAATCACCGCTGCCAGGAACCTGTCTTTCTTTGCATACGCCACCGGCCAGGTCTCCCACCGTAAGGCGTCCCTTGAGGGAGAGCTATTGGCGGCGAATCACTATGAGAGCCTCCGGAGATTCAAAGAACTCGGCCTGCCCGTAAATCCATACATCAAAAAAGCTAAAGATATCAACCAAGCCATCGAGATTTGTGATGGTTGGAATGAAAAACGCTCAGGCCTGGATTATCAAATTGATGGAATGGTAATAAAGGTTAATCGCTTTGATCAACGCGACATCCTCGGCGCTACCGGCCGGGCACCCCGGTGGTGTATTTCCTATAAATTCGCCGCCGAGCAGGCAGAAACTACCGTCGAATCAATCGACGTGCAGGTTGGTAAGAGCGGCATCCTGACACCCGTTGCAAATCTGGCGCCGGTGCTATTGGCTGGAACAACAGTCAAACGGGCCAGCCTGCACAATTTCGATGAGCTGAAGCGTTTGGGTGTCGGACAAGGTGACACTGTGGTCATCGAGAAGGCCGGAGAGATCATACCGCAGGTCGTTGAAGTAAAGGCAAAAGCAACGATAAACGTTTCAATATTTGAAGTACCCAGAACGTGCCCGATTTGCAGTTACGACGCAGTCAAGGACGAAGATGGTGTATATGTAAGATGTATGAACAAGAATTGCCCGGGCCAGTTGAAGGAACGTCTGAAATATTTCGCCGGGCGCGGGCAGATGGACATCGAGCATCTTGGTCCGGCCTTGATTGACCAACTAATAGAAAATGGACTGGTCGAAAATTTCGCAGACCTCTATAAGCTTACTCAGGTCAAGCTTGCCGGGCTCGAGCGAATGGCCGAGAAAAGTGCTGCCAATGTAATAAACGCGATTGCAGAGAGCAAAACACGCCACCTGTGGCGTTTGATTGCCGCTTTGGGAATCCGTCATATTGGGGGGCGGTCGGCACAAATTCTGGCGGATTATTTCGGTTCGCTGAGTGCCTTGATGACCGCCGGAGAAGAGGAGCTTGCCGAAATTGACCAGATTGGACCGACGATGGCAAAAAGTATTTTCGAATATTTTAACGATCCTGAGAATCACTCCGTGATCGAGAAGTTAATTGCTGCCGGAGTGAAGCCTGAGCAACCAAAGACCCGGCGTTCGGATAAACTTACCGGAAAGACAATTGTTGTCACCGGGACGCTGGAGAATTTCAGTAGGCAGCAGGCCGAGCAGGCGATAAGGCAAGCTGGTGGTAAGGCAACCGGCTCTGTCAGCAAAAAAACGGATTTTGTGCTGGCTGGCGAGAATCCGGGTAGTAAACTGGATAAGGCAAGAAAACTGGGGATAGAGGTGATAGACGAAAAGCAATTTATGAGAATGATAGAAGAATAGTGACAAAGCCGGCTTTACGGATTTAAATACTTGACAAAAAGTTCATAACTTGTTCGAATTGAAAAATACAAACTCAGCAAAGAAAGGTTGGCGGGTTCCCATTTCGCCACTTTTTGCGAAATGGGGTCCCTGATCCACTCACTAAAGGATGCTGTAAAATGAGTGTCAATGATGAGAAATTTATGGAGATGGCGTTGAGGCTGGCCCAGCGTGGTATAAGCTCTGTGGAGCCGAATCCCGCGGTCGGTGCTATCATCATAAAAGCCAATCAGATTATCGGCAGAGGCTGGCATAAGAAGTTCGGCGGTCCCCATGCGGAAATCAACGCTCTTGAAGACTGCCAAACCTTAGGTGTCAGACCCGACGGTGCCACAATGTACGTCACTCTCGAACCGTGTTCTCACAAGGGCAAAACCGGCCCATGCACGGAGGCTATAATATCCGCCGGCATATCGAGAGTTTTCGTGGCGATGACTGATCCTTCGAAGCATGCCAACGGCAAAGGTATTGAGCGATTACGCCGGGCAGGCATCGAGGTGCATACAGGGATTTGTGAAGCTCAGGCAAAAATGCTCAATGCTCCATTTGTGAAATTTACCACCACCGGCAAGTGTTGGGTAACTTTAAAATGGGCTCAGAGCATCGATGGAAAGGTTGCCTGGGCGAACGGAATTAATGAACGAAGGTGGATTTCCCACGAGCAAAGCAGAAGGGACACGCACAAGTTACGCCGGCGGGCGCAGGCAATATTAGTCGGCATCAATACGGTAATCGCCGATGATCCACTGTTGACGCCCCGGCCGGACAAGGGCAAAAAACCTGCCAGAGTCGTAATGGACAGTTTTCTTAGAATTCCGCCGGACCGCCAGCTTCTCGCTACGATCGAGCAAGGCCCGGTAATAATCTTCACAAGCCAGCAATCGCTCCGGGCAAGTCCCCACGTGGCCCGGGAACTCACGGACAAAGGGGCCGAACTGGTTGCCTACCCGGATACACACGGCCGCTCCAACCTGCATTTTCTGCTTGCCGAGCTGAGTAACCGTGACATATCTCAATTACTCGTCGAAGGCGGGCCCACTTTATTGACGTCGTTCCTGAGGGAGAACCTTGCGGACGAAATCATCGTTTACATCGCTCCTCAGATACTCGGATCCCAAAGCAGCATCGGCATAACCAGGCCGATGGCCGAGTTGTCCCAGGCTGTCGAGCTGCATAACGTTGAGGTCGAACGCTTCGGCGACGATATTCGCTTTCGAGGCCTGACCGAAAAAGCAATAGAAGAAATTACAACCGCTCCTGAGAGCAGCTTCGAGATTTATACGGTTTCGGAGCCGGTCAATGAATAAGAGGCATGTAGTCAGACTGGCGATTGAGGGACGCCAGGTTCCGTATGTTCCATGGCACTGTACTTTTACCGTTGAAGCGGCCGAGAAGCTGCGAAAGCATTTCAGACAGGATGACCTGGAGCAAGTCCTGGATAATCATTTTGTCAAGCTGGGTCATGACATAGGTTTTTTTGATGATCTCGGCAACGATCGTTTCCGCGACGTCTTCGGCGTCGTCTGGGACCGCAGCGTGGATAAAGATATCGGTGTAGTCGAAGGCTGCGTTTTACCGGAGCCGACACTTCGGGGCTACGATTTTCCCGATCCTCTGAACAGTCATTTTTTTGCCGACATTCCCGAGAGATTGTCCCGATACGCCGATTGCTTCCGGGTTTTCAAAATCGGTTTTTCGTTGTACGAGCGGGCCTGGACGCTGCGCGGGATGGAGAATCTGATGATGGATTTTCTTGATCATCCCGACTTTGTGCGCCAATTGCTGCGATCGATTGCCGACTATAACATCGCCCATTTCACTGAAGCTTTGAAATACGATATTGACGCGGTATATTTCGGCGACGACTGGGGTCAGCAGTTGGGCCTGCAGATGGGGCCGCGGCTCTGGCGGCAGTTCATCTTCTCGGAATTGAAGCGGATGTATTCGCTTGTTCGTGAAGCCGGCAAATGCGTCTTCATACATTCGTGCGGTAAGGTGGACGAGCTTTTTGATGACCTGATCGATATCGGCCTGAATTGTTTCAATCCGTTCCAGCCGGAAGTTATGGACGTTTTCGATATTCTTAAAAGATATCGGGGCCGGCTCGCATTCCACGGCGGACTTTCCACGCAGCGAATACTGCCGTACGGCTCAGTAGAAGATGTACGAAGATCAACGAGAAAGCTCTTGGATGCTGGCGCCGGCGGTGGCTACATATTCGCCCCGGCACATGCCGTCGAGGGTGATGTGCCGCTGGAAAATATGCTGGCTTTCATCGATGTTCTCCACTCCCAAGCCGGTTATAGGCAACCATAATTCAGCAGTCTGATTTCCCTATAACCTTATTTCATTTTATCAGCCTGATAATCTCATCGAGGTCGTTCGGTGCCTCGATGGGCGGATTGCTGAACTTTCCCTGTTTATCCTTGTGGTATTTGACCGTTCTATCCGGGTCCTTCAACGCATGGCCTGTCAGTACACATGCTACCCTTTGGTCGGCATCAATGAGCCCTTCAGCCCTGAGGTGTTTAAGGCCGGCGATTGTTGCCGCCGAGGCCGGCTCGCAGCCGAGGCCGTGTTTGCCGATAATCGCCTTAGCGTCGAGAATTTCTTCGTCCGTCACTGCACGAACAACGCCGTCGCAGACGTCGATCGCCCGCAGACATTTTTTCAAATTGACCGGCCGGGATATTTCTATCGCCGAGGCACAGGTGTGCGGTGAAAAATTTCTTGCTGTCAAATCAGCGTAATAGTCATCAATGATTGCCTGGTCAACGTGGCCGTCATTCCACTTGAGCTTCTTGTTATTGACCAGGTCGGACAGAGTGTCGGCGCCGGTGGCGTTAATTATCGCCATCTGCGGCACATGATCGATCAGGCCTAACTGTTTCAACTCAGAGAAGGCTTTGCCGAAGGCGCTGGAGTTTCCGAGATTTCCGCCGGGCACCACGATCCAGTCCGGCACTTCCCAGCCAAGGCCCTCGATGATGCGATACATAATGGCCTTCTGCCCTTCGAGCCTGAATGGATTTAGAGAATTGAGCAAATACAATCCAAGCTGTGTGCAGACATCCTGGACCTGCCTCATGCAGTCGTCGAAATCGCCGAGTATTTGAATTGTCTGAGCACCGTAATCCATCGCCTGGCTGAGCTTGCCGAAAGCGATTCTTCCCGAGCCGATAAAGACGGTGCATTTGACGCCGCAGCTATGGGCGTACAACGCAACCGATGCCGATGTGTTGCCCGTCGATGCGCATGCGCTTGATGTGGCGCCAACCATTTTCGCATGGCTGAACGCCGCGGTCATCCCGTTATCTTTGAATGATCCGGAGGGATTCAATCCTTCGTATTGTAGAAACAGACGCCCTGCTTCCATATCGACATATCCAGCGATGGCATCATTCTGCTGCAGGATCGTCTGGCCTTCGCCGATTGTGACTTTGTTTTCGTCTTCGCAGAAGTTCAGCAGTTCGCGGAACCGCCAGACACCTGAAAAATCCAGCGGGTTATCCCTCGTTGCCCAGCGCTTTGCGAATTCGCTCAATTTGCTCGGAACGTAAATTTCATCCCAGTTATATCGAATATCAAGCAGTTCGCCGCAGGATGGGCATTTAAACATCGCCCTGCCGCAGTCAAATTCCGCCCCGCAACCGGGATTTATACACTTTTGATAAGCTGCATCAGTCATAATTCTCGTATCTCGTATATTATACTAAGTTAATCATCCTTCTTGCATAAAACTTCAATTATAACCGATGTACCAGGCAGCCGATACAGAAATTGGCTTTGTTTTTTCAACTTCCCTTCCCTTGTTTTTACTATGAACAATGAACTACGAACTGTGAACTGTTATATTGGCTTTGTTTTTTCAAATTACATTCCTTCAAATTCCGTTGTTTAGGATTTAGAGCTGAGTATTTCGGATTTCCGGCCTAGCCCGGCGATTGGCTTTGTTTTTTCAAACATGCTTATTCCCAATAAGTATGTCCTGAGCGTAGTCGAAGGATCTAATAATCGCGGATTTCGCTGATTATACGGATTAAAACAGAAAATCGTAAACCTATCCTAAGCGAAGTCGAATGGATCGCAAATCATAAATGAAAAAGATCCTGATATGCTGTTTACCTGATATCCTACCTCCTGATTCCCTGATTTTATAATTTCCGCCTTTATGTCATAAATATTCATTTTGTTAAATATTATACGAACTGCAATCGAAAAAAGCGGGCATATTTTCAAAAAATCTCCGTGACTCCTTC
>Ga0209536_100009752_pt1 | contig 14242 bp, 13 predicted proteins | sample DeeMarSeWOR28_12_FD_187461 | JGI IMG/M metagenome (GOLD analysis project Ga0209536, IMG submission 187461) | Marine sediment microbial communities from White Oak River estuary, North Carolina - WOR-2-8_12 (SPAdes) (version 2) | ecosystem: Environmental > Aquatic > Marine > Intertidal zone >...
GACATCAGCGATATGTGAAGGGACATAAGTTCTTTTTTAAGCCTTCTTTCTCTAAAAGAGGACTTGAGCCTGAAATAGATTTTTTTTAATTCGGTTACCATTCTTTTCCTCGTATATGACAGATGTTTCTTTTCTCTTGGTCGGATCATATGCCCGGATACTTTAGTTATAGCGCGGAAATTTGAAAACAGGAAAGCGGGACAGTATAAAGATGTTCGAACTGCTCAAACAGCCTGAACGGCTGAAACGGTTCTTCAGGGCTGCGGCGTACAACTGCCTTCTTCAGTATCTTGATTGATTGGATAGATTTCGGGAGCTTCCTGAATTGCATTTGTGATGCTTCTGCTTTTGGCTTTCTTGTTCCCTGCTATTTCCATAATCGTAATGACCACCAGGATGCACAATGCCTGAGCCAGCAGGATAACCGCTGTCATGGCGTCTGAATCTCTCAGCAGAAGTGCATTGAGCCCCAGTGTGAATGAGAGCAGTAAAATGAACAGGACGCTTTTTCTCCTGCTGTGGAGTAAGTCTGCCAGCCGGTGATGCAGGTGGTCTTTTCCTACATAGTCCAGCCATTCTTTTACGGTGTTGACCTTGCCGGTCAGGATCCTGCTGATGGTTATATAGATCATGTCATAGATCATGACAGAAAATATCAGGACCGGTGTTATGAGGGAAGAGACCAGGCTCCTCTCTGACCATTCACCCATGACCGCTATGGATGCGAGGGTGAAACCGAGAAAGTTGCTGCCAGAGTCACCAAGAAATATTTCTGCCGGCTTGCCGGACCTGAAATTGCTGGGCAGAAATCCGAGGCAGCCCCCCATGACCGCTACAGAGAGCCAGCCAAGGAACGGCTGATAGGTCTGGAATGCAACCACGCCGATGAAAAACGAAAAGAGTATGCACAGGCCTGTTGCCAGACCGTCCATGCCGTCGAAGAAGTTCGTGGTGTTGGTCAATCCGATTATCCAGAGGCAGGTAATACCCGAATTCAGGAGGACTCCCAGTGAAGTGGTCTCAAAGATTGAAATAGTTATGCCGTTGAGCATCAGGATCATGACCGCCATCAGCTGAAGCAGCAACCGAACCCGGGACGATAATTTCATGATATCGTCAAGCAGTCCCGAGATAAAGACGATGGTTGCGCCGATAACAATTGCAATAAGTTCCCTGGAGAAGATGACATTACCCATAATAGCGGTGAGGAACGCAATATAGATCCCGATGCCTCCCATAAGGGGTGTGGGGGAGTTGTGTACTTTCCGTGCATCGGGATTATCCAGGATATTAAATTTAAAGGCGGCGTATTTGACAATGGGGGTAATAATATAACTGACTAGTGAGGCGATCAGGAGTACATGCACCCACCTTACCCCGCCGCGGTCGTGAAAAAACTCCCTGACCAGCGGCAGAGATAGCAGCAGCAGGAGCATTGTTCCCCCAGTATGCAGCGGAGTCCAGTTTATTGCAAAATGTTTTTCACGCATCCTGTAATTCTTGTAACAGCATCATCTTTCAGTGAAGGGTATATTGGAAGAGATACGGCCTCTTCCCACAATGTTTCGGCATTGGGTAATCTCCGCTGCTTCACGATCCTGTGGACAGGCAGAAAGACCGGTCTTCTGCAGACAATGCCGTTTCTTTCCATGGTGCGCATAAATCCTGCAGAGCCTTTCATCCTGACCACGAACCGGTAGTACATATCTTTTGAATGCCCGGATTGTTCAGGAAGCGCCAGCGGGAGGTCCTGTAAATGCTTAAGATAGTTCTTTGCAATCCGCCTTCTCCGCCGAATAAATCCCGGCAGCTGCCTTAACTGGCTAATGCCGAGCGCTGCCTGGATGTCGGTCATCTTATAGTTAAACCTCAGCCCGGCATCGTTTTTTTCATCATATTCTCTCAGGTTGCGTATGCGCTTTAAAATGTTTTTTGAATTGGCGATGAGCATGCCGCCCTCTCCGGTGGTTATGACCTTTGTCGCATAGAACGAAAAAACTGATACCTGCCCGAATGTGCCGACCTTCCTGCCCTTATACTCTGCACCCAGTGACAAGGCACAGTCCTCAATGATCGGGACAGAATACCTCTTTGATATGTCAAGAAAGGCATCCATTGCTACAGGGCTGCCAAAAAGGTGCACCACAATAATCGCCCTGACCTTCATTTTTTTTGAATTCTTTTGTAAATAGGCTTCCACCCATTCAGGATCCATGGCCCATCCGTTCGTTACCGTGTCTGCAAGGACCGGCGCAGCCCCGGTGTACTTCACCGCGTTATACGGCGCAATGCACGAATAGGTCGGCACAATAACCCTGTCCCCTCTGCCGACACCCAGCGCAAGAAGGGCCAGGTGAAGCGCGGCTGTCCCGCTGCTGACCGCAACACCGCCCTGTGCCGCATGATACCGGGAAAAGCGCTCCTCAAATCTCTGAACAGCCCTGCCCTGGGAGAGGAGGCCGCTTTTTAATACAGACGATACGGCCTGCATATCATCCTTTCCTATTGTTGATTGTGAGTGCGGGATGAATTTCATATATTCACAAAGAGTCTGAGCGCCTGAAACCCCTCACCATATTTCACCCTCCCCTGTGTCCCCCGGAAATGCGCCATTGCCGTTGCAATCTCGATGATGGACATTCCCTGTATGTTTGTTTTATGTATCTGTGATTCATGCGCCTTCAGTGTCTCCATCTTTTCTTCCATGCAGGGGGATATGTCGACAAAAACAGTCGGGTTAAATTCAATAGAGGTGGGACCTTCATAGAAAAGGACATTCTTGGAATTACGGGCAGCGGACACTGTTGCTGAGGACAGGGCTCTGTGGTCCTGATGGGTGTCTTCAGGATAATTGACGAGCACAAACGCGGGCTGAATTTTTCTCAGGCAGACTTCAATGGTATCAACCAGCACCTTCCCCTGATATTCCAGTTCCGTGTCCCTGAACCCCCCCCATATAATCTCCTCTACCCCGAGTATTGATGCTGAATGTTCCTGCTCTTTTCGTCTTACGTGAGCCTCTCCGCCGCTCGAGCCATCAGTCATGACCATCAGATATATCTTGAACCCCTTTTCGCGCCACTTCAGGAGCGAGCCTGCACAGCCGATCTCTATATCATCAGGATGCGGACCTATTGCCAGCAAATTCAAGGGCTGCCCCCTTTCTGATTATGTCCATGCTCTGTTCCCCACAGTTAAAAAGCAGGTCGATGACGGACATATACAATTCAAATGAGTTAAACATCTGCGTGTAAACCGGGTGGTGAAACTCCTGGAACGTCACATTGATCCCGGCATCTCTGAACATACCGACGTCCATGTATTTGATACCGTCTGTTCCGGACAGATAGGTATCGGCACCAAGCCGTACGCATATATCGACAAGTCTCTGGCTCGGGTCATCACGGACCCCGTCCAGTGCAGAGGCGATTACGGTTTCCGCCCGTATGCCGAGCAGGTCCTTCAGGAGAATGACACTGGCCATGTTCACTTCGGACAGCAGGTGCCAGTCCTGCTCATAGAGTTCGCTGAACTGTTCGATGTATTTTTTATAGAAAGGCGACTTCCCGTAATTCGTCAGGAGCGCATGCAGGTGCTTTGTGCGCCAGTTATTGCTGTTGTCAACCGGCACTTCATTGATCTTCTGCGGGAATTTATAGTGTGTGGGCACCGTAAGCCACTGCCAGCCGTGAGCGGTCTTTATCCTGTTTCTGTTCTGGTATTCATTTTTTTTGTACTGGACAGTATCAAGAAAGACAAAGACGTCGCACCGGTCCATCTTGTCAAGGTAACCAAGCCACGGCATAAATTGAGGCTGATGAATGGCGACAATCATTATTCGTTGTTCTCCATGTTTACAAATATGGGATTGCTTATGAGCCTGCTGTCAATATCTATCCTGTAATATGTCCTTCCCCCTGCCTGAAAAAACTCGTCATTCAGTTCCATGTCAATGGCACTGCTGAGAGAAATCTCTTTTATGACAAGACCTTCCCGGATTAATCGCAGGTTCGCGGTCCCTGTATCCTTTTCGGGCAAATATGCCTTAATCTTTAATCGGATCCTCTGTACGGCAGTCGCGGTACCTCCCATCTCAGTCCAGATGCCGCGCCTGTCATCCCATATCTGAAATGCCTCGAGAACAGGCTTCAGGTTGCCATGGACCGCGTACATTCTGCCTCCGCGCATTGCCTGTAAGATACCGGTCTTACTGTTTTCGCTGGTAATGAAGATTGTCTGGGTGTCTCCCATCCATGCCCCTTCTTTATAGTCGAGCTCCCCGATGGCCCAGACAGGCTTTTGGCGCTCGCCGTTTATGTATTGCTTCAATGCAACGTCCCAGAAGCCCCCTGGCCTGCCGCTGAATTTCATTCCTTCCACGAACACCGAGAAACCTGTGTAATTGAAAGTCCGCAGAAGTTCGCGGGAATAGGGCGGGGTGGATATCTCGATGTCATTGAGTGTATGTGTTCCTCCCACGTCCGGGTGCGCCCAGAAGACCATGCCCCCTTTCTTTTCAGCATAATCAATCAGATTCTGGTAAGGAAGCGCGCCCCTGTCACCATGATACTGGTCATACAGGGGTGAACAGAAGGGGAAATTGTTGATTGTGAAGAGCACGCCCGCAACTAGAATGACAGCACCTGATAGTACAAACGGACGACGTACTTTTTTGTAACTGAACATCCGCGCTTGTATCAGTTCCTTTTTTTTATGCACAACAAGCCATAATCCGACCGGGAGTAACAACACCGGCCATACATTCAGAACACAGTAGATATCAAACACAGCGGGGTTGTTATAGCTCACTGACGGAATGTCTTTAAAGTCCTCAGGCGATTCCATCCCGATAATCAGCAGGTGCTTGTGAAGGTTCACCAGCCTCAGGTCATTGCTGAAATAACTGCCTTCCCAGTAATAAAACGGCTGGGCCTCGACACCCGCGATAATTGTCATGTCCGGGTTCTTCTTTGAGATATCATCAATTACCCCGAGATAGTTTTCAGCGCCAAAGGTTGTAATGGAGTTTCTTTCCTGAATCTTTTTTACGATTTTCCGCAGTGGAGAGATCCCGTACTCAACCCGCATATTGTCCTTGTCCGTTATGACGGCCACGTTTATGCCGGCCTCTTTGACTTTCTGTACCATCTCCTCCGGAGACAGCACGCCGCCGCCCACACTGGTATCAAGATGAATGACGCCGGCCACCCTTTCCATCGCATGGGACGGACTGCAGTATCCCGGGGGCAGCATGACGAAACATACTGCGAGGACAGGAAGTATTCTATGCAAGCGTTTGATATGATTCATTGTAGAGGGTGTGGATCTTGCGGACCATGTTTTCATTGCTGAAATACAGGGCCCGTTGTCTGCCTGCACTGCCAAGTGCCGCTGCGAGTTCCTTGTCTTTCAATATCCTCAGTGACTCCCGTGCCATTGACGCACTATCACCCGCAGGGACGAGAAAGCCATGAACGCCATGCCCGATGATTTCAGGAATGCCCCCGACGTCTGCGGCAACGACCGGCTTTTCACAGATCATGGCCTCAAGCAGGACTCTTCCCAGCCCCTCGTTTAACGGGGTATGCAGCAGGAGGTCGATTGAATGCATTATTTCAGGTATGTCAGTCCGGTAGCCCGCAAAGATTACTTCTTTGCCTATGTCAAGATTGCGTGCAAGTTCTTCCATCTCCGCCTTTAACGGCCCCTCTCCCACGAAAAGAAATCGTGCGTCGGGCATTTCCTCTTTAATAAGGTGGCACGCCCTCACAAAATATTCACATCCCTTAACAGGCTCGGCCCTCCCGACCCATCCTATGACGGGCTGACCGGGCTGTATCCCAAATTCATTTCTGACGGTGCTGTGTGCTGAAACGTACCGGCCCGTATCAATCCCGCAGGGGATGGTAAGAATTTTATCGGCGGGCGCTATCCTTTCACGGATGTAATCCTTCTTCTCAATCTCTGTCAGCGTCAGTATCCTGTGGGTGAAGAGTGCGGCTATCTTTTCGAGAACAATAAAAAGCCTGGTCTTCATGCTGCTGAAGTAGCCGTAGAATATGTGCCCGTGCGGCATATGAACGGCCACGTTCACTCCGGCAATCCGTCCGGCAATGCGTCCAATGAACCCTGCCTTTGAGGTGTGGGTATGCAGCACATCAGGCTTAATTGTTCTGATGATTTTCAGTATCTCAAAAAAAGCACGACAGTCGAGGAAGGGACGGCAGTCTCTTCTGAGCGATTTGATATGATGCACGGGAATTCCTGATTTCAGCGAAAAGGCGTCAATATCGGTCTGTGGCTCACGCGTGGGGCCGACCGCTATGAATACCTCATGTCCCATTGACCGGAGTCCGGAAGTGAGGTCAAGGAGCACATCTGCTGAACCGCCCTTGTCAAGACGCGTAATGATGTGCAGTACCCTCATGTATGCCTCCAGATCAATACCGGTAGAACTCGGTGCACCGTGTGCAGACCGGGAAGCATTTGTCTTTTTTCAGGGTCCTCCTGAACTGTGATGCACTCTCGCCATTCCATACCTGTTTAAACGAATCATCCCGTATGTTGCCTATGGAGTAGTTCAGTGACTGGCAGGGCCGTACGGACCCGTCAGGGAATATATAGGCGACCATCCAGGGGCTCATGCACCGGTTATTGTAACTTTCAGGCTGGAAATCAAATGATGTGTAGTATTTTACGATTTCGGAATCTGTCAGGTTGGGATAGACAGAGACGTCAACAGCTGTTTTGAGCGACGTTACCTTTTTCAGCATGGCTATCAGCTTTTCAGGGATGATGTCGGGAGTATTCTCCCTCACGAACCCAGCCCAGTCATGGGACGAGCATGAGAAGTAGTTCTGGAAAATTCGGTCATGACGCGCATATATTTCATTGCTGAGAAATATCAGGTGATGAAATGTTATTGATGCCGCTGACATCGCTTCTGCTGCCCTGACGATTTCGTCCATTCTTAAATAGTTCATTTCAAAAATCGTTGATGATATATTGACGAGCGGCCGGCTTGTCTTCCGCTCTTTTTTCAGTCCGGCGACCTTTTGAAAACCTGCCATTGCACGGTCAAATGTATTCGGCGTTCCCCGTATCTCATCATGGATGTCGCGCGGGCCGTCAAGGGAGAAGATGATTTCATCTATTCCCGCATCCATGATGGACTCTGCTTTTTTCTCGAGCAGGACACCGTTTGTGATAACGTTACACCGCATGTTCCTTGCCTTTATCATCCTGATGACTTCCGGGAGATCTGTGTAGATCAGCGGCTCTCCGCCAAAGAGTGTAAAGGCCGGCCTGAATGAAGCCACATCATCGAGCAGCATCCTGATGTTGTCAAGGGAGAGCTGCTTCTTCAATTCTTCCGGAGGGTATGTATGAGAACTGCCCTTCTCGCCCCACTGTCCGCACATTCTGCACCGTAAATTGCATCGGTAGGTCAGGAAGAGTGAAATGGTCTCGGGATATGCGCTGTATCCGTTACAGAGACCATAGGTAACGGATGATTTAAGCCGCTTCTGAAACGCATCGAGTGCATATCCGGGCCGGGTTACTGCTTTCCGGGCGGCCCGTATGATGTTTCTTTTCGGGATCATGATCTGACCGCCTTTTTAACAGCTTCAACAGCCCTGTAGAGCATTGCTGTCTTTACATAATGATGGACCGGGATCAGCACGAGCCGGTCAGCCATGTATTCCGCATGAGGGTGGCTCTCCTTCCCGTTCCCGTATATCTTGTGGATCGGTTTGTCATAGAGCATTGTCGCCTCAAGCCCCGTGCTGTTGATTGCATCAAGAACGCTTGGCCTCTTTTTTGCATCCTCAACAATAATTGGAAACTGGTTAAACACGACCCTCCACCCGTCCGGCATTGAAGGGCGCCGAATCCCTCTGACATTACTGAATGCATCATGAAGGAACCTGCCTTTTTCTTCCCTTCCGTGAAATATCTCCTCAGCCCTCTTTAACAGAACGCAGCCCAGGGCTCCCTGAAATCGCGTATGCCGAAAACTTTCAAAGTCCTCATGCACGGTAGTGTATTTAAATCGTGATATGGCCCTTTTCAAGAGCGTATAGCACCACGGTCTTACGGCGTATGATAATGCTATCGCTTTGAGAAATATCTTTGCCCTTTCCGGAAACTGCCGGTGCGGCAGGCCTCCTATCTCATCACCAATAAGGTTTGCCAGTCTGTCATTGTCTGTCACAATAATGCCGCCCGTAACCGCAGAAAGATTTTTCCCCCTGTTCAGACTGATAAAGCCGGTGTCCCCGAAGACTCCGCTCAGCCTGCCTCCTTTCCGGGTGCCGAAGGATGATGCAGCGTCCTCTATTACATGGGTGTCTTCCGGAATACGTATGCTGTCGATCTCTACCGGGATGCCGAACATGTTGACACAGAGGATGGCGAGTGTTCTGTCAGAAACCGCTGCGGCCGTCAATTCAGTGTCCATATTGAACGTGTCCGGTGAGATATCAACGAGCCGGTAGTGAAGCCCTGCTTTTTTTATCGGCAGAGTGAGGGAAGGCGCTGTATATGCGGGAAGAATTATCTCATTTTTGTCAGAGAGACTCTTGAGTGCACGGAGAATCATAAAAAAAGCAGTGGTCCCTGAATTGACTGTAAATGCATGCCTGACACCGAGCATCCTTTTCATGCACTCCTGCAGATCAGATGAACTGACCGCTGAGCTCAATATGTCAGGGACCGTTACCGGAGTACCTGCTGAAGGGACCATTTAATGCTCTGCTCCTTTTTCAAAAATCATTACGTAGCCCCAGGCAAGATAACGGTTATTGATACCGACAGCCTTCTTCTGAACGAGTCTGCACCCTGCAGCTTGCAGTGCCCTGATAATATCCTCCGGTATATAGGGGATGGTGGGGAACAGCTTTTTCCGGTTATGCAGCCAGTTTTTTATCCGAATCACAGGATTTCGTCTGTTCCTGATGTCTATGACGATTTTTCCACTGTCATGGATAATTCTCAGCATCTCCCCGAAGGCAGGATTAAATTCCGAGAGCGATGTAAAGTTATACAGCGTGTTTAAACAGACCGCCATATCAAAAGCACTGCTCTTAAACGGCATCACCAGGATGTTCCCCAAGGCAACTGCCATCCCGGTGGAGTTTGCCTCGGAAAGCTGCTGCCATGACTGGTCAACGCCGATGATCTTTGTACCGTTTAATGGTGAGAGCTCCTTCAGGAGCGGGCCTTTGCCGCATGCTATGTCAGCAACCTTCCCGGTATAATTCATGAGCAGCGCTGCGGCAGTCCTGACTGTCTTTTCCGGCAGATAATTCAACAGCATCAGACAAGCGCCCCCACGTTCTGATTTGACAGCAGTTTCTCAGCCGCTTCTTTGACCTCATCAAGGGTTATGGAATCCATGCACTGTTTGTCCTCACAGTCGTGCCTTCTGCACTCCTGCATCGGATGCGCAAAGGAATAACAGGGGCAGAGGCCGCAATCCTTTTTTATCGTGATATACAGCGAATCGTCCATGTACGGATGATACCGGTTGAGATTTGTCTGGCCAAACAAGGCTACAATCGGGACCCCGACTGCAGCAGCGATATGCATTGGCCCTGTATCGTTTGTTATGAAGAGCCCCATTCTTTCGATCACCGCTCCGAATTTCATGATCGAAACACCCGTAACCATCTTGGCCCGGTCAGCCGGCAGAGATGCTGCAATGCTTTCAGCAATTGCTTTCTCTTTGGCTCCCCCGGTGATGACGACATATGCGGACATCTCTTCAATCAGCCATTTCGCAATATTTTTAAAGGCCTCTGCCGGCCACATCCTTGAAGGGCGAAACGCGCCCGGGTTAATGCCGGCAATAAGCCCCCTGCCTGTCCACTCCGAAAGGAGGGCATCGGCGTACTCCCTGTCACGGTCAGGCATCGTCAGGCAGGGAGCGGTCCTGTCAGCTTCGAGCCCGAGCAGTTCGACCACCTTTATTTTTCGGAGGACTTCATGTTCATCAGATGTCAGCACATCATCTGCCTTTTGTGAGAACGCCCAACCGCGGCCATTGGTGTTTCTACCGTAGGTTTCTGTTACGCCAAGGCCTTTAAAAAAGAGCCACCGCTTTATTGCTGCCTTCCCTGTCTCAACCGCACTGAGGTCGATGGCGATACCATATCCCTGCCGTCTCATTTTCTGTATCAGAGAGATCCAGCCGTTTAAGGCACCTGTATCGATTGCATCTGTTGAAATCACAGCCAGATTCCCGGGACTGCCGGCCTGCAGGCTTTCAATGATTGCCCTGGTCCTCGGCACAGTCAGTACGGTTACATGAGCGTTCGGGTAACTGTTGAGCACAGCCTTAATGGCAGGAATTGCCATCGCCGTGTCCCCGATACCGCCCAGTTCCAGAATTAATATCTTTTGCTCACCCATTGAGTGCCTCACACTGGCGGTTTACTTCAGTCATGACTTCGCTGACTGTTATCTGTTCCATGCAGCTATGGTCACTGCATTCTGCCCTGTTGCAGGGACTGCAGTGAAGTGCCTTGTTGACAGCGATCTGGTTCTTCCCCTGCGGAAGCCATAAGGGAACAACGGTGGGCCCTGTCATCGAAACTGTCGGTATCTTTAGTGCTGATGCGATATGGAGCGGCCCGGAGTTATTGCAGACAAGGAGTCTGCAGCAATTCAGGAGCGCCATAAACTGCCTCAGGGACAAATCGCAGAAGATATGTGACCTGACTCCGGCTGCATGCTGTATTTTCTCTAACAGATGTGATTCATGTTTGCCGCCGAATATGAAAACAGCCGCTCCGTACGATTCAATGATCTGCCGTGCGGATTCCCCAAACCTTTCAGCGGGCCACCGCTGGCTCGGGTAAAATGCGCCGGGATGGAGAGCGATTATCATGGCCTCTTCAAGTTCCATCCGGGACAGCTCAGACTGCGCCCACGCTTTCTCCTGCTTTGACAGAAAGATTTCAGGCGCACTGTCAGCTGCCCCTGCGCCCGCAGCCTGTGCCAGATCCGACAGGTGCTCGACCATTCTTTTTTGCGGCTGTGCAGCGGGACTCCTCACACTAAAAAATATTTCCCTGCCTGAATCTTTAAATCCCAGCCGGTATGGTGCCCCTGAGAGAAACGTCATGAATGCCTGCTTCATGTCATGCGTTAAAAAAAGGTCGACTGCCATGTCAAATTTCTTTGTGCGCACTTCATGGAGAAAATGTCGAATTCCTTTATACAGAAGAATTTCATCAACGTTCGGATTGTTCGTAATGATCTCATGATTCTGTTCAGAGGCGAGGACCGTTATTGCTGCATCGGGATATTTTTCCTTGAAAGCCCTGAACACCGGGGTTGACAACACCATGTCCCCGACCCTGTCATGACGTAAAAACAATATTTTTTTTACGTCCCTGTTTTTTACTGTCCTCTTTCTGCTGAAAAGACCGGCAGGACACAGCACGATCCTTCGGATTATTAAACAGGGTTTCTTTAAGAGCGTCTTGAACATACTAATAGTTCACAGTATTCATCTTCTATTTGTCCTGCGATTTTCCTGATGTCAAACTTTTCTTCTACCCTTCTCCTTCCGGCCATTCCCATTAAAAGTCTTTTTTCTTTATTATTAATGAGGTTACTTATCTTTTCGGCTAATGCCGCTGTATCTTGAGCCCTGACAAGGAAGCCGGTTTCCGTATCAATTACTGCCTCTGCATTCCCTCCCGTATCCGTTGCAACAACCGGCTTTGCCGCTGCCATGGCTTCAAGGATTACCCTTGAAAATGCCTCGGTCAATGTAGGGAAAACCAGGATGTCACTTGATCGAAGTAGAGCGGGTATGTCGTTGCGCTGTCCTGCAAAAATGACCCGGTCAGATACCCCGTGCTCATTACAGAGGGTCTTTATTCGCTGTAAATAGGTCTCATCGGCCCTGCCGGCAAAGAGGAGTTTTGCATTTGCAGCATGCTGCATCGCAGAGATCAGGTATTCCTGGCCCTTTTGCTCTTCTATCCTCCCGATGCAGGCGAGAAGAACGGTGTCACTATCAATGTTAAACTCTTCCCTGACAGATTGGGGCGAAGCAGAAGAATCAAACTCTTCAAGATCAATGCCGTTATAAATGGTGGGAGCCTTCCGTTTATCTATTTCTTTAAAACGTGTTCTCAATGCATCTGCAACAAGAATCAGTTTTGCAGACAATGCTGAGAGGATTCTGTCCAGGAGCCATTCTCCATCTTGGGCCCGGATATGCCACAGCAGCGGGATCCTCGCTATCTTTGCTGCTATCCCGGCATAAAAAGTCTCTGTCGTAGAATCGGTATGAATAAGTCGTATGTTTCTGTCTTTGAGAATGGAAATGAGTTTTATAATGGTGAACGGATTCAGACTTCTGATTCTGCCTGTCCTGAGAATGATCACCTCTGCGCCTGCTGCCTTCATCTTCTCAGCAAGCTCTCCTTCATCAGGGCACAGGACAACCGGATGGAAGAGGTCTCTGTTCAGGTGCCTGATCAAATAATAGAGGCTCCACTGCCCCCCGCCGGCCATTGTACTGAAGGATGTTGTGTAGAGTATGTTCTGCATTTTCGCTTTTTCCTACTATTTTTACGTTACCGATGGAGTAACGTATTTCCATCAGTGTATGTTGTTCAGGTTCATAAAGGTCGTAAATGAACCTCGATGGCATCGGTTATTATTTTTCCGGCCAGACGGCTGCCTGCTGCTGCGATGTAATTCAGCCCTTTTATATGCCACTGCACAATGCCCGTGTCGGGCACGATCTTCTGAACTCGAAAACCTGCTGTTTCTGATGCGAGCCTGATAGTCTCGGGAGTAAAATGATACAAATGAAGTTCCCGGTCATCAGGATCAAAAAGATGAATGCGCCTGCCTTTAATCAGTCTGTATGCAAACTGTGAAAGGACATTATCGAGATTTGGTATGGCCATGACGAACACGCCGTCATCTTTCAGAACACGCCGAATTTCTTTTAAAACAGCAATCGGGTCAGTGGTATGCTCAAGCACATGCCACATGGTAACGGCATCAAATGAGTTATCAGGAAACTTCATATCGCCAAGATCACCCTGCAGGACATTCAGGCCGAGCTTTTCCTTCCCGTGCCGGACCGCAAAGGCCGAAATTTCAGTGCCTGTTACTTCCCAGCCATCATGTGCGGCCTGCTCCAGAAAGAGCCCTTCAGCGCAGCCGATATCCAGGAGACGGCCTTTCTGGGCAGTGAGACTGTCGAGTGTTTTCAATCTCGTTTTCCACATGCGTATACGCTTTGCCCGTTGATTCTGTATCCACGGAGCATAATACGAGTCTGTGTGGGCGGACTCGATCAATTCCCGGTGCGGAAGCGGTGACACAGAGACGAGCCCGCAGGAACAACATTTCAGCACACGAAATCCACCCTTGCATCGCTCAATGATTTCTGCATTGCTGCCGCTGCAGAGCACACAGTTAAAGACAGCAGTGTTCATAAAGACCTTCCACTTTTTTTATCATGTCATCTAAAGAGAACATCTTCTCGTACCGCTTCCTGCCCCGAGTCCCCATGCTCTTTCGTAAATGAGGCGAATTCAATAACTTGTTTAATGCCGACGCGATGGCCTTACTGTTTTTCGGTTCAACAAGCATGCCGGTCCTGCCGTCCTCGACGACCTCGCTGAGACCGCCCACCGCGGTGGCAATAGCCGGTTTTGAGAGCGCCATTGCCTCAATCACGGATATCCCAAGCCCTTCCCGCTCGGATGAAGGAAGGACGGCGATGTCCATGAGGCGGATATAGGGAGACACATCCATTTTATGGCCTGTAAAAACAGTCCGTTTCCTGATACCATATTCGAGAGATAATCTTTCAAGCTCCTTTCGACCGGGGCCGTCTCCGATAATGAGCAGGGCCGCATTCTCTGTTTCCCTGAATGCTTCAAGTAAATACCGATGTCCTTTGTGTTCTGTGAGAGACGCGACACAGCCGACGATGATACTGTTATCGGGAAAACCGAGAGTGTTTCTGAGCCTTGCAATATCCCCGTTATCCCCGTCGTCCGCGTTGGAGACACCGTTGTAAATGACTGTCAATTTTTCTTCTGCCAGGTCTTCCTTTTCGAGCACAAAACTTTTGACTGCTTCAGAACAGCAGATGATCCTGCGGGAAAAACGGCTCAGCACTTTTTCTGTGTAATGGTGCCTTCTGTTTAGATCAAGATATGTGCTATGGACATGATGATAAATGCAGGGGACGCCGGCG
>Ga0209536_100009753_pt1 | contig 14242 bp, 10 predicted proteins | sample DeeMarSeWOR28_12_FD_187461 | JGI IMG/M metagenome (GOLD analysis project Ga0209536, IMG submission 187461) | Marine sediment microbial communities from White Oak River estuary, North Carolina - WOR-2-8_12 (SPAdes) (version 2) | ecosystem: Environmental > Aquatic > Marine > Intertidal zone >...
GGCACTACGGAAAAACGCATTATCCCTCTGGTTTCCAGTACCGTCGCATTTATCTCCAGTTTCATGCAAAACGTTGGCGCCGCGGCGTTGTTCTTGCCAGTCATCAGCCGGATTTCCGCGCGCAGCAATATTCCGTTGTCACGTCTGGCGATGCCTATGGGCTTTTGTGCCATTTTAGGCGGCACCATGACTATGATTGGATCCAGCCCCCTCATTTTATTAAACGATTTAATTATCACCTCCAATGGTGCTTTGCCTGCGGACAAACAAATGGCGACGTTTGATTTGTTTGATGTAACTCCCGTCGGCGTTGCCCTGATACTCACCGGTATTTTTTATTTTGTGATCGCGGGACGATATGTCTTACCGGAAATTGAAAGCCGCGCAGCCAAAGGCGCCAACACCATGGAATATTTCGAACAAACCTATGGCGTGGGTTATGTGGTCAACGAAGTGGTCGTGCCTGCTAACAGCCCCCTAGTCGGGGAAAACCTGGATGAGATCGAACCACAAAATCGAGTGCGAATCGTTGGGATCGAAAAAGGGGATGGTTTGCGCTTTGGCGCCAGCGGTGTTGACCGCGGTACCGGCATTGCCGCTGGCAGCATACTCGCCGTGTTATCCACGCCTGAGTCGTTTAAAATCTTTGCCGAGACAAATAAACTGCAAGTGCGCAGAGATTTAAAAACCTTTGGCGACTCATTGGTGCCCAGTAAAGCCGGTATAGCCGAGCTGGTGGTGCCACCCAATTCGTCTCTCATCGGTAAAAGCGCCCGCGATTTGTGGTTGCGCAAAAGCTATGGTGTTTCCCTTTTGGCCATCCACCGCGGCGGCAAAACCATCACCCGTGAAGGTGAAGGTGTTCGAAATACACCGTTACAAACAGGCGATGTGTTGGTAGTCCATATTACCTGGCAAGATCTGGCCCGCTTGGAGAAAGATCCTAACTTCGTCGTAATCACCACTGAGTTCCCTCACGAGGAACTACGCCCCCACAAAGTCCCTTACGCACTAACATTTTTTTCAATCGCGCTGTTTTTAGTATTGTTTACCGACCTACGGCTTTCGGTGGCCTTGTTTGTGGGTGCCTTGGGTATGATTCTCTCAGGCGTACTCTCCATAGAAGAGGCGTATCAGTCAGTCAGTTGGAAATCGGTGTTTTTGTTGGCCAGCTTGATCCCCTTGGGTATGGCAGTGGAAAATACCGGAACGGCCGCTTGGATTGCGGAACAAACTTTAAACGCGCTGGGCGGCGTGCCTACCTGGGTTTTGCAAGCCGCCATTGCGGTGCTAGCCACATTCTTTACGTTGGTAATGTCCAATGTTGGTGCCACGGTACTATTGGTGCCCTTGGCGGTAAATATCGCCATCGGCGCGGGCGCTAATCCGGCGATTTTCGCCTTGACGGTAGCCATTGCCACTTCCAATTCTTTCCTGATCCCCACTCATCAAGTTAACGCTTTGATTATGGGGCCGGCGGGTTACCGGGTACCGGACTTTATGCGCGCCGGCGGTGTCATGACGATTCTGTTTCTAGTCGTTGCGTTGATTATGCTGAATATCGTTTTTTAGGATCAGCGGCCGGACATTTCGGCCATGATGTTCAGTGCTTAAATGATTCGATCCAATTAATCAGCAAAACGCTTTTTAGTGGCAGATTTACGCTTGCCCTTGGATTTAGAGGTGGATTTCTGCCTTGTCGGTGTTTTTGGTGACATCGGTTGTTGAGCCTCACCTTTGCCTTGACTGCTGTCCATCAGGGAAATATTTAATTTTTGCTGGCGCACCCGAACTTTCTTCAAATGCTGGAACAGCTCTTTTGGCATGCCTTCAGGCAAGTCCACCGTGCTGAAATCATCGTAGAGTTTTATGTGACCGATGTATTGGCTTTCAATATCCGCTTCATTGGCGATGGCGCCCACGATATCTTTGGGCGTGGCGCCGTGTTCACGTCCCACTTCAATGCGATAACGCACCATTGCGATTTCCGGAAACTTCTTTAAAGGCTGCGCTTTTTGCGCTCTCCCCGGTTCAAAATCTTTCCTCGGTTTGGCTTCCCTGAATTCGCCGGTATCCCTATGCGATTTTTCTCGTTCTGGTTTAGCTAAGCGTTCTTTAGAAATCGGTGTCTCTTTTTCGGCAACTTTTAACGGTAGTTTGCCTTGCAACATAAAAGCAAGCGCCGCGGCAATATCCCGCGCGTCTATGGCATGCTCCGATTCCATGTGCTCAATTACGCTATTGAGATAATCGAGATCTTCATTGCTAATAACATCCATCACTTTTTGCTTGAATTTCTCCAAGCGCCGATTGGCCACCGTTTCTTTGCTGGGTAGTTCCATGCGCAGGATTTGCTGTTTAGTGGCTTTTTCGATGGAACGCAACATGCGGTTTTCCTTAGGCGTCACAAACAGTATCGCCTTACCTTTGCGACCCGCCCTTCCGGTGCGGCCGATACGGTGTACATACGCTTCGGTGTCGTAGGGAATGTCGTAGTTGACAACGTGCGTTACGCGTTGCACATCCAACCCCCGGGCAGCGACATCGGTTGCCACCACAATATCCAAGGTACGATTTTTCAATTGTTCGACGGTTTGTTCGCGGGCGGATTGTTTCATGTCGCCGTTTAGTGCGGCTGCGGCGTACCCACGGGCTTCGAGTTTTTCCGCGAGTTCAACGGTCTCGGACTTAGTACGCACAAAGATGATGACCGCATCGAAATCTTCGATTTCGAGAATCCGGGTTAAAGCATCCAATTTGTGCACACCACGAACTTGCCAATAACTCTGCTCGATAGAGGGCACCGTTGTCGTTGCGGTTTTGATTTTGATTTCTTCCGGACTTCGCAAGTGGCGTTGCGCGATGTCGCGAATAGCTTTTGGCATCGTGGCGGAAAACAATGCCACTTGGCGTTCGACAGGGGTTTGTTCCAAAATCCATTCCACGTCTTCTAAAAATCCCATATTAAGCATCTCGTCCGCTTCATCTAATACAAGCGATTTAAGCGCGTCTAGCGACAATGTCTTGCGGCGTAAATGATCCATAATCCGGCCGGGGGTACCAATAATCACGTGAGCACCACGTTTCAACAAGCGCAATTGCGTTCCCATGTTTTGACCACCGTATATGGGTACCACGTGAAAACCTTTTAAATGCCGGGCGTACACTTGAAATGCCTCTGCTACCTGAATAGCTAACTCCCGGGTAGGCGTTAGCACTAACACTTGCGGTTGATAAAGCTTGATGTCCAGTTGGTTCAACAAAGGTAAGGCGAACGCTGCGGTTTTCCCCGTACCGGTTTGTGCTTGGCCGACAATGTCCACACCTCTTTGCAAACAGGGGATTGCCGCCGCTTGTATAGGCGATGGCGTCTCATAACCGACGTCTTTTAATGCTTGCATAATAGGCGCACTAAGGCCTAGGCTGTCGAAACTTACGGAGGTGGTGCTCATGTGTTAAACCTTTGTTGTGAGGGTTGCTGCCTGAAGGGGGGCAATCGAACCGGGGGTAAATAATCGTGCGGAATTATAGCTGATCCTCACATATTTAACAGCAAATAGCGGGAAAAGTTCACATTCAATAGGTGGCAGCAGCAAAAAACCATCCGCCACAAACGCGCAAGTGTCAGAAATTACGTCTTGAGCCGGTAATGTCAAAATATGTTCGCATAATCAGACTCAATGCGTTCCATACTTAAATGGTTAAGAAAATTGGAATAACACATCCAGGCGGATAAAGCGCTCAAATCAGCGAACTGAGGCGGCAAGAATTTCGGTGGCACCACCAAGCCTTCATCCACCAACCGCGCCAATGTGCGCATGTCGTCCAAAGTGGTTTTACCGCAGAACAGCAACGCAATTCGATCCAGCTTGCCTTTTTTCACTGCCAGTTGAATAAAGTTATACACCAGAATAAAACCTTTGTGGTAAGACAAATCCTTGGTAAACGGTCTTCCCGTTGGCGTGCTGCCGCGAAAAATCCGCGATGTATGCGCAAAGCTGTCTTGCTCGTTGAATCCCTGGTCCCGGAAAAAATTAAACACATCGACGAAGGTCGCGCCATTCTCCGCTAAAGAAATCGCCTGTACCCGGTTGGTCAGGCGGCGCAGGCGCGCAGGGTAAGAGGCAAACGCAAATATTTCCATTAGTATGGCCAGCCCCTCCTGGGTTATCACCGACGATGGCGGGCCTTTACTGAGAAAGGTACAGACCGGCTGGATCTGGCCATTTAACGTGGTACCCACATGCACCCAGCCTTCATGGATCTCCAGCATTTTTAAGTCACGTTCGTTGAACATGGCTTCATTGCGGATTTTGATATAGTCCGCGCCAGCCGCGGCATCGGCAATGATTCCATCGCTCAACTTTACTTCCACCGTGGTGCCGAACATGTTGAAAGCAGAATTGAGTCGTTCCTGTAATATGGCCACGGCTCTTTCGGCCGGTATGGTTTTTGGTTCGCTTTGAATCAACAGGCTGCGGTCAATGTGCGATAAGGTGTTGCCAATCATGTCCGCCAAGTCCACCAGCGTAGGATCACCGGCATGAAACGCATCGTTCGCCGAACCGTATAACGACTCGGAAATATTGGCAAACTCCTCTGTGCCTCTGGCCTCCAACATACGCACTACCATTTGGTATTCACGGCAGGTACGTAACATAATTTGCCCCACCGGACTGAACTGCCCCAAACGGCGGGTAATATCTCTTTCAATGCTATGAAACGCTTGGCGCGTTTCCACCGGATCGAATCCCAAAGGCACTGATTGATAATATTCTCTATCAACGGGGGGCTGTTGTTTAAAACCGTTGTTAAAAAATGCTTCTTGCACGCCGCCATCCCATTTCACAGCGTCAAGAATGCGGATGGGCCGTTGGGCTTCGACAATGCGGTCGGAAAGTTCGCGAATAGTTGTTTTATAGGAATCCAGGTTCATAACGTCGCTTAAAGTTTTCTTTGTGAAATAAATACTGATTTGACTTTGATTTTACTATTTTAGCAAATCATACCGTTTTCAAGATATCTCCTTTTGGAACTCGACCTAGACTGTCCCATTGCATAAATGCGATCTTTTCCCTATATAGACTACTAATGGGCGGGAAGCCGTTGTTAATCGCTACCGGTGCGGCCGTTGGCAAAGTTGCCATCAATTTTACCGTGGCGGGCTCTGAATTGGGTATAATTATCTGCCTAGCGGTATAGTTCAACGAGCGGCTTTTTCAAAAACTAAATTCGGCAATGTGGTTTCAACCATGGTAATGATTTTCGGGCGCAAGTTAAGGCGCAACTTGCAACGCCGGCGATTAGGCGGGGTCTGCGCAGGTATAGCGGATTTTTTAGGCATTGATGTCACCTGGGTGAGACTGGCCGTGCTGGTGTCTATTTTCGTTTCGTTTAGTCTGACGTTTTGGGTTTATTTGGCGTTATGGATCTTCGTACCCGCAAAAACTCAAGTCGCCATCCCCAATGTTAGCATCGGTTTAAAACAGGAATTACGGCGTATGGACAGATTAGTACGCAAAATGCACCGCCGTTTGGAATTCGGTGTGGCCGATCAAGCGCAAGATACCTTTGATGCCATCAAACTGCTATCCGCCCGCTTTGATAAGGCATTAAAGGCACGCAACGATCTCGCCCTGTCCGAACAAGCACGCTTAACCTGGGAGCAAGGCACAACTCGGTTTCGCACGATCGCCGAGCAACTGGTCACCATGCCTAAAGACTATGCCTACGAACGGCAAGACACGCCTACCCCGTATGAGAATCTGGTCAAAGAGCTGGATCAACTGCACGATAAACTGATCGAAGCTTCCGTAGAGGTATTAACCGAAGAGTCTCCGACGCACACCACTAAAGAAGATAAATCATCCCGCCTGCACACCTGGAAAAAGCGCTACACCCCCCTCAAACGGCGGCTGAGTACACGCGCTAATCAAGACACGCTGGATGTGCTGACTCTAATTGAAGAAAAACTGGAATTGCTACTCGGTCAAGAGACCGCCAGTGAGTTTTTCGATCTCAAACCATTTGAAGTGCAAAAAATCGCCTTCGAATATATTCCCGATGCAATTCAAGAATATCTTCGCTTACCGCCCACTATGGCCAAGACACAGCGCTTAAACAATGGCAAAACCGCTGAGCAATCTTTAAAAGACCAGCTACTCTTACTTGACAATGCATTGGCAAAACTCGCTGAAAGCCTATACCACAAAGACGCTCATGGCTTGCTGGTGCACGGCCGCTTTCTCAAAGAGAAATTTACCGATCATCCGTTTCGGGTTTCGGATAAGTAAATTGACAAAGAAGCACTGAGGCAGGAACTCTACCGCAAATTCATACTGGCGGTTTTCAACATATCAAACAAATCAAATATGCGGGCTATGTAGTGGTCTTTTGGATAAAAGCCATTATTCGATTGTTCCAGGAATTGCGCTTCCAAAGAATCGATTAATTTGTACAAGCGGCGCTCGTGCACACCGAACTGTTTTTGCAGTGGATCGGTGATGACGCCGGAAAAAGCCGATAGCACTCCGAGCGCCGCAAGCACCCCACCAGTGGTGGCGGCCAACAAGCCTAGCGAGGCCGTTGCTGGGAAAATGGAGTAGTAGACAGATCCCAAAGACGAGCCAAACATAAAGTGGGATATCGCCGAATGCTGGGCAATGGCTGCGGCCAAAGCGCTGCCGGTGGACATAGCACCGGGGGTCAGTTGTTTGAACATTACCGCGCCGGCCGAAAGCGTCAATACGCCACAAGCCAAATCGGCTGCTGCAATCCGCGTATCGGTATATGCGCATAATTGCTGCGTCAACTGGGCTTGGAAATCCGGTTTATCGCGCAGTTGGTGGATTCGCTCCAAATTGCGCATCAAGAGCTCCGATAACTCTGGTTGCGCCAATACAGCACTTAACAAGGCATCGTGTTCAAAACGCCGATCGCCTTGTGAAAACGGTAATTCAAACAATTCGGTCCTTACCAACCATTCGATTTCCTGCTGCACGCAGGTGCGAAACCCAGATGGCACTTTTGCCAAGCGATCACTTAGCGAGCGAAGCTTGGCTTTAGCCAACACATATGAGGAAACATGTATACCGAGATACGGCATCGCCCATAACAAGTTAGCAGGCGCCCGCAGTAAGTCCTTCCCCAGCGCCTCACGATTTATCTGTAACGCGCCTTTTAAGGAATAGTGTTTTTCCACAAAAGGAATGACACGTTCCCGGCGCTGCACAAAATATTTCTGAGCCCCTTGAGTGACCGCGTGGGATACGACCTGCTGTTCGTCTGCAGATGAATTTGCGGAGTCGGTTTGGATTTCATTGGGCATAGTGCAATGCTGCATCTGTTAAAAAGCCAATTATAAAACGAATCCCTTATCAGTTCAGTAGAGAAATCTCACAATGCAGTGGAAAATGATGTAACGCAATCCATACCTATATTAATTGTGATATAAAAATTCAATAAGCTAATCAACTTAGCCTTTCAGGGATAAACATCACCATGCAATGCAAACTATCTCAACGAGAACCTCAAGCCACATTGGCAATTCGGACCCGGGCGCCGGTACAAGCCTTACCCCTGGTTATCGGCGAGGCGTACGCGGCTATAGCCCAATATCTGCAGGAGTTAGGCGAGCCCATGACGGGCGCTCCTTATGCCGCGTATTTCAACATGGATATGCAGGATTTGGATATTGAGTTGGGGTTTCCAACCGCCAAAGCACTGCCGGAAAAAGACAATATTCACCCCAGTGAAATCCCCGGCGGTAAATTTGCCACTTGCGTGCACGTTGGCCCTTACGGCGACGTTGAGCCGACATATAATACGTTGTTTGAATGGATGAAATCACATACTTATCAGTGGAGCGGTGTGGCTTACGAATTTTACCTCAACGATCCCGACGAAACTCCGCCTGAAAAACTGCAAACGCAAATTTTTTTACCTGTTAAACCAATTTGAGTTAGCCAGACATTTAAACGTACTAGCTATGACAATCAGCTTACACAACCGTGATCCCGAACACGTTTCTCAGCTGCCTGGAATGTTGTGGTTAGCGTTTGTAGGCAAAATTTCCGGCAACGCCATCCGCGGTCACAGGGACTCTCCAGAGAAACATTCGTTGTGGAATATCAGTGCTGGTTCAAGTTTCATAAAAACGTCACAAGCATTAGTTAAAATGCAGCCCAACATGGTGCAATTCATGGAATGCAGTGCTGAAATAGAGCGCTATAGATTAAAGAAGGTTCGAAACAAATACCTTAAGTTGCTGAGTTATATAAGTTTCTAACCGTGGCATGGTAACTGCTTGCTCAAACTGTGTTAGTTGACTGAATTAGTTAAGAAACTGGGTTTTACTTTTTAATAGAGGTTTGTCATTCACGATCATCAGGAGACGACATCATGCTCAGTTTTATATACCGCCTCATCCGCGACTTTGAGGAAGAGCACGGGATTCACCCTAATGTGCTTTTTATTAACGAAGTCCATGCCCATTACTTGAAAAACGGCTTTGCCGAACACTACTCCTACCAAGCCATAAAAGATTTATTGCAAATGGAATTAGTCATCAGCCGGGAAACCGTGCATCCTCATGTGGCTTGGTCAGCATCGGTGGTGCGGCAAGCCGGTTAACCTTGTCATTCGGACGCCCCCTTATAAAGATGGGCGCGTGACCAAGGCAAGTTATTGTTGGACACGCGGTTAAACACCACTTGGTAGAGCTGCAAGGCGCCGATATTGAAATGCGCCAGTGATCCCACCAAATACAAACGCCACGCTCTAGCAAAAGCAGCATCGTACGTCATCGCTATTTGCTGTGCATGTGTCTCAAATCGCGCCAACCAGTGTTCCAGAGTTTTGGCATAGTGTAATCGCAAGTTCTCCACATCCGTTACTTCCAATTTCCATGGCTCAAACAGCTTGGTTATTTCACTTAAGGTTGGCGGGTATGCTCCCGGAAAGATACGTTTTTCTATCCAGCCATTCATGGGCCGAGATTCCAGTTGACCAATACTATGCACCAATCCTCTACCCTGGTCTTTCAGGCATCGATCGATGACATGCCCCATTTCCGCATAATTCTCCCGCCCAACATGCTCCAGCATACCCACAGACACAAACACATCGAACGCCCCTGATACATTCCGGTAATCATCGGTTATGAATTCCACCTGATTGGCCAGTCCTTCACGCTTCGCCCTCTCCCTGGCCCACTGCATTTGCTCTCGGGAAACATTAAATGCTTTGACGCTCACGCCGTAGCGGCGAGCCATATATAAAGACAAGGCTCCCCACCCACAGCCAGCTTCCACTACTTGTTCACCCGGGGTCAAGCGCAGCTTGCGGCACACATGCTCCATTTTGGCGATTTGTGCGGCTTCCAATGACATGCCGGGATCGGGAAAATATGCGCAGGTGTACAACATTTCTTCATCTAGCCATAAGCGATAAAATTCATTGCCTAAGTCATAGTGATGATGAATATTGTCACGCGACCCACCCAGTGTGTTGCGGCGCACAAGTCTTGGTCGGTTCAGCGCATACCGCTGAATCCAATTGCTATCATGTAAACTGGGTCTGGAGGAAAACACCGCTTCCATAAAATGCAACATGTCACCCTCCACATCAATCTCGCCGGCGCTGTAGCCGTCGCCGAAACTGATATTAGGATTCATTAGAAAGCGCCACAGCATCTTCGGACTGTTAATGACCAGTTTGGGAACATTCTCTTCATCAGAGCCAACCACGGTCCCGTCCCACAGTTTCAATTGCAGCTTTGGTTTTTGCATGATTCGCCATAGGAACTCCAGCAGCCTCAACTCCGTTCCATTAGGGGATCGCTTTTTGGTTTGCTCCACTTTATTGTTGGCTGGCAGATTCAGGTAACCAAATTGTTTTTGTTTCATGAGCGGACCTTTCAAAGATTCGGTGAGATAACATTGCTCAGTCTAGCACTAGCTTTTATACAATCAAAATCCGGTTAATGGATCAATGGAGGTTTGTCGGGCGTGTATAGAGAAAATATTAAAGCCAATCGATTAACATAACACCTATGCCAATCCGATTGCTGTGATGATTGTAGTCGAGCAGCGTTTCACCATAGCCGTTGTAATATTGCACGTATCCCCGCACTTTGTTTCGCAACGGCAAGCTCCAGTCTAGTTGCACCGTACCATAGTTTGGACTGGACAAAATATTCCTCAACATAATCCCCAAGCGGTGCTTTTTGAGTTCGTATAAGCCGTTCAATTCACCGTACCCCATATAGTCAGTAATATCGGGATTGTCATCTCCTGTGGGATCCTCTTCACTTTTATCTTCTTCCGGTATGCGCCACCACGGCTTAACACTCAAATAAAAATGACCTTTTTCCAAAATAAACTCCGCAAACAACCTGTTCCAGCTGCGTGACTGAGAACCGCTGCGGCCGTTGGATTGATGGTTGATGCCGAAGCTGACGACACGGTTTTTAAGACCCAGAAAGCGTTGGTTGGTGAGCAACGACAAAAAAATTTCCGGCTCGTGATTGGTGTCGCGAAACGGCGCAGACATACTGGAATTAAACATTTGCCAATGCGCTTTTTGAGTGTAGGCCACAAACAAATAACCATTGCCATTGAATATTTCTCGGGCCACTGGCAATTTAACGCTAAACTGAAATTTAATTTCGACATGTTGCAAATCGTGGCCAAATTCCTCAAACGGTGCCTGGTTTGGCGATGTAGTATAAGTCACTAATCCGTAGTTGGGCTTGTGAGGTGTAATCACAAACGGGTTTTCTAGTGTTTGCCTTTCCAAAGCTATGCGACGATCAATCGCTGAAGCACCCGTTTGCCGTTCGGTTTGTGCGGACGAGCGCTCAGGTGGATCATCAGCATACCCATTGCATGGGAACAGAATGAATAAGAAAATCCAAAAGATTTTATGAAAGTTAACCACGTAGCCTCGCCTTCAGCCGAATACAATCGAAACTATTTGAGTTACCAACCTTGCAAGCTAATATAAACTTCTCCTCACACCCTACATTGATATTAGTCAAGCAATGCTTCCATGTCGCATTGACAATCGTCAATAGCACACAAGCCTATGAAAAATACTTACACACGCAATTTCCTCCTATTTAACAATAAGTTGCGATTCATTACACGCTTCACCGTTTACTTTCGCAATGTTTAAGTAAATAATTGCGCCTAGCGAAAATACGGAGGATTAATATGACAAGAAAAAAAAAGTATTTATATCTATGGGTATTAGTTTCAGCAATGTGGTGCGGCCAGGCTCTCGCGGAAAACCAATTGATGAAACTCAGCAACCGCCAAGACGGTTTTGAAATAATATTGCAGTCGAAATATGTAGACTCTAAAAGTGCGTCAGGACAAAACGGGTCCGGTGTGGATGTGCAAGATAGCTGGGGATGGGGTTTTGGATTCGGTTATAACTTCACTGAGCATTGGGCGTTTAACTTCGACATCAGTTGGCGCTCGGCCAACTACGATGCCACGGTGATCGTCCAAGACAATGCCGAACCTCCAGTCGCATCCGGACCGAAAAAATATGCAGGAAGGATGGATACCAGCAGCACGCTATTTTCCGCAACATATAACCTTTTGGATAAGCGGTTTACGCCCTTCGTGAGCGGCATGCTGGGTTGGACGTTTATCGATAGCAATATTGCTACGGGGCCCCCACAAAACTGGTGCTGGTGGGACTATATGTGGGGTTACATTTGTTCCAGCTATATACCGACAGCATCGGAAACCGACTTTACTTATGGCGGCGCGCTGGGATTGCGGTTTGATGTCACTCGCAGTGTTTTTCTTCGAGCCAGTTATAACAAAGCGTGGATAGACTTTAAGAACGCTTCGGCCGAGGATTTTGATGCTATACGACTGGATATTGGATTTTTAATGAACTGATATTCAAAGAACAGCCACCGGAAGTTTTCGGTGGCTGTTCTTATAGTATTAAAAACTTATTCCACGACAACCGGCCGCAAACGAATTTCAATGCGCCTGTTCTGCGCCTGTCCTTCTGGATTGTCGTTATCCGCGATAGGCTGGTTTTCTCCAAATGACACAGCCACCAATTGCTCGCTGGGCACGCCGGACTCTTCCAATAAACGAACCACTTGCGTAGCTCGTGCTGCTGCCAGGTCCCAATTGGTAGGGAATTGGGTAGCTAAGCGTTTACTGATAGGCACGTTGTCGGTAAAACCGCCTACTATGGTTTGAAACGGCACGTCTTTTAATTCCAGAGCCACTTTATGCAAAACGATTTTTCCTTCAGTGCTCACTTCGGCTGAACCCGAAGCGAATAACACCTCCGCGGGCAGGTTAACGTTTACACCACTTTCCATTTGTTTGATGGTCACTTGTTGATTAGCCACTTCGCCAGCAAGATCTTTCACTAATTTGTCATACAAAGTGGTTACCGCATCGGCTTCTTGGGTTGTCGCCACCAATGCTTGGTTGGTTAAGGCCAGTTCTTGTTTAAGTTGTTCGCGCTCCTGAGCTGTCATAGACTCCTGATTACGGGCTAGCTTAATATTGCCTTGCAACGCCTTGTTTTGCTTGCTGAGTTGTTCATTTTGCTGTTTCAATGCATCGCGTTCTTGTTCCAATTCATTGTAAGTTCCTTGCGATACGCAACCGCTAATAGTCGTAACCATCGCAATGGCCAGAACTGAATATTTTATTTTGTTTTTCGAGTTAAATCGCATTGATCCTCTCCTTAAATTGAAATTTGTGGCTACCTTGTTTAAATGCCTTAAATAGAATATTTTGATGTTACAAAAAAATATTCTTACTCCCCCTCAATTGGCTTACCTATCCAGGATTTAATCGTCTGAGCCAGGTGGAAAGCTCTCCAACACCGTGGCAATATCATGGTTGAGCTCTTCTTGTGAGCGTATCGGCCCTTCCAATTTAGTCGACGCTGTCAAACGCCATACGGGTTTTTGCCGCAGCGTATCCACAATGTTAACAATTAATGTGGCGTGTGTCTCCGTATCCGGGGTTACACTGGCAAACGGATTGATTTCTTCATCAATTGCCTCTAATGACAAACCTTTTTCCGATTTCAAACCTAATATATATTGCACATCCAAATCCGGTGACGCGCTGTTCTCGTTAAACCCCCTATCGTTAAAATACTTCCCGATCGCCGTGCTCAACAACTGCTCCATATCCGGACGCCGCCCGGTATCCACCTTTAAGGCCGATACCTTATAGCTTTGATACGCGGAAAATGGCGCTTTACGGTCATACACGATGTCTTTCTTAATTGTGCCAATTTCTTTTTTTCCTTTCTCCAAACGAAAGCGCAGCGACAAATTGTTGCGCGAATCAGCGAGGCGCAACGCTTCTTGTTCGGAGATTTTCCCGGCACGGTTAAGTTCGTACAACGCGTCATCAAAGGTTTGGCCATTGCGGCCTTTACTTTGTGCGATGGCTTCTTTAATTTTGTCCACTTTGCCTTTCTGGATAAGCTCCGAAATGAAGGGTGTGTTAATCATGATCTCCACAGCGGGCACTCTTGCGCCGTCCACACCGTTGGCCAAGCGCTGCGACACTATGGAGCGCAAGTGTAACGACAAATCCATAAGGATCTGTGCGTGCGCGGTTTGCGGAAAGAAGTTGAGTATTCTATCCAGGGCTTGATTAGCGTTGTTGGCATGCAAGGTTGAGATGCACAAATGGCCGGTCTCGGCATAGGCCAGCGCGTGCTTCATGGTGTTCTGATCGCGGATTTCACCTATCATGATTACATCTGGCGACTCACGCAAAGCGTTTTTCAACGCATTTTCGTAGGACAAGGTATCGATTCCCACCTCACGTTGATTTACCAAGGATTTTTTATGACTATGCACAAATTCGATAGGGTCTTCTATGGTGAGTATATGACCATCTTTATGCTGACTGCGATAATCGATCATGGACGCTAAACTGGTGGATTTACCCGTACCGGTTCCGCCGACCACTAATAATAATCCACGTTCTTCCATAATCAATTCACGTAATTTTGGCGGCAATCCCAACTCTACTATGGAAGGCACATGACTTTTAATATATCGGGCCACCAGCGCCGGCTCGCCACGTTGCCGGTAAATATTAATACGAAACCGGCCTATGCTTTCCATATTCAGACCCATATTCAATTCAAATGTCTCTTCGTAAGTACTGATTTGTTCGTCATCCATGATGGAATATGCCAGCTCGTGAGCTTGCTGCGGGGAGAGTGGCTC
>Ga0209536_100009755_pt1 | contig 14241 bp, 10 predicted proteins | sample DeeMarSeWOR28_12_FD_187461 | JGI IMG/M metagenome (GOLD analysis project Ga0209536, IMG submission 187461) | Marine sediment microbial communities from White Oak River estuary, North Carolina - WOR-2-8_12 (SPAdes) (version 2) | ecosystem: Environmental > Aquatic > Marine > Intertidal zone >...
ATCACTCCGATAGCGATGGAAAAGGAAGTGCGGTTTGCAGTACGCGAAGGTGGGCGCACAGTTGGCGCCGGCGTGGTCAGTGAAATTATCGAATAACGGCATAGGAGTCTACCGGTGAGAATAATCATTACCCTTGCTTGCACTGAGTGCAAAAGAAGAAACTATACGACGACAAAAAATAAGCGCACAACGCCCGATAAGCTGGAATTTAATAAATACTGCAGATTTTGTCGCAAACATACCCCACACCGGGAGACGAAATAGTCACTCGCTGGTGGTATTATTTTTGGATACCGCCTTTAAAAGAAAGACGCTTCGATACTCGGTTGCAATTAAAATATCTTTTTTTTTAGATGAGCTGATTTTTTTACAATTAAGGATGCAGGCCAGTAGCTCTAACGGCAGAGCATCGGACTCCAAATCCGGCGGTTGGGGGTTCGAATCCCTCCTGGCCTGCCATTTCCTTTTTTATAAAGCTCAGCGTTGAAAGGTTAAGGAATCTCGCGATGGCTTAAGCTTTTAGTGCTTTGAGCTTTGCATCTTTTGGGAGTGATATGGGAAGGCTACAACGAAAGAAGGCTTCTGGGGCTAGGAAAAAGAAAAAGCAAAAGACAGGCGCGACGGCATTAACGAAGGTTGGCAACTTAAATGATGCGGGTACGACCAAAGCTGTTTTTGCGAAAACCCGGGATAAAGACATCCAAACGGTTCCAGCGAAAAAGCCATCTCAGGTTACCCGCGCCGTTCCTGCGAAAACAAAAACGAATTTTTTTAATTCGACAGTTCAGTTTTTAAGAGAAGTCAAAATAGAGCTTAAAAAGGTGACCTGGCCATCCCGCAAACAGACGATCGGCTCTACGGTCGTTGTTATTGCGTTGATTATCCTTATATCGCTGTTTCTCGGGTCCGTCGATATTGGTTTGTCCAGTCTGATGCGTGCAGTCTTGCAATAAAATTGCAACAAAACAAGGAGGGAAAAGATTGGCGCTTAAATGGTATATCATCCATGTTTATTCGGGTTTTGAAAACAAGGTGAAAGCAGCCCTTGAAGAGCGAATTGCGTCTTCCTCCCATGCTGATAAATTTGGAGAGGTGGTTGTGCCGACTGAAGAAATTGTTGAACTGGTTAAAGGAAAACGAAAGACATCCGCTCGCAAATTTTATCCCGGCTATATTCTGGTGCGCCTGGATCTAGATGATGAAACCTGGCATATCGTCAATGACACCGCCAAGGTAACCGGGTTTTTGGGAGGCCGGAGAGAACCCACACCGCTTTCCGACGAGGAAGCCGACCGTATTCTAAATCGCATGGAAGCCGGGAAACTAAAACCGCAGCCTAAATACTTCTTCGAATCCGGCGATGAAGTTCGGGTGATCGATGGGCCTTTTACGAATTTCAACGGTACGGTGCAGGAAGTGAATCCTGAAAAGGGAAAGATAAAAGTGCTGGTGAGCATTTTCGGGCGATCAACCCCGGTGGAATTAGAGTTTGTCCAGGTACAGAAACTTTGATTCCGATTGAGCTAAAGCTCAATCGGAATAACAAATAATAATTAACGATGAATTGGAGTAGAAAAAGCTAATGGCGAAAAAAGTTTTAACCATGATTAAATTGCAGGTAGAAGCTGGAAAGGCCAATCCATCGCCACCCATTGGCCCCGCCCTGGGTCAGCACGGCGTCAATATTATGGATTTTTGCAAAGCATTTAACGCCAAGACAGCCAAAGACGAAGGAATGATTATACCGGTTGTCATTACGGTTTATCAGGATCGATCATTTACCTATATTACCAAAACACCACCGGCGGCTGTTCTGTTAAAGAAAGCCGCAAAAATTGCTAAAGGTTCCGGTGATCCCAAGCGCGAGCAAGTGGGGCAGGTCACGCGCCAGCAAGTTGAAGAAATTGCTAATATTAAAATGGTCGATTTAAACGCCAATGATCTAGACGCCGCCTGTAAAATAATAGCAGGCACGGCAAGAAGTATGGGCATTGAAGTTAGCTAGCGATTACCGTTGCGAGATGGGCGTTGCGGGGTTGGCGAAAAACAGATTTTCAAGTCGTAACCCGTAACCTGAAACACGCAACGCGATTAAGGGAGAAAGTTGTCACGATGTCTAAACGCGGTAAAAAATATTCAGATTCTAAAAAAAGAATCAATTCAGAAGGTGTTGAAAGCTTCAACGACGCGGTAAAGGTGATGTTGGACTCATCTTTTGCCAAATTCGATGAAACGGTTGATGTGGCCGTTCGCCTCGGTGTAGATCCCAGGCATGCCGATCAAATGGTTCGGGGTAGTGTGGTGTTGCCGCACGGAACCGGCAAAGAGATGAAGGTTTTGGTCTTTGCCAAAGGAGAAAAGGAAAAAGAGGCAACCGATGCGGGAGCGGACTTTGTCGGCAACGAAGATCTGATCGAGAAAATACGGGGCGGCTGGTTCGGATTTGATAAGGCTGTGGCGACGCCGGATATGATGGGCTCAGTCGGAAAGCTCGGCAAGCTTCTTGGGCCGCGGGGATTGATGCCCAACGCCAAAACGGGAACCGTTACATTTGATGTCGCCCGGGCCATCAATGACCTTAAAGCTGGAAAAATAGACTTTAGGGCTGAAAAAGCCGGAATCGTACACGCACCGATGGGAAAAGTCTCTTTCGGCGTTGATAAAATTGTTCAAAATATGACGGCCTTTTTTGATACGATCATGCGCCTCAAACCGGCTTCCAGCAAAGGGACATATCTAAAAGGCATTGCAATCTCAACAACAATGGGCCCCGGTGTCAAGATTGATTTGGCGCTTGTCAAAGATTTGCTCAAATAATCTGGCGGGATTGAAAAAGATTGCGCGCATCCACACTTAACCTCTGAAGTGCTTGGAAGAATAGGAAATAACGTTTATCAAGAGATCCCGACGCGGGGAGAACAAATGGGGCATTATTCCTTAGCTGGGATTCATTATTAGATTAATTCGGTTGCACCTAAACCGGTGCAAACCAAAAATACGATCTGTCGAAGACCGCAGGTTCGCAAACACAGGTACTTTTCTGTGGTTGTGTTTAATCGGCAATGCCGGCCTGCCGAGGCAGTTGTGTGATTTACGATTTCTGGACAGCCTTATTGGGGGTTGCAGACCAACATCGGGCAATCGCAAATCGGCAGCGTCCGCCTCTCCGGTTTTTACCAGATAAGGAAAGGAGGTGTTAAGGTACTAGTGAATCTAGAAGAGAAAAAAGAAATTGTGAAAGATTTGAATGAACGATTTTCAAAGGCTGCTGTGGTCATCGTAACCGATTATAAAGGCCTTGATGTCGCTGCCATTAATGATTTGCGCCGCAGACTCAGAAAAGAAGAAGTCGAATATCAAGTGGTTAAGAATTCACTTATGGTTCGAGCGTCACAAGAAACCGATGTCGCTCTGATCAAGGAAACTTTTAAAGGCCCAAGCGCTGTGGCCCTGAGTTATAGCGACCCGGTCGCCCCGGCGAAAGTTCTAACCGAATTTGCCAAAGACCATGACGTGTTTGAAATCAAAGTCGGGGTTATGGACGGCAAAGTTATTGAACCAAACGAAATCAAGGCGCTTTCGGCATTACCGTCACGGGAAGTCCTACTGGGCACCTTCGTTTATGTCTTGAACAGCGTGCCGACGGGTTTCGTAAGGACACTAGCGGAAATTCCCAGACAATTGCTGAATGTGTTGCAGGCGATAAAAGATCAAAAAGAAGCAGCGTAAACCCAACAAAAATATTGAAAAATCATCTATTGATGACTTTATAAGTGAAACTGGAGGAAGAAAATGGCGAAAGCGAGTATTACCAAAGAAGATGTAGTCGAATTTGTATCCAATATGTCCGTACTTGAACTAAGCGAGCTCGTCAAAGAACTGGAAGAAAAATTTGGCGTCTCTGCCGCTGCACCGGTGGCCATGATGGCGGCCGGACCTGCCGAAGGTGGTGCCGGGGCTGCGGCCGAAGAAAAAACCGAGTTTGATGTCGTGATAACGGCCGTGGGTGACAAGAAAATCCAGGTCATTAAAGAAGTTCGCGCCATTACAGGGCTGGGCTTAAAAGATGCAAAAGCGCTGGTTGATGCAGTGCCGAAACCGGTCAAAGAGGGCGTGGCCAAAGACGAAGCCGAAAAGATTAAGTCGCAACTTGAAGAAGCCGGCGCTCAGGTGGAGATAAAATAGATTCACCTGAATCAGAATCGGTATTGGTCGAAGGGGAGAAATGGATCGAAGCCGGGAAGGGGCCTTTACCCTATGTCGGCGACTTAAGTTTCTCTCCTTTAACCCAGAAATTACAACCTATAACTCAAATAACAATGGAGAGGCCATGTCAAGTCGCACATTGGCGCCAAAGCGGATTCGTAAAAATTTTGGTAAGATAAGGCAAATTGTAGGAATCCCCGATCTTATTGGGATGCAACGTGAGTCCTTCCAACGATTTTTGCAAAAGGATATCCCACCCGAAAAGCGTGAGGATATCGGTTTGCAGGCCGTGTTTAAATCCGTGTATCCCATCAAGGATTTTACCGGCAGTGCATCCCTTGAATTCGTATCTTACAGATTTGGTGAGGTAAAACACGGTATCGAGGAGTGCATCCACCGCGGAATGACCTATGAGATACCCGTGCGCATTACGGTCAGACTGGTCGTCTATGAAATTGATGTCGATACCGGTGTTTCGAACATTCGCGATATAAAGGAGCAGGAAATTTACTTCGGAACAATACCCTTAATGACCGAAAAAGGCACCTTTATTATTAATGGCACCGAACGGGTTGTCGTCAGTCAACTCCATCGATCATCGGGTGTATTTTTCGATCACGACAAGGGAAAAACCCATTCCAGCGGTAAAATTATATATAGCTCCAGAATTATTCCGGTACGCGGTTCATGGATTGATATGGAAGTGGATCCCAAAGATATCGTCTATATCCGTATCGATCGCCGTCGCAAGTTTCCGATTACCCTGCTGTTTAAGGCACTGGGGTATACGACGCAAGATCTCCTGAGTTACTTTTATAAAACCGAAAAAATCATCGTAAAGGGCAAACGCTACTTTAAGGAATTCAATGAAGAGTTTCTAAAAGGCACGCGCGCCAGCAAGGACATCCGGGATACAAAAAGCGGTGACGTTATTGTAAGAAAAGGCCGTGTTTTTACGCTAACAGCCATCAAACGGCTTAAATCCGTCCGTGCGAAATTAATTCCGATAGGTGAAGAAGAGATTATCGAGCACGCTGCAGCCAATACAGTTCTTGATCCAAAGGACGGTCAACCCATCATTAAGGTCAGCCAGCTCATTGATGAGGAGATATTAACCAAACTCAACGAAGCGGGTATCACCGAATTTGAGGTGCTTTATGTCGATGCGGCCACCAACAGCGATTCTATCCGCAAAACGATATTGCTGGACAAGGTCGAAACCAAAGAAGAGGCCCTGATCGAGATTTACCGTCGGCTCCGACCGGGAAACCCGGCAACACCGGAAGTGGCCCAGGATTTTATTGATAACTTATTTTTCAGGTCCACCTATTATGACCTTTCCGGTGTGGGTCGCTTGAAAATAAATCAACGCCTGGGCATTAGCAGCGCTGTTAATCTGAACATCCTGCGAAAAGAAGACATCTTACTTACGGCCAAAGCTTTAATCGAGCTTCGAGATACACAAGGGGTTGTAGATGATATCGATCACTTGGGCAATCGTCGGGTTCGCGCGGTTGGTGAACTTCTTGAAAATCAGTATCGCATCGGGCTTGTGCGTATGGAGCGCGCAATTAAAGAACGAATGAGCCTTCAGGAAGTCGATGCGCTCATGCCCCACGACCTGGTGAACCCCAAGCCTGTTTCAGCCGTCGTTAAAGAGTTTTTTGGCACCAGTCAATTATCTCAGTTTATGGATCAGACCAATCCACTTTCAGAGACGACGCATAAACGGCGACTCAGTGCATTAGGACCCGGTGGCCTTACCCGCGAACGGGCAGGCTTCGAGGTGCGAGATGTCCATCCTTCCCATTATGGGCGCATTTGCCCCATTGAGACTCCGGAAGGGCCCAACATCGGTCTGATTGTGTCCTTGAGCACCTATGCCCGTGTCAACGAATATGGTTTTATCGAAACTCCTTACCGGGTAGTTGAAAATGCCAAGGTCACCGAGGAAGTGAAATTCCTGGATGCCTTTGAGGAAAAGGAGCATCCCATTGCCCAGGCCAATGCGCCAATTGATAAAAAAGGGGCTTATGTTAATCCGTTGGTGACCTCGCGGGTTGCCGGCGAGTTCATGATGATCGAACGGCAGGACATCGATCTGATGGATATTTCACCGAACCAGCTGGTCAGTATTTCGGCTTCCCTGATTCCGTTTCTGGAAAACGATGATGCCAACCGGGCGCTGATGGGTTCTAACATGCAGCGCCAGGCGGTGCCTTTGCTCATCAACCAGGCGCCTCTGGTGGGCACCGGTATAGAAGGCGTAGTGGCAAGGGATTCCGGGGTGGCTGTGGTCGCCCAGCGGGATGCTGAAGTCGTCGACGTTGATGCTGCGCGTATCGTGTTGAAACATCATCCCGCCAAGCAACCTTCAGAAAAGGATGTCAGCATTTATAATCTTTCGAAATTCATTCGCTCCAATCAAAACACCTGTTTTAACCATCGGCCTATTGTTCGCAAAGGTGAATTCGTAAAAGCAGGAGAAATCATTGCCGATGGCCCGGCAACCGATCAGGGTGAGTTGGCCTTGGGGAAAAATGTTACGGTGGCTTTTATGCCCTGGGGTGGCTATAATTTTGAAGACTCCATCCTGGTCAGCGAAAGGCTGGTTCGCGACGGCGTTTACACGTCGGTTCACATTGAAGAATTTGAAGTCGTCGCCAGAGATACCAAGCTTGGCAAGGAAGAAATTACCCGCGATATTCCGAATGTGGGTGAAGAAGCCTTAAAGAACCTGGATGATAGCGGTATTATTCGTCTGGGCGCTGAAGTGACGCAGGCCGATGTTCTGGTCGGCAAAATTACACCGAAGGGCGAGACGCAACTATCCCCTGAGGAAAAACTGCTACGCGCCATCTTCGGGGAAAAAGCCGGCGATGTCAAAGATACGTCTTTGCGGGTGCCCCCCGGGGTTCAGGGGATCGTCATCGATGCCAAAGTGTTTTCAAGACGCGGTATTGACAAGGATGACCGCACCCGTCTGATCGAAGATGAAGAAATTTCTTCTCTTGAAAAGGATCGGGATGATGAACTGGCGGTCATCGAAGAGGTTGTCCGCGCCCAGCTGGGTGATCTGCTGGTCGGTAAAGTGGCGATGGCGCCATTGAAGAAAGGCAGGAAAGTTTACATCGATTCCGGTGATAAGATCGATTCAGCCACCCTGGACAAGATACCACTGGCGCAGCTGGAATCCCTTGTTTTGAAAGATCCCAAGATAAGTCAGCAGGTTCATGAGATCCTTGAACGGTATCGTGATCAGCGCGAACTTTGCAGACTGGCGTTCGAGCAGCAGGTCAGCCGTTACGAAAAGGGCGATGATCTGCCGCCCGGAGTTATTAAAATGGTTAAGGTCTATGTGGCGATGAAGCGCAAGCTGTCTGTTGGTGATAAGATGGCGGGTCGCCATGGAAATAAGGGCGTCGTATCCCGGGTTCTGCCCGTTGAAGATTTGCCTTATTTCGAAGATGGAACCCCTGTGGATATGGTATTGAATCCGCTGGGCGTGCCTTCCCGTATGAACGTCGGACAAATATTGGAAATTCATCTGGGTCACGCCGCCAAAGGACTCGGCGAGCAATTGACCCATCTGGTTGAAGCTGAAAAATATAAGGCGGTACGGGATAAAATAAAGAACATTTTTACAACCCCGTCCCAACGAAAAATGATCAATGATCTTGACGATAACCAGCTTACCGATTTTGTTGACTTTTATAAAGATGGCGTTCATATGGCCACACCGGTTTTTGATGGTGCCAAGGAAGATGAAATTAAAGCCTTGCTGACAGAAGCCGGTTTGGAGAAATCCGGGCAGGCCACCCTCTACGATGGCCGTACCGGTGAGCCCTTTGATGACAAGGTTACCGTGGGAACGATGTATGTGATGAAGCTTCATCATCTCGTGGATGACAAGATCCATGCCCGTTCAATCGGTCCGTATTCACTGGTAACCCAACAGCCTCTTGGCGGAAAAGCCCAATTCGGAGGACAGCGTCTGGGTGAAATGGAAGTCTGGGCCATGGAAGCTTATGGGGCCGCCTATGCATTGCAGGAGTTTCTTACCGTCAAATCCGATGATATGGCCGGCCGGACCCGAATGTATGAAAAGATTGTTAAGGGGCAAAACGTATTGGAACCCGGCATCCCGGAATCCTTCAGGGTCATGACCAAAGAATTGCAAGCCCTTGGGCTGGATATTGCACTTTTAGAGGAAACCGAAGAATAGAGAACCTCGGCGTCCTGCAAATAAGGCCTTCAGAATTATTGGCCGATAGGATAATTCCCACAATCCCTAAATCTCATAAATAGGAATTAACTATGGAAACTCTTTATGATTTTTTCGCCAAACCCACGGATCCAAGAAAGTATTTTGGAATTCGAATTGCGTTGGCTTCACCGGAACAAATTCGAAAAGCATCGCATGGTGAGATTAAAAAACCGGAGACCATCAACTATCGCACTTTCAAGCCCGAGCGAGACGGACTGTTTTGCGCCAAAATTTTTGGACCCACCAAAGACTATGAATGCAACTGCGGCAAATACAAACGGATGAAGCATCGGGGCGTTATTTGTGAAAAATGCGGTGTTGAAGTCATTCAATCCAAAGTGCGTCGTGAACGAATGGCCCATATTGAGCTGGCGACACCCGTCTCGCATATATGGTTTCTAAAGAGCCTGCCCAGTAAGATTGGCAATCTGCTCGATTTGACGCTCAAGAATATGGAAAAAGTCTTGTATTTCGACAATTACATCGTACTCGACCCGAAAGATACGTCTCTTACTCGCGGTCAGCTGCTTTCAGACGAGAAGTATATGGAGGCATTGGAAGAGTACGGTTCGAAATTTGAAGCCGGGATCGGAGCCGAGGCGGTTCAGGCAATGCTGGAAAGCCTTAATCTTGAGGAACTTTATAATGAACTGAAAGCAGACATTAAAGCCACTGGATCGGTTGCCAAGCGCCAGAAGTTGTCCAAACGGTTAAAGATCGTCGATGCTTTTCGAAAATCAGGCATTGATCCGATATGGATGATTATGGATGTCATTCCGGTCCTTCCACCCGACCTGCGACCCCTGGTACCTTTGGAGGGCGGCCGTTTTGCCACATCCGACCTCAATGATCTCTATCGTCGGGTGATTAATCGTAACAATCGCCTGAAACGCCTTATCGACCTCAAAGCGCCGGAAATTATCGTTCGCAATGAAAAACGGATGCTTCAAGAATCCGTTGATGTTCTCTTTGACAACGGCCGTCATGGCCGCGTGATTACCGGAACAAATAAGCGCCCGTTAAAGTCACTGAGCGACACATTGAAGGGTAAACAAGGCCGGTTTCGCCAGAACCTGCTCGGTAAACGGGTGGATTATTCCGGTCGTACCGTTATTACTGTCGGACCGGATTTGAGGCTTCACCAATGCGGTTTGCCCAAAAAGATGGCGCTGGAACTTTTTAAACCCTTCGTCTATTATCGACTGGAACAAAAGGGCCTCGTATCTACTGTCAAAAGCGCTAAAAAAATGGTGGAGCGTGAAATCCCAGAGGTTTGGGACACGCTGGATGAAGTCGTAAAAGAATATCCGGTACTGCTGAACCGGGCACCGACACTCCATCGGCTGGGCATACAGGCATTTGAACCGATTTTGATCGAAGGCAAGGCTATTCAGTTACATCCCCTGGTATGTACGGCATTCAACGCAGACTTTGACGGTGACCAGATGGCGGTACATGTGCCACTTTCGGTGGAGTCACAGATCGAAGCGCGTGTGCTGATGCTGTCCAGCAACAATATTTTGTCTCCGGCAAACGGGAGCCCGATTATTGTGCCAAGCCAGGATATTGTGCTGGGTACCTATTATATGACCCGCGAGGCTGCTAAAAGCCAGGACAAGCCTAAGATTTTTGCGAATGTCGAAGAGGTTCGGACCGCCTATGATGCCGGTGAGGTCGATTTACACTCGAATATCGTTGTCCGGATGCAAGGTAAACGCTATGAGTCAACCGTCGGCAGAGTTCTTCTGTGGGAGATTATTCCCCAGGTCGATATTTTAGAGTTGCGCCATATCCAAGTGGACACGGAAGAAGAAGCCGGGGACATTTTGGAGCAGATCCATAACGGCGAATCCATTGCCAAGCTTGTCAAAAAATATTCTCAAAGCCCCGACAAAGGCAATGAAGGGCTTATCGGAAAGCTCAGTTTCAACGAATTTCGAAGTGTATTTGGCTGCATGGAAGCGGATATCGAGGCCTTATTCTCTCTGAAACCGGGAGATACCAGTAACGTTATTTTTGCGAATAACGCCTGTCATCTGTTTGAAATCCTGACTAAAGAACCCGCAATTCCTTTTGATATCGCCAATGGTGTCGCGGATAAAAAGATGTTGCGGCAACTTGTTGATTACGTCTACCGGAATCTGGGACCCAAGGCCACGGTAATTCTTTCGGATCGTCTCAAAGATATCGGTTACAAATATTCTACCCAGGGCGGATTATCCATCGCTATTGATGATATGATCATTCCTGCCAGCAAATGGGATATCCTAAAGAAAGCCGAAACCCAGGTGTCGGAGATCGGTCGGCAATATACCGAGGGTCTTATCACCCAGGGGGAAAAATATAACAAGGTTGTCGATATCTGGGCCAGAGCCACCGATGATGTGGCCAACGAGATGATGGAAGCCATGAAATTGGGGCTTGCTGTGGACCAATCCGAAAAACCGACTAAGGGTAAGCGCAAAAAATCGGTTTACTCAGAAAGTTTCAATCCCATTTACATGATGGCGGACTCCGGGGCCCGGGGGAGCAAAGACCAGATGCGCCAGCTGGCAGGGATGCGGGGTTTGATGGCCAAGCCGTCCGGCGAAATTATCGAAACCCCCATCCACGCTAATTTCCGCGAAGGGCTTTCCGTGCTTCAATACTTCATCTCAACTCACGGGGCTCGCAAAGGACTGGCGGATACCGCTTTGAAAACGGCCAATTCAGGATATCTGACTCGGCGGCTTGCTGATGTGGCGCAGGATTGTGTGGTCACCGAAGTCGATTGCGGCACAACTTTGGGGGTTGAAGTGGAGCCTCTAATGGAAGGTGGAGAAATCATTCAGCGTCTGAGTGAACGCATTTTGGGCCGGACGCTGGTAGAAGATGTTCATGATCCCTTTACGGACGACATCGTCGCCAAAGCCGGTGACGAAATTGACGAGGCTGCCGTCCAAAAAATTGAAGAAACCGGCATCTCAAATCTAAAGATTCGTTCGGTATTGACCTGTAAAGCCAAAAATGGGGTCTGTGCAAAATGTTATGGACGCGACCTTTCGCACGGCAGGCGCGTAGAAATCGGTCAGGCCGTCGGCATCCTTGCCGCCCAGTCAATTGGCGAACCGGGCACACAGTTGACCATGCGGACATTTCATATCGGTGGCACGGCCAGTCGCCGGGTGGAGCAGGCCGATATTCGTTCCCGCACCGATGGAACCATTAGATACGCTGACCTCAATGTGGCTAAAAATTCTGAAGGCCAGCTCGTGGTCATGAACCGGCGCGGCGGCAAGTTTACGATTATTAGCACGGCCGGGCGCGAATTGGAAACATTTCCGGTAATTTATGGCGCCCACATTAAGGTCAAAAACGGCGCTAAAGTCAAGGCCGGAGATTTGCTGGCCACGTGGGATCCGTTTACCACTCCGATCATATCCGAAGTTGATGGGACTGTTAAATTCGGTGATATTATTGCGGGACAGACCATGCAGGAAAAAGTGGATCCGGTAACCGGAAAGTCCAGTCAAACGATCATTGAATCGAGAAGCGCTGATGAGCGTCCGCGAATTTCCATAAAGGACAAAGATGGTAAAACCGCCAAACTGCCTAAGTCAACGGCCATGGCGCGCTACATTTTGCCGGTCCATGCGATTCTGCTTGTCGAGGAAACCGCTGTGGTCAAAGCCGGTGATGTGGTTGCCAAACTGCCGCGAGCCACCACCAAGACAAAAGATATTACCGGTGGTCTGCCGCGGGTTGCCGAGCTTTTTGAAGTTCGCAAGCCCAAAGAGGTGGCGGTATTGAGTGAAATTGACGGTTATGTTTCGATTTCAAAAAGTACCAAAAAAGGTAAACAGAAGGTAACCATCAGTCCGGTTGATGTGGGTGAAAAGAAAGAATATCTGATCCCCAGAGGCAAGCATATCAATGTTTACGAAGGCGACTATATACGTGCCGGCGAGCCGCTGATTGGCGGATCGGCTGTTCCCCAAGATATCCTGAGCATCAAAGGTGAAGTCGCCTTGGCGCGTTATCTGGTTGATGAAGTTCAGGAAGTCTATCGCTTACAAGGTGTTCGCATAAATGATAAACATATTGAGGTAATTGTGCGGCAGATGATGCGGCGGGTAAAGGTGATGAACATCGGTGATACTGATTTTATTACCGAAGAACAAGTTGATCGCACCAAATTTGAAGAAGCCAACAAAGCCGTTATTGAAAAAGGCGGCAAACCGGCAACCGCAGAACCTTTGATCCTGGGTATCACCAAAGCATCCTTGAGCACGGATAGCTTTATTTCAGCAGCTTCATTCCAAGAGACAACCAAGGTTCTCACCGACGCCAGTGTGGCCGGGTCGGTAGATCGGCTGAAAGGCCTGAAAGAAAACGTGATCATGGGTCGCCTCATCCCTGCCGGAACGGGTGTCAGATCATACGGTTCCGTTTCAGTAGAAATGGACTAGCAAATTGCAAGATTTTTTGGCAATCGGGGGATATGATAGGAATTTTGCCTAAAATTTAAAACAAAATACTTGACAACAGAGCGGTTACTGTATAAATACGGTCATTTTACCAAGTTTGCAATCATAGAAGAAATAGAGAAGGATATTTACACGATTATGCCAACCATCAACCAGTTAGTTCGCAAAGGCCGCAAAAGGGCCAAACGGAAAATTACAACTCCGGCGCTCAAGGGCGCACCGCAAAAACGGGGAGTGTGTACGCGTGTTTATACCTCAACGCCGAAAAAGCCAAACTCGGCGTTACGCAAAGTAGCGCGTGTGCGCTTAACCACAGGTGTTGAGGTCACGGCGTATATTCCCGGCATTGGCCATAATCTTCAAGAGCATTCGGTCGTGCTGGTAAGGGGTGGGCGTGTCAAGGACCTGCCCGGCGTGCGATATCATATTGTAAGAGGTACACTGGACACCCTTGGGGTTGAAGACCGCAAACAGGGCCGATCCAAATATGGGGCCAAGAAACCAAAATGATGATAGTTATTGGTTAATAATTAATTGTTATTTGTTAAATTAAGGAACAAATCAATTTTTTCCCAATAATTAATAACCCATAACTGATAACGATTTTTAGGAGAATCCATGCCAAGAAGAAGAGAAGTGCCGGAGCGGATTATTGCTCCGGATTCCAAATATGGCAGTCCACTTGTCGCCAAGTTTTTACATAGTATTATGCGAGACGGTAAAAAGAGCACGGCTGAATCAATCCTGTATGAAGCGCTTGAAATTATCGGAAAAAAAGGAAAAGAACCTCCGTTGAAGCTATTTGAGCAGGCGGTGGATCATGTGCGGCCTTTGATCGAAGTGAAGTCACGGCGCGTTGGAGGTTCAACCTATCAGGTACCAACCGAAATACGACCATCCCGCAGAACCGCCCTGGGCATTCGATGGATTATTACCTATGCCCGCCAGCGGCCGGAAAAAGGTATGGCCAATAAGCTTGCTTCCGAGTTATTGGACGCAGCCAAAAGCAGAGGCGCATCCGTTAAGAAAAAGGAGGATACCCACAAAATGGCCGAAGCCAACAAAGCCTTTGCTCATTTTCGCTGGTAGGCCGGGTATTGAAAAGTGTCGAGTGGCAATTGAAGATCGTTATAATTGGCTATTGTCAATATTCACTACTCAATTCAATTGATCGTAAATAGTCAATGTAAATGGGAGGATGATAAGATGGCGAAGGAGAAGTTTGAGCGAACCAAGCCGCATGTAAACGTGGGCACGATTGGTCACATTGATCATGGCAAGACGACGTTGACGGCGGCGATC
>Ga0209536_100009757_pt1 | contig 14239 bp, 14 predicted proteins | sample DeeMarSeWOR28_12_FD_187461 | JGI IMG/M metagenome (GOLD analysis project Ga0209536, IMG submission 187461) | Marine sediment microbial communities from White Oak River estuary, North Carolina - WOR-2-8_12 (SPAdes) (version 2) | ecosystem: Environmental > Aquatic > Marine > Intertidal zone >...
ATTCACCTTGTCCCCCAGGGGACCCTCTCTGGCCTGGCGGCCATTCACCTTGTCCTCCCGCCCAATGCAGCTCGCACGCCAGGCGTGGCGCGAATGAGCCGCGCCGTTAAGTAGGGGTGCCCAGGTTCTTCGTCATCAGGTAATGCTGAATCTCATCGAACAGTAGAAACGATGGTTCAATGGTGGTGTAACCGTGGCGCTCATAGAACGCCACAGCGCGCTCGCGGGCGTGCAGTATGATTTTTTCTATGCCGATTTCCGCTGCCGCCTGTTCCAGCGCGCCCAGTACGAGCGTGCCGTAACCCCGTCTCTCACAGCTACTCTCCACCGCCATGTAGCGGATCTGGCCGCTGTCTTCGTCCAGGCGGTGCAGGCGTCCGACGGCGAGTACCTTGCCGTCTTCGCGGACCACCATGCGGTGAATACTGGTATCGTCCGTTTCGTCGCGATCGCAACCGCCCGGCTGCCAGGGGGCGCGCAGAACACGCCAGCGCAGCTCGTAGTAGGCCTCCCACTCGGCGCTGCTGTTCGGTGCGCGTGCCTCTAAAGAATCCACGATCAGGCAAATACCACCCAGGTGGTGGCGATGTACTTGACACCCTCGCGCAGCGTCACCGCACGGTGTTCGTGTGTCCAGAATGGCGGGAACAGTACCAGTTTGCCCTGTTCAGGCCGGATTTTGAGGTCCTGAAACAGAAACTCGGTTTCGCCACCGGGACCCGGTACATCATTGAGATACCAGAGCGCTACCAGCTGGCGTTGACTGAACTCATGACTGCCTCCGTCGATATGCCAGTGGTAATGCTCACCCGGGTTGTAGCGCTGAATACCATAGCCCATGTCCTTGAAAGGGCCCTTGAAGTAGGGGTAGGTTTCGCGGAACTCGAGTATGGCTTCGCCGATCGAGCGGAACAGAGCCCGGTCGATGTCTTTCCAGTGGGGTTTGCCGCTGACCACCAGATCGGTGGTTTTTTTAACGCTGCGGTCCTTGCCGACGTTTTGACCAATCCGGCCTTCGTACTGTTCCTCCTTGAGCTGTTCAAAGCGTTCGATGGCAAGACGACACACTTCGGGACTCAGTGCATGATGCTTCTCGAATATGAAGGTATTCGGTTTGACTTCGACAATGGTGCGAAGGGGGGTTAGCGTTTTGCTTTGAGACATCTGTATGAATCCGGTTCCCGCGCGATCTCAACGATACCGACTGCATTGGCCGGCGTCGCTGTTGCGACCGCTGCGCGGCTCAGCTACGTCCTCCGCCAGGCTAGCCAATCAACTTACGGCGGGTGGTCACAACTGCTTTTGCTCGATGAGTGTTTCCATTTCCTGCCAGGCGGTCTTGATGCGGCTTTCGTGAAGTTGGACGAGCTCTCGGGCGACCTGCAGCCAGTGTTGCCGGCCAGTCTCAGTGAGGTTCTTGAGCCGGCTCGCGTCATTATATGCCACCCAATGATTGTAGGCATCAATCAAGGCAGGGTAGATCTGTTTGCGCATCCCTGACAGATTGGCGAAGTAGAAGTGCAGGGAGGGAGCGTGGTTTCGCTCGAGCAGCGCGGGTAGCGTGGAGAGCGAATCAGCGAGGTGGTCGCGAACAGCCCGGGCCATCAGCTCCAGACGTGAACGCGGAAAGCTCTGAAACATTTCGCGCCAGTTGTCGCCGAGCAACTCACCAGCCTCGACCTCGCCGATTTCGTGCAGCACCAGGGATTCGATTTCGGTTTCGGTCATCTCCTCCAGGGCGGCGCCCAGATCTGCGTCGAAGCCGTAGCAGCGGATGGCGCGGCCCATGGCGTTATCGGGTCTGTTCCAGCGCCATTCCTCCAGTTTTTCCCACAACATGCGGCGCAGCGATTCCCGTCGGATGAAGATGTCTTCACCCAGCGACATTGCCGGTGGCGCCGACAGGTCGCGCGCGTACTCTTCGGCGGAGACGTGGATACGGTATCCTTCCTCTTCGATGGTTTTCTCGAGGCGTGCCAGGAAGAAATGTGGCTTGGCTTTGTTGCCGTAACCGGCACTGTAGAGGAGTCGGTGGCTTTTCAGCGCCGCGTTGATGGCGTCGGCATCAAACGGGTCATAGTCTCTTCCGTCGATGGCGATCGGCGAAAATGACGCGTCTTCCAGTCTGCCCCACAGTTCCTCTCGCGCGCTCAGCCAGTCGCTAAGCTCTTTGTTGGGCAGCGCCGTGTCATAGCCATAGCCTTTTTCCCAGCGGAAATACTCGCGCATCTTCAGCAGGTAGACACACATGGTGTAGTCGCCGGCAAAGCGCGCATCGGAAATATGACAGTTGTGCTGCACCGTTTCCCGGTAACGCATGAGGTCCGCGGGCAGCACTGCTTTCGGTGTGTCCATAGCTCCAACCAATACCCGACTAATTTACTATGGAATTCGATGCTAGCATGATGTATGCTCCAGCGCCACTGTATGCCAGGAATAGAATTGTGCGTATCAAGAGTCGTTGGAAAGACAAAGACAAGGAGCGTTCGCTGGAGGAATTGGCCGGCGCGCTGGCATTCATAGAATGGAGAATAGCCGGGGCGGCGCTGCTGAACCTGGAAAACGAGGGCTTCCAGACCGACAGCCAATCGCAGCGCCTCGATGTGTTGCAGGAGTTCTGTGCCTTCCTGGTACACGTTGCTGATCGGCTGGTGCACGCCAGCATGGATGACGAGCAGCGGCAGCGTTTTATCAGCGCGCTGGCACTCAAGATGGCTGATACCTACCACGGTAATCGGGTCGATGCCGAGGGGCGCGGTGGCGACTACAGACGGCCCTTTATCGACGTACTCAACCGCAGAATGGCCGATTACGCCGCTTTCCGCTTCGAGGATGGAGAGCCGGGGTACGCTTTCAAACGCTACCTTGGAGAGTGCGTCACCGACTCCATGGGGCCCAAAGACAGCAAGTGGATCAGCGATCAGGTGATGGAGATAGAAATACCTGAGATGCTGAAAAACTTGAAAAAAGGTCTCGACGGGCTGTTTCAGTCGGCCACTATGGAAAAGTCGGCCGAGGCCGTGAATTCCACACAGCACAGCGGCTAGCCGGTTAGCGAAAACGGGCTCCGCGCCCCTGATTTTCCTGACATTACTGTGCGGTAATGCGGAATCTGGTAAGATATTCCAACTATAAAACTATGATAATAATAAACGTTGGGGACTTGCCGTATGTACGAACGATTTTACGGATTTAAAGAACGCCCGTTTTCTCTGCTACCTGATCCAGACTTCCTGTTTCTGGGAAACAAACATCAGGCGGCGCTGGATCTGCTCGAGCTGACGATTCTCAATCAGGCGGGGTTTTGCGTCGTCAGCGGCGAAATCGGCGCCGGTAAAACAACGCTGATCCGTGAACTGCTCACGCGTCTCGACGACGATATCCGTGTCGGGCTGATCTCCAATACACATCCGTCATTCGGCGAACTGCTGCAGTGGATAACGGCCGCCTTCGGCCTGAACAGCGATTCCAGCGATAAGTTCGAGTTGCACAAACGCTTTCTCGATTTTGTCATAAAGCAGTATACCGACAACAAACGCACCCTGCTGATTATCGATGAGGCACAGAATCTCTCCGTTTCCGCAATGGAAGAATTGCGCATGTTGTCCAATATCAACTCCGACAAGGATCTGGTGTTGCAGGTCATCCTTGTGGGACAGAGCCAATTGCGCGAAAAGCTGCAATTGCCGGAGTTGAAGCAATTTGCCCAGCGTATCGCCGTGGACTATCACCTGGCGGGGTTGGACGAGAGGGAAACCTACGACTACATCCGCTATCGGCTTACTCGTGCCGGTGGCTCGGCCGATGTTTTCAGCGAGGACGCTTGCAGGACCGTTTACCGCTGCACTGACGGCATACCGCGTCTCATCAACGGACTCTGTGATAACTGCCTGGTTTACGGCTATTCAGCCAAGAGTCCGGTGATTTTGCCGGAGCTGGTGAGAGAGGTCGTCAGGGACCAGCGTACCGGACAGCTACGCACGTCGACCGATGATGAGCGGCGTGACGAAGCCGGCAAGTCTGCGCCTGAGGCGAGCGACGCCGAGTCGCCGGTGCTTGCCGGGGCCAGGCCGGCGACGCAGCCCGAGGTCGAACCGATTGCGGATGAAAAGGCCGAGGCGCCGACGGGCGAATCGGCCGACAGCCAGAAACAGTCCGTCGCGGCGGAGAACGCGCCAGAGGCAGCAAGCGAGCTTGCTACTCCCCAAAGGTCGAACCCGCCAAGTTCGGATGCCGCTCCGGAAACCATCGTGGGTGCGATGGAAGCGGCCTTGCTGCAAGAGGGGGGACACGCGAGGACGCCGGAAGCGAGACAACGCAGATCGGCGGAGATTGAGCGCCTCACTGCGCTCGATGCGGAAGGGGAAACCGCTCTGGGCGGGTCCTTTTCAGGCGCGCAAGCGGATCTGGTAAAAATCAGCAGGCAGGGCAATGTCGCCACGGCGCGTGTGGCCCTGGGGCTGGCGCTGGTGATCGGGGTCGGTGCGGCTGGTGGGCTCGCGTGGTTGCTGGGCGGCGAAAAGCCCCTCAATGCAACGGTGGTGCTGCCTCTGGCAGGTACCGCGGGGCCGCCTGCCACCGGCATGGATGTTCAGAACACAAGGCCGGTGGAGGTCGTCGTAGGTGGACAGCCGACCCGGCAAGGCGGCGAGCCTGCAGCGGAGCAGAACCTGGAGGGGGAACAGCGCGAGGCGGAGCGGCGGCAGGCGGAACAGCGGCTGGCAGCGCAACTCGAGGCGGAGCAACAGGCGCGGGAACGGCGGGAGGCGGAAGAACGCTTGGCGGCGCAGCTCGAGGCGGAGCGACTGGTGCGGCTGCGCCAGGAGGCTGAAGCGCGGCTGACGACGCAGCGCGAGGCGGAGCGACTGCAGCGGTTGCGGCGGGAGGCCGAAGAAGAACGCCTGGCGGCGCAGCGCGAGGCGGAACGTCTGCAACGGGAGCGGCGAGAGGCGGAGGCACGCCGGGTGGCGCAGCGCGAGGCAAAACGCAAGGCGGCGCTGGCGAAGTGGAAGAAGGCAAACAGCGGTATCGGCTGGAGCGATGTGCCTGAGGATGCAACCACGTCGGCTAAAGCCACGCCATCGGGCTCGGCGCAAAGCGGGTCGCCGGAGCGGGGGCCGAGCGCCGGCGCCAATCAGTCGCCCGCGGCGCCGTCGAGCTCGAAGGCTCGGGCGAGTGCGCTGAGCGACGCTGAACTCCGGGCGAAACGAGCCGCCGCGTTGGCGGCCTGGCGGAAGGCCAACGGGGGCATAGGATGGGCCGAAGAGGTCGAGGACGACGACGGCGAGATCGATTGAAGCGGGGTGTGGACCGGCCAGCCACCCGGAAAGGTCTCAGCTCAGGCGGCACATTCGGTCGGGCCGTAGATTTCCGCAGCCGATCGGTTATTGCCGATGCGAGCGCCGGCAGCCAGAGCGTCCGTGAGATCAGGGTGCCTGTCTGAATCGTGCAGCGTGCTTTCCCGCCTCGGCCGATCAGGGCCAGGGCGAGCAGCACGCCCCCGATTACCAAGAGCAGTTCCACGGAAAGAAAGTCGATCAGGCTGGCCGGTGCGTCGGGATTCTGTGCCGAGGCCGCACCTGTGTCGGCGGTCTCCGCCGCGGCGCCATTCACCGCTAGAGCCAGGCGCCCGGCGAGGCGCCAGGTGTCTGGCGTGTCTCAGCGTCGCCTGAATTGAACAACAAAAAAAACGGGCCCAGGGCCCGTTTTTGTTGTTCCGTACTGGAGGGCGGTTTATTTGCCCGCCCAGCTCGAGAAATTGTCCATGTTACGCGCCTTGCCGTCCTCGTAGCCCGCCTCGTACGCTTCGGTGGTACGCTGCTCTTCACGCGGCGGATTAAGCACATAGCCGCTCTGCCAGCCTTCGACATAGTCCGCATTCACGGCTTCGTTTTCCATCTTGGTGGTAAAATCGTAATAAGTTTGATCCATGGTTGCGATCTCCTTCGACAAGGTTTCGAATCGTTTGCACAGAAGCCGCGCTTCTGATGGTGAATTTGTACGTCGCTGAACCGTTTGTTAACGAAGCGGCTGGAAGCCCGACGGCTGTACCGTTCTCGCCGTCCGTTCGCTGCCTCGGCGACAGGATCACTCTGCCCTTCGAATGGCGCGGGAGTATACAGGTATATCAGTATTTCGCTATATATCCCCTGCGAGATAATACTACATTTTATGTGTGGATAATGACCGGCGCCGCCGCGGCTGAGACCGTTCACGGCCACTGCCGAGGGGAATCCTGAGTAATTTGGTAAGGAAAGAACGGCTTGATATAATGAGGCATTTTCCGGAGACCACTATGACGGATAACAGCAATCAGGAAGTCGACTTTGCCAGTGGCATGGCCGCCTTCGAGGCCAAGCATTTCTCGAGGGCGGCCCAGTTGCTCTCGCCGTTTGCCGAGGCCGGCATCGCCGAGGCCCAGCACCGCATGGCGATCATGTACCAGAACGGTCTGGGTGTCGCCCAGCACGACGGCCTGGCGCTACGCTGGATGAAAGCGGCGGCCGAGGGCGGCTACGCAGTTGCGCAGCACGGCTTGGGATTCATGTACATGGAGGGTGAGTGTGCGGAAAAGGATCCCGCACAGGCGGTGGAATGGTTTCAGAAAGCGGCGGATCAGGGCCTGGTCGGTTCGCTGACGACACTGGCGATGATGTACGAAGAGGGCAAGGGCGTGGAGCAGGATATCGATAAAGCCAATGAACTTTATCGGGCAGCAGGTTTTGACCGTTGATGGAGCTATGCGCTGAAGATTCCCTGCGTCTGAATGTGTTGCTGGCCAACCCGCTGCAGGCGGTCCGCATCGACGAGTCTTCAATGACCGTCCATGCCCTCTCCCAAGAGGGCGAAGCCAGTGTTAAATTGAATCCGCAGGGTCGGGACGATCAGTATCTGAAGAAAGTGCGAGAATTGCTGTCCAGTCAGGTACTGGGCTCTCCGGGCGGTTACCCTATCTTCCTGCGCCGCTGGACGCGCATGGGGCAGGCGCGCGACGACAGTCTGGAACAACTGCTGTTACTGGGGGAACCCGAAGCCATCGTGGCCGTGGTGCATGCAGCCGGGTTGAGCGACGAGATTGCGCGGCGTGCCTGGTGGGCGATGCCGGTCGCCGAGAATGCACGGCGTATGCTGGAGAAGGAGTCTGTGGTCACAGGTTCCATGGGCAGCGTGTTGGCCGAGTACCTCATTGAATTCCTTCCCTTCGAGACCGATCACCGCGCGATGATAGAAACGGTGCGTCTGGTTTTGCAGCCGGGTCTGGTTTCGGATGAACTGCGCGACAAGCTTTGGCGCTCGGCCAGGCGCAAGAATACCTATTACGTCGGCTTTATGCATGCCATGCCGGACGCGTTGCCCGATACGTCGACTGCCAGAGCTGACTGGCAGCAACTCAGTGAACGTCTGCAACCGCTGCTGAAGGCGGGCAATCCTGTCGCCAGGCAATTGTGCCGCTGCCTGAGTGATGCTGGGCAGGTGTTTCTGGAGACGGCCGAGCTGGCGATGAAGAAGCCCGTCAACCAGGACGTGGTGGTGGAACTGTTGAAGGCCATCCAAGGCTACTTTGCATCCGTTTGTCCGCACAGCGATGCCGCCGCAGATATGGAGACCATCATTGACGATGCCGAGGCCCTGCTGGATGTTCCGCCGGTCTGTGAAACAACGACGGCGGTACAGGATGTGCTGGCAGTGGTTCCGGAGTATCGCCATGACGTCAGGGCTATTATGGCACTGGCCTGGATCGGCGAGCCGCTGGTGATTCCGGTGTTTTCCCGCAGCGACGCCATCGGTTCTGTGATGAGGAAGAAAATTGAGCCGGTCATGAAGCCGATTCAGCAGGAATTGAGACGCTTGAGGCACAAAGCCGAGTGAGTGTTGGGCGGATGGTCTGATACCATCAACAATCCCGTTAACAAGTCATGGAGCAGGGCAGGTAGTCTATATGTCAGAAGTTGTCATGTATTGCACCCGGTTTTGTCCGTATTGCATCAGCGCGGACCGTTTGTTGACCCATAAGGGTGTCCCGATTCACAAGATTGCCGTCGATAACAATAACGAACTGTGGAACAAGATGGAGGAGCTCACCGGTCGTAACACGGTGCCGCAGATCTTTATCGGCGATCGCCACGTCGGCGGCTATGACGATCTGGCGGCGCTGGAACGTGCCGGAGAGCTCGATCCCCTGCTCGAGCCCATTTTGAAGGCCACCAGGGTGTGAGGTAAGCCGATTGGATCTCTTTCCCATTTTCATGCATCTGGAAGGCAGGGCCTGTCTGGTCGTGGGCGGTGGCGAGGTAGCAGCGCGCAAGACCTCCTTGCTGGTTCGTGCCGGTGCGAAGGTTGAGGTCGTCGCGCCGCAGATCTCCCCGAGTCTGGCGGCGCTGCGCGACGCCGGGCGGATTACCCACAGTGCCCGGGAATTTCGTGAAACCGATGTCGAGGGCAAGGTGCTGGTGATTGCCGGTACCGATCAAAAGGACGTGAATCAGAGTGTGTATGAACAGGCCAGAGTGAAAAACGTACCGGTAAACGTGGTGGACCAGCCCGAACTCTGCACATTTATTGTGCCATCGATCATCGATCGATCGCCGGTACAGGTGGCGGTATCGTCGGGCGGGGCGTCGCCGGTACTGGCGCGTCTGCTGCGGTCGCGCCTGGAGAGTTATGTGCCGGCAGCGTATGGCCACCTGGCGAGATTGGTGGAAAGTTTTCGCGATAAGGTGAAACAGCGGTTCAGCAGCGTGGCGCAACGGCGTCAGTTCTGGGAAAACGTGTTGCAGGGGGAAGTGGCCGAGCTGCTGTTCGCCGGCCGCGATGAAAGCGCGCGGGCCATGCTGGAGCGGGCGCTGGACGATAGCAGTGATGATCCCCATCCCGTGGGTGAAGTCTATCTCGTCGGCGCCGGTCCGGGTGATCCCGATCTGTTGACATTCCGGGCGCTGCGTCTGCTGCAGATGGCCGATGTGGTGGTCTACGACCGCTTGGTGGCACCGCCGATACTGGATCTGGCGCGGCGCGACGCCGAGCAGATTTACGTCGGCAAGGAGCGTGACAATCATGCGCTTTCCCAGGAGAACATCAATCAGCTGCTGGTGCGGCTCGCCAAAGAGGGGAAACGCGTCGTTCGCCTGAAAGGTGGCGATCCGTTCATTTTCGGACGCGGCGGCGAGGAAATCGCCACGCTGATGGAGAGCGGCGTAACCTTTCAGGTGGTCCCGGGCATTACCGCCGCTTCCGGATGCGCCACCTATTCCGGTATTCCTCTGACCCACCGTGACTATGCACAGTCGGTGGTCTTCGTGACCGGCCATCTGCAGGATGGCTCCGTCAACCTCAACTGGAAGGCGCTGGCGCACCCCAATCAAACCATTGTCTTTTACATGGGACTCCACGGGGTGGGTATCGTTTCCAAACAGCTGGTCGAACACGGTCTGCCGGAGACAACGCCGGTCGCCCTGGTTCAACAAGGCACCACCCAAAATCAGCGTGTGGTCGTTACCGTCCTGAGCAAGCTGGAAGAGACGGTGAAAACCGAGAACATCAAACCACCGACCATCATTATCGTTGGCGAAGTCGTCGAGCTGCACAAGACCCTGCAGTGGTTCAAGCCCTTACCCGGTGCCAACCCCCGGCCCTTCGGCGGCGTTCCCCACGTTTGAGACAGCAGCAGGTATGGAACCCGAGTTCTGGCATCAGCGCTGGCAGGATGCGTTGACAGGCTTTCACCAGCAGCACATCAATCCCCATCTGACACGCTACTGGTCAAGTGTGCAGGTCGAGTCCGGTGCGCCGGTGTTCGTGCCCCTGTGCGGTAAGAGCCTGGACATGCTCTGGCTGCGCAAGAGTCACCCGGTGCTGGGTGTCGAGCTCAGTCCCATCGCCGTCGAGGACTTTTTCAGAGAGAACCGACTGGTCGCAGATCAGCGTGAGCAGGGCGCGTTTCGCGTCTACGAAACTCGCGATCTCTGTCTATACTGCGGCGACTTCTTTCACCTTCAGCCGGCACAACTGCAGGGCGTGCGCGCGGTCTACGACCGGGCCGCCCTGGTTGCGCTGCCGGCGCCCATGCGCCGGCGCTATGCTGCTCGGCTCACGGCATTGCTGCCTGCTTCGGCGTCCATGCTGCTGCTGACGATGGAGTACGATCAGCGACAGATGCAGGGGCCGCCGTTTGCCGTCGAGGAGACGGAGGTCCGCGAACTGTTTGCCGATCAGTGGTCGATAGCATGTCTGCACGAAGAGAATATCCTCGCCACTCAGGCTCGCTTCCGTGATCGCGGCCTGTCCCGACTGATTGAAAAGGTTTACCTGCTCAGCAAACAGTAGGTCTTGCCCGCCAACCCGCCGCTGCCCCGCAACAGGCGTTCGCCCTCGCCACAGTCCGGCTAGCAAGAATTAAGTCTTTGAATGTCAATTAATTCCGATTGCTGCCGTTACATGCTCAGAGGTCCGCTGGACTGCGGACGTGAAACGCAGATAGCTCAGTCATTACAAAGGGTTAAAAGGATGTGCAGGCATGAAAAGGATTCTTTCAGCTAGTTCTGGCCGCGAACGCCTGTGGCGGTTTTTTGTTCTGCTTTTACTGTGCTCGGCCGGCGCATCGGCACAGGCCTCCACCGCGGCCGCCGGCGTCGACGCCATTCTTGTGATGGACAGTTCCGGCAGTATGGCCAAGAACGACCCCAAGAAGCTGCGGGTTCCGGCGGCCAAGATGTTCATGTCGCTGCTCGGCGGTGAGGATCGCGTTGGCCTCATCAGTTTCAGTGACAATGGCTACCCTGTTTTGCGCCTCACCACACCCGGCCCCGAGACCAACGCCCGTATCCTTGCCTCTGCCGACAAGGTCTCCTCCAAGGGTGTCTACACCAACCTTCACGCGGCACTTGCCAAGGGTATCCAGATGCTGGACAAACAGGGCAAGGCAGCTCAGGAAAAAATGCTGGTACTCATGTCAGACGGCAAAATGGACGTGGGCGACAGTGACGAAGACTGGTCGCTGACACAGCGCTTGCAGAGCGAACTGCTGCAGCTTGCCAAGAACAAGGATATCAAGGTTTACACCATCGCATTTACCGAGTCCTCCGACGTTGAGCTGCTGAAACAGGTGGCGAAGGAGACCGGTGGACTGTTCAAACTGGCGAACAGCGATGAAGACCTGCACCAGGTTTTCAGTGCCATCTTCGAGAGCGCCAAGGAACCGGACATGTTACCTATCGAGGGTGGCGAGTTCATGGTCGACGGATCCATTGAAGAGGTCACCATTGTCGCCTCCAAGGAACGAGAGGATGTGCGCATCTATCTGCAATCTCCGGACGGCAGGAAACTGGGGTCGGAGGACGCGGGTGACGGACTGAAATGGTTCATGTCGCATCATTTCGACATGATTACCGTGAGCAATCCGACCTCCGGCGCCTGGAAGCTGTTGTTCACAGACGGCAGCAACCGCGCCTACATTGTGACCAATATGGCGCTTAACCATAATCCCCAGCGACCGAGCATGATGGCCGGTGAGGATATGGTGCTGGAATCCTGGCTGGAGCAGGACGGCGAGCTGCTCGACCGCGAGGCGGTGCTCACCAATACCAGCTTCCTGATGGAGATCGAGGACCCGAGCGGTGCCACCGGACGTTTCGATCTGTTCGACAGCGGTGAATTCGGCGACAGAAAGCCAGCCGACGGTGTCTACGCCAACACCCTGAGTTATCAGAATCCGGGCTCCTACGAAATCAGACTCATTGTCGAGGGTGAAACCTTCCAGCGACAGAAAACCGTTCACTTCGAGGTCGAGCCCTTGCCGCCAGGTGCGCCAGCCCCCGAGCCCGTGCAAGCGGCCCAGCCTGAACCTGAACCCGTGAGGGAAGAGGCGCAAGCGCAAACAGAGCCAAAGCCTGCCGCCGAATCGGAGCCGGTCAGCGCCGAGGTAGAGGAAGAGGTCCATGCGGCATCGGAGCCGGAGGAGGTCGAGCAGCCGCTGCCGCCCGAGGACAAAAAAGGTGTCAACCTGGCGCTGGTAGCCGGCGTCTTTATCGGCCTCAACCTGCTTCTGGGCGCCATCGGATTCGGCGTATGGTGGTTCCTCAAGAAGCGTAACAAAACCACCGCCGGCGACGGCGAAAACGACGAGGGCGAAGACCTTGATGCGTCACCGCTGTCGCCTGCCTAGTGCCAGTGGCGCTTTTGCGGGCCCGACATTGAAGCGGGGCAGGCGAACAGCGGACGGCTGACCATGGAAGACCTTGATATCAATATCTACGCGTTTCTGGGCGTGCTCGAGTTTTCCCTGCTGCTGCTGGTGGTCAGTCTGGTCTTTTTCCTGCGCAGCAGAAGTCTGGCCGGCCGCTTGCGCATCCTGCAAGCCAGGCTGAAGAAGGCCGGGGAGCTGCCGGAGCCTGTCACTTTCGAGCAGTATCTGCGCGACGAGGTGATTCGCAATCAGACGCTCATTGACAGCGCCGCCGCCTCGCAGGACGACGCCGAAAAGCAGGCGGCTGAATTGATGAGAATGCGCAAGCAATTTCTCGAACTGGAAGTCGAAGCGCGCTCGCTGGAAAACAACCCGGTCGAGTTCCAGAACAGGCTGGCGGGCGGATTCAACGAGCTGATTGAACAATGGCGCCCTGAGCCGGAGACGGTCACGGAGACCGTGGTGGAAAGCGTTGAAACAGCTGCCGAGGCGGAAACCGCAAGCGAAGCAGAAGCGGATGCGCCCGAACAGCCGAAGGCGCTTGACACCCATGACGCTGAGTTCGATCGCCTGAAACAGGTTATCAACAATCAGCAGGACGCCATGGAGGCCCTGCGCCGGGAGCTACAGGCCCGGGAAGGCGAAATCGATGACATGGCCGCCGTCATGGGGAAACTCGATGAATTCGAGCGACAGAGTGCAGAGTTGCAGCAATGCCTGGACGTCCTCGAGAAGGAGAACGACTATCTCAAGCGGGTCAGGGTCGGCGGTGGAGAAGCGAACAAGACTCAGATCAGGGAGGTTGATTCCGCACAGCTCACCGGTCTGAAATCCATGGTCGGCCGTCAGCAGGCGACCATCTCGAACCTGCAGAACCTGATACACGAGCTGGCACCGGAGGCCGGCAAGGCGAAGGAACTGGAACAGGCGATCGAAGAGATACGCCGATCCAATCAGGAGTTGAACGGCTGTGTCGCCGTGCTCGAAGATGAAAATGCCATGCTTCGCGCCGAACTGGAAGAAATCCAGATGCACCTGGATGAACAGGAAAATTCCGCAGCCGAGGCGCCTGCATCGGAGGCTGCAGCCGCCAGTGAGCAGACCGGGGCGGAGGACGACAGCGCCCTGGAGGAAGAGAAAAACGAACTGGAAATCAAGGTCCAGGAGCTGGAGGCGCTGGTCGAGTTCAAGGACGCCGCCATCGAGGAGCTGGAAAAGCAGTACAGCAAACTGGAAGCCAAATACCTTGCCGCAAGCGGAGAGAAGCAGGTCGTTTAGCCCTGCAGCGCCACGCAAGCGGTGCTGAAGCGGGCGGTTTGACTTAGACGGTCGAGTGATCCTGGTGGCGCAGCTGCGCCGCCTCAGGCACCGCTGTTCTCGGCGTCCTCCGGGAGCGCGGCTTCGTCGCCGGGTGCCGCCTCCGCGGTCACCGCTTGTTGAGCACGGGGCAGCGTATGGTCCCGCGTGTACTTGTCCAGGATATCCCTGACTTTGGCGCCCGTATACGGCTTGACGATGAACCCCCTGGCGCCCAGGTCGATCGCCTTTTTGACGTTGTCCAGCGTGCTGTGTGCACTGATCATGACGACGTACTGATCCGGATTGGCTTGCAGAATCTCCTCCAGCGTCTCGAAGCCGTTCAGACCGGGCATTTCAATATCGAGGAAGAGGATATCAACCCGCGTTCTGCAGCATTTGTTGATGGCTTCTTCGCCACTGGACACCGAGTGATCAACGTTGCACTCCAGCCCCCTGAGAATCGAACTGAGGAGATCGCGCGCGTAGGCGTCATCGTCGACGATAACCGTGGATATCCGTTTCATGCTTCAGTTTCCTCTAAATTCTCCTGATGGTCCGCGGGTTCCCGAGCGAGCGCCGCCATCGATTCGATAATGTCCGGAATTCTCCCGTATTCCCCTTTATCGACGCGCGCTTCGATTTCTGCCGCAAAATTACCCATGCGCGGATAACCCAGGCTGCCCGCGCTCCCCTTGAGCTGATGCGCGGCGGATCCGAGTTCCTGCCACATCTGTTGTGCGGCCATGGTGTGCATCTGTT
>Ga0209536_100009758_pt1 | contig 14238 bp, 11 predicted proteins | sample DeeMarSeWOR28_12_FD_187461 | JGI IMG/M metagenome (GOLD analysis project Ga0209536, IMG submission 187461) | Marine sediment microbial communities from White Oak River estuary, North Carolina - WOR-2-8_12 (SPAdes) (version 2) | ecosystem: Environmental > Aquatic > Marine > Intertidal zone >...
ACAATAATCTTTATAACCAACCGAATACCAGAAGGCTATTGCCGCTTTGTTATGTGACAGTACATCAACAGTCAGACGTTTCGATTTAGTCCAGATTTCCTCTTTAAGAATTCTGACGGCTTCTTTTCCTATGCCCCGGTTGCGATTCTCAGGCTTAACGAATAATTGTCGCAGATATATTTCATCCTCGCTTTCACGATAGAGGGCGTAAGCTACGGATTCACCATCCTTGTCGAATATTACAGCAGTATAATCAGTAGAAAGCCACTGCTGCATACGATCACGAAGTTGAGAAACCGTCATTGGATTGCGGTGCCCTTCTTCCCGGATAAGTTGATGATTCCATTGGGCAAGAATATCCAGGTCAGTTTCATCAGCAATATGATATTCCATTTCGGTGCCCGAACCTTAGATGATGAACTAAGGCAACAGGATAAATTCCGGATACATACATCCGATACTCGGCTCAATTATCTTTGATTCCCAAATCGTCTTTTGTGAGAATGGACTCGAATTTGTGGCCGGCCTGAGTAATATTTTCTCCGGCGCCCTGTTTGCGGTCGATGACACATACGATTTTTTTGACTGTAGCTCCGGCTTCGGTGATAATCTTTGCCGCTTCGAGGACCTGCCCGCCGGTCGTGGCGATGTCCTCAACCAGCAGAACAATATCGCCAGCTTTCAAAACACCTTCGACCATTTTGCCTGTGCCGTAACCTTTTTTGCTGTTGCGGACAATCACCCAGTTCTTGCCAGTCGCCATAGCGGTGGAGGCGGCCAGAGCCACGCCACCCAGTTCGGCGCCGGCTATCAGCGTGACATCATCCGTCATATATCCGGCGAATTCTTCACCCAGGGCTTTAAGTATATCCGGGCATGTCTCGAACAGGTATTTGTCGAGATAATATTTGCTTTTCTTGCCGCTGCGAAGGGTAAAATCGCCTTCCAGATAAGCCGTCTCTTTTATTCGTTTAATCAATTCTTCTCTGGTCATAATATACTTTACCTATGAATAATATAAAAATGGTAATACGCATCCTGTGATGAACCTACCCAAATCGGAGCATAAGAAAGCGACACTTTCAGCAATATCCTGCGGCGAAGTATTGGAGCGACTTTGCCATGCTGGGCCATGCTCACACTGTTCAATGGCCTCGCTCAAGCCTTCGATTGCAGGTACAGGTCCAGGAGCAATAACATTGACAGTGACACCGTTACGCCATGCCTGGTCACGCGACTGTAGCAACGCATGCGATCTGGCAGCCTTACCCACATTGTATGAATACGCAGGCGAGTCATAAGGGGGCAATAGTGAAATACCGATTACTCTTCCCCATTTGCGTTTGTACATCTGAGGCAGCACAAGTGGCATTAAATGCAAAAAAGGCGAAACCTCATGCTGAATGTCTTCTATCGCAACGGCCGAGTCGAGCTTATCAACAGGTTCCGGATGCCAGCCTGCACCAGGATTGATAACACAAATATCAATCCAGCCAAAGTTTTCGATAGTTTCATTCACTAAACGTGCACAATCATCAGCCTTAAATACATCGGCTTGAACAGCAATCGCATTGCCGGTATGACTTTCGATGTGGTCAACTATAGCTTGCGCCTGGTTTTTACTCGTACGATAATTTACGGCGACTTTTGCGCCTTCGCGGGCCAGCGTCAAAGCAATACTTCGCCCCATACCCTTGCCGGCAGAACCTGTTACTAAAGCTACCTTGTCCTTCAACTCCATTTTATTTCAGACTTTCAGCTCTACTTTTCGAGCCAGTGCTTTTCGATATTTGTTGCGAATCGGTGTGACGATACTTCTTATGAATTCATCAACCTGCTGAGGTGCTCGTCCAATGTATGCATCTGGATTCAATATTTTCTCGAAATCCACCTTTGCGAATGCTATATCCGCTTTTAGCCGGCCGACCAGGTCATTGGGCCTGCCGAGCTTTTTGACCTGAGCGGCGGCGGCGTGTGAGTGCAGCCTGATTTTCTCGTGCAGCTCCTGCCTGTTACCGCAGGCTTTTACAGCCGCCATGAGAATGTTTTCGGTGGCCATAAAGGGCAGCTCTGAGGCAACGCGTGCAGCGATGACCTTCGGATAAACCACAAGCCCATCTGCCACGTTTATAAGAATCTCCAGGATACCATCGACAGCAAGGAAAGCCTCCGGAATCACTATCCGCCTGTTGGCAGAATCATCGAGCGTTCTTTCGAGCCACTGTTCGGATGCCGTCATCTGCGGGCTGGAAGTCAGGCTCAGCACAAATCTGCTCAGGGCCGTTGTCCGCTCGCATCGCATCGGATTTCGCTTATACGGCATCGCCGAAGAGCCGATCTGCGATTGCTCGAACGGTTCTTCGATTTCCTTGAGATTGGCGAGCAGCCGGATGTCGTTGCACATCTTGTGGGCGGACTGCGCGACGGAAGCGAGAGTATTGACGACGAGAGCATCGATTTTCCGCTGATAGGTCTGACCGGTTACTGCACAGATTTTCTTGAAGCCGAACGCGGCGGCGACAGATTTATCGAGCTGCTTGACTTTGCTGTGATTACCATCGAATAGCACGAGGAATGAAGCCTGCGTGCCAGTGGTACCTTTAACTCCTCTAAATGGCAGCGTTTCGAGCCGATGTTCGATTTCCTGCAAATCCATCACGAACTCGTAGCACCAAAGCGTCGCCCTCTTGCCGACGGTCGTCAACTGGGCCGGCTGATAATGTGTAAAGCCCAACGCTGGTAGCGAACGATGTTTCTTGGCGAATTTACCGAGCAGGTTAATCAAAGCGGCGAGTTTACCGGCAACTATTTGGAGCCCTTCCCGCATGATAATCAAATCGGCGTTATCGCCGACATAGCAGCTTGTCGCGCCGAGGTGGATAATCGGATCGGCCTTCGGGGCCGCATCGGCGAAAGTATAGACATGCGCCATGACATCATGCCGGAATTGCTTCTCGTAACCGGCGGCCTTTTTGAAGTCGATGTAGTCGAGGTTCCTGGCCATTTGTTTTATCTGGCTGTTTTTTATACTCAGCCCGAGTTTCTGCTGGGCCTTTGCAAGCTCAAACCAGAGTCGGCGCCAGGTGGTAAATTTTTTCTGGGCACCGAACAGCTCAGCCATTTCTTTTGAAGCGTTTCTCTCAACGAGAGGACTTGTGTACACATTTTCATCTTTTGTCATATTTACCTCTGCCTGTCATCGAGCTTCGCCTGGTGTTGATTCAGGAGCTGCTCGATTTGTTTAATATCTTTGTCGCTTAGCTCCCAGTCCGCAGCCGGTGCGGTCTCTTTAATTTGGGAAGGGCTTCGCGCGCCGACTATTGCTGCGGTGACTTCGTGCCTGCGCAGGACCCAGCTAATCGCCAGCTCGGCGCAGGTCCTGCCGTTACGTTCGGCTATCTTTTTCAAATCCTCGACAAGTTCCAGTGTGGCACTAAACTTCGGTTCGAGGAAATCCGGATTCGTTCTGCGATGGTCATCAGGCGCCAGAGCTTCATAGCAAGCACGGTCGAATTTGCCCGTAAGCAATCCTCGCTGAATCGGGCTATATGCAACGACACCAATCTCATTTTGCCTGCAATAGTCCAGCAGTTCATCTTCCACCTCGCGATGCAGCATGCTGTAGGGTGGCTGGAGTGAGACCGGAGGGTGAATTTTCTGTACGCGCTGCATTTGCTCGACGGTGAAATTCGATGCACCGAGGTATCGAACCTTGCCTTCATCAAGGAGCCTGGCCATTTCTTCCCAGCCTTCTTCGAGGTCTTCATCGGGATCGGGCCAGTGTATCTGATAAAGGTCAATGACGTCAATGTCGAGTCTTTGAAGACTGGCACGACATTCGTCCCGGATGCTTTGCCGTTTAAGACAGGTTACTTTCTCCTTTTTTTCATTCCACAAGATGCCGCATTTTGTCGCTATCAGCGGCATTTCGCTGACCTGTTTAAGCGCCTGTTCGATAAGCTCTTCGGAATGGCCCAGCCCGTAAGCTGGGGCAGTATCTATCCAGTTGATACCCATCTCAAGCGCCGCTAAAATCGCGCCTATCGCCTCATCATCGTTTTGCGGTCCCCAGCCGTACTGCCAAGGCCCGCCCATCGCCCATGTACCCAGACCAACCGTGGTAAGCTCTAAATCCGTATTTCCTAACCTTCGCTTCTTCATTATGCCTTTCCTTAAATCTAATACAGACTCAATAGCATATTAAGATATTTATCGTTTATCAATACTTTTGTATTTTTGCCTGAGAAGTCTATTCTATTTTCTACACAGAATTAATACGAATACGTGTGATTTCTTCCCACCTAAGGCTATACAGAAAAATTGATGTTTAGTGATAGCCTGCACCGGGATACAAAATATTCAGAGCCAGCAAACGCACCGGGCCTAAGATCATACCCATCAGCCGCCAAGCAACAATCAGGCCGATAATTCGAAAACCCGGCTGGTGCAAGAGTTGTGCGTAACGATCAGCGGCACTGCTGTTCAAAAACAGCGATACTACCTCACTGCCATCGAGCGGTGGCAGAGGGATAAGATTAAAGACAAAAAGAATCAGGTTCAGCGAAAAGATAATACTTATAGCAACCGAGGCCGAATTTGCAAAGCCGGGTGATGCCGCGACAGTAACCTGTTCGAACGTAATTGATTCGGGAGGGTGAAAAACTCCAAACAATATTCCGATACGAATTGCCAGGCCCGCTATCACTACAAGAATCAGGTTGGCAACCGGCCCGGCCAGGGCCATCAGGGCGGCGCTTCGCCGGTTATTCCGTGCCCAGTAAGGGTCGTAAGGAGCGCTTGCCCAGCCGATCATCCAGCCGGCAAGAATATAAGAAAGAATCGGCATGGCAACCGTGCCGAAGGGTTCTCTTTTAATGTGAGCCACAGGATCCAGTGTTACCTGGCCCTGGCGATAGGCCGTAGGATCGCCGAGCTTTAGTGCGACAAAACCATGAGCGGCCTCGTGACAGGTCAGCGCGACTAATAGGGCGATATACCAGGTTATTCCCAGAACCAGTTCCATAAAGGCACTTAATTTACCGCTGAAACACAATACGTTCGACCAGCTTTTGTAGCGAATTCCATAACAGTCTGTTCACCGCTGGACTTAACTGGTTTGCCACCAGATGTTACGCGGACAGGTTCGTTGGCGTGGACTCTGCAACTGTTGCCGGACTGTGAGCATATGGTCGCCTCAGCGAGTTTACCATCTTTCCATGTGATGTCCACTTCGAAACCGCTGCGGGCGCGCAGACCTTTGACCGAACCATTTGGCCAGGCCTTTGGCAGAGCAGGCAGCAGATGAATCTCTCCTGCGTGGCTTTGCAGAAGCATTTCCGCTAATCCTGCTGTACCGCCGAAGTTGCCGTCGATCTGGAAGGGTGGATGATTGTCGAAGAGGTTGGGATGCGTTGATTTTCGCAGCAGCGCCAGCACGTTTTCATGTGCTTTTTCTGCATCTCGCAGGCGCGCCCAGAAGTTGATAATCCAGGCTCTGCTCCAACCGGTATGGCCGCCGCCGTGCGATAGTCGGTATTCGAGCGATTTTCGTGCCGCTGCCGCCAGTTCCGGCGTGCCGGTAACAGATATTTGTTTGCCCGGATGCAGCGCGAACAGATGCGAAATGTGCCGGTGGCCCGGTTCGGGTTCCTCGAATTCTTCTGTCCATTCCATTAGCCTGCCATCCGAGCCTATCTGAGGGCCAGCCAGATTTTCGCGGGCGAATTTAACCTGTTTGACAAATTCATCGTTGATGTTGAGTATTTTCGCAGCTTCGATGCAATTGGTGAACAGGTCGTAAATGATTTGCTGGTCCATCGTCGGGCCCATCGCCAGATTCGATGTTTTGTCGTCGGGTATCCGGAAACGATTTTCGGGCGATATGGATGGTCCTGAAACCAGCTTGCCTGTTTTGGGGTCTTCGACGAGAAAGTCGAGGAAAAACTCGGCTGCCTCTTTCATTGCAGGATATGCACGTTTTTGTAGAAACTTCCGGTCGCCGCCGAACGCGTAGTGTTCCCAGAGATGCTGGCAGCACCATGCAGCGCCGGTTGGCCACATTCCATATCCCACGTTTCCGATGGGGCTAGTCCAGAACCACGCGTCCGTTGTGTGGTGGGCGACGAAGCCTCTGCAATTATAAACGTCCTTTGCTGTTTTTCTGCCGCGTGGTCGCAAGTTTTCAGTCAAGTCGAAGAAAGGTTCGTGACATTCAGACAGGTTGCAGACCTCGGCTGGCCAGTAGTTCATCTGGATATTGATATTGATGTGGTAATCACAGTTCCAGGGTGCTTCGATGTGCTCGTTCCAGATGCCCTGGAGGTTGGCCGGCATGCAGCCGGGACGCGAGCTGGAAATCAGAAGGTACCGGCCGAACTGGAAGTACAGAGCGCACAAGGCCGGGTCGTCGGCGCCATCCTTGACGGCTTGCAAACGCTCATCCGTCGGCTTGTCCAACGAATCCTTGTCACCGAGATTCAGCGCTACCCTGCGAAACAGGCGCCTATGCTCGGTGAGATGAGCCTGCAGTAATTGAGAATATCTTTTCCTGCCGGCTGCTATCAATTGCCTGTCACAAACTGCCTGAGGATTGTCGCCGCGGTAATTTGTCGCCGCAACGATTAAAAGTGTTGCCGCATCGGCATTTTCCAGCCGCAATCCTTCATCGGTTGCCGTCAGATTTCCACCTTCGGGAATAATCCTCAGCTGGGCTGCAAAATTGACGCCCTTATGTTCACCCTTCATCGTAGCCTGGCCCTTGAGCACAATTTGGTCCGGCCCGATTGTTTCGACGGTGAAATCCTCTGGCCGCCAAAAGCTCGCATCGAAGGTAATCTGTGCCAGCTTATCGCACGTCAGGCGAACAACGATGCACTTGTCAACGGGACTAGAAAAAACCTCACGAGTGAAATTTGCGTCGCCGAGCCGGTAAGTGACAGTAATAACGGCGGCATCAAGATCGAGCTGCCTGTGATAATCGGTGACCTGACCGTTGTCGCCGAATCGCAGCCTAAGATCGCCGAGCGTCTGATAGCTGCGGACCAATCGCTCGCCCATAAATTCGCGCTGCATGATTCTTTGTGCCTCGGCGTATTTTCCTTCGAAAATTAGTCGCCGGGCCTCGGGCAGGTGTTTGTACGCCCCGACGCGGTCGCGATCGAGCGGGTGACCGGCCCACACGGTATCTTCATTAAGCTGCAGCCGCTCGGTTTGAACCGTACCATAGACCATCGCTCCAAGCCGTCCGTTTCCGACCGGCAGTGCTTCGGTCCATTTTTGTGCCGGTTTGTTATACCATAATTTCAGTTGATTCCATTCTTCATCGTTTTGACTGACTGACTGGGTGCCTTGTACCGAGCATCCTGCAAAAATATTTGCAATAACCAACACTGCGACTGTTGTTTTCAGATTTTTCATTTTATGCTCTCTTTGATTTATTACAGCTGATCTTGTCAATCGGCTACAATCATGTACGTCCGACCAGGTTCCGTATCGAATTCGATAACATCCTCGTCCTCTTCGAATCTGGTAGTTTCAATCTGTCCATCTTCGGTGGTCACTCGCACAGGTCCGTTATAACGGATTCTGCATTTATTGCCGATTTTCGAATATATTACGCACTGGTTGAGTTTCCCATCCTGCCAGTCGATGTCCAGTTCGAATCCGCCTCGGGCACACAGGCCCTTTATGTGACCGGACGGCCAAGCCGAAGGTAGTGCCGGCAGAAGATGCAGCTCTCCTGTGTGGCTTTGTAGCAGCATTTCGGCAATGCCGGCGGTGCCTCCAAAGTTGCCGTCGATTTGGAACGGTGGATGGGCATCGAACATATTGGGATATATTCGCTGGGGTGTCAGCAGGCTGCTGAGCATTTTATACGCGTGGTCCCCGTCCTCAAAGCGCGCCCAGAAATTGACCTTCCACGCCATGGACCATCCGGTACCACCGTCACCACGCATTTCGAGTGATTTTTTTGCCGCCGCGAACAGGTTGGGTGTGTTTCGGCGTGTAATTTCCTTGCCGGGATGCAAACCGAACAGGTGCGAAACGTGTCGGTGCTTATTATTCGGATCATCTTTGTCTTCGAGCCATTCCTGGAGCTGACCGTACTTGCCGATTTGATTCGGTGCGATTCTGCCTCTCAAATCGGCCAGCTTTTCGCGGAAGTCCTTGTCCACCCCGAGAAGAACTGACGCAGCGATACAGTTGCTGAACAAGTCGCGAATGATCTGGTGGTCCATGGTCGGGCCGGCGACGAGTCCACCATTTTCCGGCGAATTTGAAGGTGTGCTTATCAACCAGCCAGTTTCAGGGTCTTCAATCAGGAAATCGACGAAGAACATCGCGGCCCCTTTCATCAATGGGTAAGCACGCTTTTCGAGAAATTCTTTGTCGCCGGTGAATACATAATGTTCCCAGAGGTCCTGACACAGCCAGGCACCGCCCGTGATCCAAATACCGTGATTGGAGGCGTTAATTGGTGCTGTTCCGCGCCAGAGGTCGGTGTTGTGATGAAGGACCCAGCCGCGGCAGCCGTAATGCGCCATGGCGGTCTTTCGGCCTGACTCGGCAACATCTTCGAGCATATCGAAGAGCGGTTGGTGACATTCCGACAAATTGGTTACCTCGGCGGGCCAGTAGTTCATCTCGGTGTTGATGTTGGTCGTCCACTTGCTGTCCCAAGGCGGATTAAGATTGTCGTTCCATATTCCCTGCAGATTAGCTGGCTGCGAGCCCGGGCGCGAGCTTGCTATTAACAGGTAGCGGCCATACTGAAAATAGAGTTCCATCAGTTGCGGATCATTTTCTTTTACGAAGTTTTCGATTCGTTTATCGATGGGTTGCTCTGCCGCTTCGGTGGTGTCAAGCTTGAATGACGCTCTGCGGAACAATTGGCGATGGTCTGCGATGTGCGTCTCGCGCAGCATATTATAATTCCTGCCGGCAACAGCTTTGATTGTTCGCCGGCATATTTCTGTCGGATCTGCGGTGACATCCTTGTAGTTTTTGTAGCTCGTCGCAGCGGCAAGAACCAACGTCACCGAATCTGCGCTCTTAACTTCCAGGGCATCATCGCTGGCTATGACTTCGCCGCCAGAGATGCGCCAGCCCAGCCTGGCTTCGAACTTCAGGACACTGGGGCTTACCTCTTTATTTCGACCGCTCGTGTTATCCTGTAGCCGGCCGCGTAGCGCAAGAGTATCATCTGCTATCAATGTCTGAGTATCCGGATGGGGGCTGTCGAGTTTTGCGCTGAATGTCAGTTGTCCCGGCTTGTCGCAAGTTAAACGCACGACAATGACCTGGTCAGGATAACTGCAGAAAACCTCGCGGACGAACTCGGTATCGCCTGAGCGGTAGCATACTGTTACCAGAGCCGAGTCGATATCCAGTTCGCGCCGATAATCGTACACTTCACCATGCCCCAAGAAACTCAGTCGCAGGTCGCCGAATGGCTGATACTTTTCCTGCCGCAGTGGTACGCTCATCATCTTTTCGCCGGCAAGCTTTTCGGCCTCGCGCTGCTTGCCTTCGAAAAGCAACTTTCGCACGATCGACAGATATGCAACTGCACCACTGTGTTGATATTCGTGTGGCCGGCCTGTCCACAATGTGTCTTCGTTGAACTGGAGCCTTTCGTTTTCTGTGCCTCCGAAGATCATTGCACCAAGACGTCCGTTTCCGACCGGCATAGCCTCTGTCCATTCTTTTGCCGGTTGCTGATACCAGAGTTTCATGTCGGAGAAATCTTCTGTATCAAGGCGGTCGTAGCCGGACCGGTCTGCCGGTTCTGTTGCACAGCCTGAAACGATGAGGCCAAAAGCTAAAATAAATATTATTGAATTTTCGTTTTTCTTACGTACCAGCATAACAACTCCTTTTGTAAATATTATGTTTCAATATCCCATTATTTCACAGAAAATGCTCGGCGTATTCGGGAAATTCATTTGCGATATTTTCTGCGCTGGTGCGTTCGAGGATGTATAATTTACCCTGACGAGCCAGCCTCTTAAAAACCTGCTTTTGGCCATTCAGGTACAACCGTTGGGAGAAACCACGGCCGTCCAAAAGCTCCAGCTTAAAGATATAAGCAGTTTCTTCATCGGCGTCCATATCTTTTGTCACTTCAATAGCGGCAATGTGCGCCGGGATAATTTTACCAGTGGCTTCGATTATATCTATGATGATTTGTTTTTTTTCGCTGTCTATCATTTGCATCAGGAGCTGGTCGAGAAAAACATCCGGTATCATAGCCGGACCGAATTGGTAGCTTTTCTCGTCGGGCTGTGTCTTGGATTCCCTGATGGTTATTATATCTGCTGGGTCCAAGATAATCTCAGAGCCGCTTCTACCAGTCCTTTCGCTGGTTGCGCTTTTGTAAACAAACTTATCAAGATTGTTGCTGCATTGAAAGGATGTGATATGCTCGACAGAGCTTCGTCCTCGTTTGTAGAATTGGCTCTTGGCGCGAATATCCGGTTGATTACCCGCGGTCGAGCCATCCATGCCCGAGCCAATAATCGTATCCATTGTAAAGCCTATATTGCGTTCTGTCTCATCTGTTATCATAAAATAAACCTGTCGGTTCTGATTGTTCAAAAAGCTGTTAATCCCTCTGCGTTTCATTTCCGCGATAATTTCGGCCCCGGCTTTCAGGAGCCGATTATCCTCGAATTTCAGACTCTCTACAATGCGTTTGAAAATCCGTTCAGTCAGCTCTGCCTCAGCGGCAATCCGGCCCACTTCGATATCGAGCTGCCGGTTATCAGGTAATCTTGATGTGCCGAAAAACATTCTGAAATTCAATTCAGGTATGTCTATACGGGCCCAGTCAATCGTGAGTGCATCAGTTTCTATCTGGTTCGTTTGCACAACAACGGCATCGATTGCAGAAGCCCTTTGCTCGAACCGCATCTGCGGCGTCGCAGCCTCGGCACTCAACAAATATCGGCAACTGGCCCAGGCTGTTGATCTGCCGGAGCCGCGTGGGAAAAGACTGCTCACCAAGAACATATTCTCCTGGTAGTTCCATTGTTCCTCACTTTGCCAACCGTGCCCACTCGGCATCGATACCGATAATCCCGTTTGAGATAACGGTATTGGGTCCGAAAACAGAAGCCTTGACCTGAAAGCAACAATCAAGTAGGCCACCAGCAACGATAAAGCAAAAAGACCAAGGAGGGCTATCTTGTCGTATTCGTGCTTTATAATTCCATGAGTATCATCCATAATCGCAGCCATAGTAATGATTCGGCGTGTTTTATGCAAGCCTGCCCTGCAGAATATGGCCGCACAGTCAGATAAAATCAACAAATTTCGTCCGGAATAGATTTTGCCGGTGGATGATTTATTTCTATATTTTAAAAGAGTTCCCTGCGAGAGAACCATCAACTCGACGGTCTTAGGGGATTCTGAAGAAAGGGCGTTTATGCGCCTAAAGAGACGGAGGTTGAAATGAATGAAGTAATGACGCCACGCGGGGTTGATCGTGAAAAAATTCTGCAAACAGTCGTCGATATGAAAGTACCTGCCATTATGTCTTATCTGTCCAGAGACAAATGGCATGTAGCAAAGGTCCTGCTTACAAAAATTGACGGAGACAGGCTTAGCGTTGAAAGCACTATCTCTAAAAAGCAGCGCCCTATAAATATTCGCGTGGATCAACCCGTCGGAATTTCATTCAAACATGGATACGGTAAGTTTGTTTTCGATACCTCTGTCAAAGGACTCAAGCCGTCAATCGGTCCTGAAGCTAACCGACAGAGCGGCGGAACAATAGTTCTTGCTTTACCGGATAAGATCGAAGTAATCCAGCGGAGAAGCTACTTTCGTGTTAACGTACCGGAATCACTGAACGTAAAAGTGTTGCTTTGGCATCGCACCGGCAAACTCAGAGAATTAAACCCGAAACATGATATAGCCAGTGAAATCAACGATTGTTGTCAGGGCAGGCTGATGGACATTTCCGCCGGCGGGGCTCAGGTAATAGTGCCGAACCAGATTGATGCCGGAAAAGCAAACTTCAAAAAAGGACAGTTTATCAGCATGAGATTCACGCCCCTGCCTTATGAAACACCGTTAATATTTAGTGCCCAAATCAGAAATGTTTTACCTACGGCAGATGAAAAATATTCTTCTCTTGGTATGCAGATTGTCGGCTTGGAAGCAAGTTCGGAAGGCCGGAAAGTCCTGACCCGGTTGATCGGGATAGTCGAAAAGTACTATCAGCTAAATCGTTCAGGAGTGAAACAGCAGAACATTCATCAGTTCCCGAATATAAAGTAGCTGACCAGTTTATTTCGTGTTGATCAACCGGAGCCGTTGTCCTATTCATCGACTTTTGATTCATCAACAGCTATAGAAGCCGAATGCTCTGCTGCCAGGATAAGATTTTTTTTATCAGGATTTATCTTATGTTTCAATCTCGCCAAGGTTCGTGATACAGAAATTCTGTAATATAACCACCTCAATACACTATTCGCCACAAAACCACAGAAAATCACTACCAAAGCAGCCTGAATGCTCACGAAAACAAAAATCAGCAGCAACAAAATCCTTATAAGGTGCGCAAATGGTTTTTTACCCCTTAAGTACTGATTGAGGATATGCGGATATCGAATCCTGCTGACCATCAATATTGACATGCCCAAAGCCATAAACGGCAGGATACAAATAATCGCAAACGTCCGAAGTGTTTCCTGGTGGAATATTACTAGGCTGACTATTACTCCCGCGGCGGCCGGCGTCGGCAAGCCCATAAAACTCATGTGCGCTGATTCATCCTCCTCGTTTTCCACGTTGAATCTGGCCAGCCGTATTGCAGCACAGCTTATATACGCTGCCGCCGAGAGCCAGATGAAACGCTGTAAAAATCTTTCATCGGCAAGACCTATCCCAGCAACTTCATATTCCAGAACATTAAGCATGAGATATGCCGGAGCAACGCCGAAGCTTATTATATCGCAAAGGCTGTCGAGCTGGCCACCGAAGCTGGAAGTTCCCTTTACCCTTCGAGCGAGCCGGCCGTCGAGTATATCGGCAATCATCGCCACCAGAATCATATAGCCTGACATAGCAAAGTAAGTTGTGGATCCAAATGTAAAAAATGGTATTTGGGGATCCGCAGATAATGCCCCCGAGCCTTCACCGGCAAAAATTATCGCTGTGAAGCCGAGAACGCCGTTTAGAATCGTAATCAACGAAGGCAGAATCGTGATATACTTTAACCTCTGCCTGCGCACATGTCGAAACAGACTTTTCTTTTTAACATCAGTTTTCAATCTTGACATCTTTGATATCTCTAATTTCGTATTTTACAAGCGGCGTAAGGCCGGCTTTTACTTTATCGCCTATCTGGACGAGGCACTTTGCATTTTCCTGCACGAGCACATACAACTCTGTTCTGGAACCGAATTTTATCATACCGAATCTCTCGCTGCCAGCTAATTCCTGCCCTTCGGATGCAGCGCAGACAATTCGCCTTGCGATCGCCCCACTAACCTGCCGGACAATCAGCTTGTCTTTTGGACTATCGGTACGAATCATATCCAGTTCATTGGACTCGTTAAGCCGCCCTGATTGAGGATTCATCGCGTTGAGATATTTGCCTTTTTGATAAGTGATTTTTTCGATTCTGACGTTACATGGAGCACGATTTATATGGACATCGAAAATGCTCAGAAAAATTCCAATCCGCAAGGCAGGCCCTTTTATGAAGCTTGTTTCCTCTATAGTTTCGATCTCAGTAATACGCCCATCAGCAGGGGCCAAAAGCAAATTACTATCTTGAAGACAGTGTCGCTCCGGGTCGCGGAAGAACATAAAGGCCCATATTAGGACGGCAACCAAAGCTATTTCTGTTGCAATAATCGCCCATAGTGCCAAAAAATCTGCCATTATCAGGGGAAAACCAATTATTGCCACCAGAACCACCGCCGGGTAAACAACCACCTGAGGCAAACCATATTTAGTCAGTGGAATTCTCATATTTCATCTTTTTCGTATATTAATCAGCGTACTATGAACTATCAGCCGTGAACAATCAACAAAAAAGGCCGACCCTGTGGGCATCGGCCTCTTGAAGGAGGGTGATGACGCATATTGTATTTCTTAGCTGCCCTTTCAGGCAGGCTTTTATGAACGGCCTATTATGTATTCCTACCTATATAGACGCGAAACTCTCCAAAAAGTTACAATTTTTTCTTAAAATTTCTCAAAATTGCAAAAAAAGCCGAGCGAATC